>Ga0134126_10000343_pt1 | contig 61002 bp, 94 predicted proteins | sample KB31752_FD_96881 | JGI IMG/M metagenome (GOLD analysis project Ga0134126, IMG submission 96881) | Terrestrial soil microbial communities with excess Nitrogen fertilizer from Kellogg Biological Station, Michigan, USA - KB3-175-2 | ecosystem: Environmental > Terrestrial > Soil > Unclassified ...
CATCTATCGAACCCCTTACATCATTCCTGCATTTTCACATAATTCATTAATTCTTAAACAAAAAGAGCTACTCGTAATAGAAGAAAAAAAGGGGCTTTCGTTGAAAGTCCCTCAGGGTGGAGCCCAGGGGACTATAATCGAACCCCTAACCAATCTCCTCTCCTTCCTTCATTCTACTCGAGTGGCGTAGTAGCGCTATGTACGAAGCTTTTCCATTACAATGGCCTGTAGGCTATAAGCGGACTCCGGAAAGGGATAGGTTCTCTTCTCAGTTCAAGCAAACTATGCCCGGGGCGCAGGCATTTCTCAAAAAAGAAATCGAGCGCCTGAAAGCTACTGATCTCATTATTTCAACAAATATACCGGTACGCAAAAGTGACGGCGGATTTTATTCCGACTGGATGAGCCGGCGCATGGAAGATCCTGGCGTGGCTATCTATTTTAAAGTGGATGGCAAAGACAGGTCTATGTGTTGCGACCAATACCTTAAAGTTTGGGAAAATATGTACGCACTTGGAAAAGGGCTGGAAGCTTTGCGCGGCATAGAGCGGTGGGGAATCAGCGAATTTTTAGAACGAGCCTTCACCGGGTTCCCGGCGCTGCCTGAGTCGTCAACGCTCGTTGAAGAAAGAATTTGGAATATCCTGGGATTAAGTAAAAGAGCTTCATCACCTGCAGAGATAAGGGAAGCATACAAACGACAGGCAAGAAAATGCCATCCTGATGCCGGAGGCACCGCTGATCAGTTTGACTTACTGCAGAAAGCCTACAAACAAGCCTTATTTCAATTTAATGAACAAATTTAAAATAACGAATGAATAGGGAACATAAAATAAAAACAGGCTAAAACGCCCCAGCCAGGCAAACCATACAGTTTTATTTATTGCTGTAAATAAAACTGAATCGCCGCCCAAATCGGGCGGACAGACAGGCTCTTCGGAGGCGTGCCACTGGCTATGCCTTTACCCTTTTTAAACAGGGCCGGAGACGGGCTGTAGCAACGCCTTTGCGCTTTCAACGTAAAGTTAGCAACAATATTATATCTATTTAAAATTTATTAAAATGCAACATACAGAGTCTTCCATTAAAGTTTATCAAACGTACGATTATGACCGTTTCCGAATGATTAATGGCAACCGCGGCATCAATCTTAATAAGATTCAAAAAATTATAAAGGACGTACAGGGCGGTAATAACATGCTTCCTTATAAACCAATCGAAACAAATGAGCGCGGAAACATGCTGGATATACTCGATGGGCAACACAGGTATATTGTCAGTAAAAAAACAAATAATCCTGTTTTTTATTTCCTGGTGGCCGAAGAAAAAACGATGAATAATATCGCTACTGTAAACAGCCTGGTAGATAAATGGAAATACACTGATTATATAAATTGTTACAGTGCCCAAAATAGCCAGGATTACAAGGAATTGGGTGAAGCCCTGAACCGTTATAAAACAACTCCTGGAATTACGATCGTATTATTCGAAACCGGCATTCCTGGTAAAACAAGTGCCGGAAAGTTGTCAGAAAATTTCTTTTCAGGCAAGTTTAAGATCCGCCATAGAATGGAAGCGCTTGAACTTTTAGACTTGGCAAAATCATTTGATTTTTACGATCAATGGAACTGCCGGGAATTCATAATTTCTATTTATAAAATCAAGAAGGCAAATTTAATTTCAATGGATGAATTGAAAGATCAATTGCATAAGCATAAGGATAAGCTGCTGCCACAAAAATCATCCAAACAATTTTTATTTCACCTGGAACAAATTTTCAACACCGGTAAACAAAAAAGATGCGTGATATCATGATGGAATTTTCTGAAACAGAACGCTCCATCATTCAAAATATGATGGCTACTAAATCTCATAAGGAGATTGCTTTTATGGTTGATAGAAACATAGAAGATGTAGCCGCATTCATAAAAAAACTTTGCGCGGAAACGGGATTGCCTGCCAGGCAGCAAAAGCTTGATGATAAAAGAAAGCACAGGCCGGACAAAGTTTCTTTAAAAAAACTTGAAAAGAAATCAGAAGCGGCACTGCTAAACCGCGAACAAAAAGAGCGAAACCGGCAAGAGCGCAGAAGAATAAATCACGAGAAGGAAAAGGAACGCATAGAAAATGAGCAGCGGTTTGAAACCAAAAAAGAGGATTATTCCAACAAGGTGATGGTAAAAGTTGACCGCAATACTTACATCTACGCCGAGCGTGGAAAAGAACAGCAGGCACGTAATGAATATTTAAATAGGTATTGACTGTAATTAAAAATAAATCATGGCTACATCAAAAATAGAATGGACAGATAAAACCTGGAACCCTGTAACCGGTTGCACCAAAGTAAGCCAGGGCTGTAAAAATTGTTATGCAGAAAAAATGTATGAGCGCTTTCACACAAAAGGATCTTTCAAAATTGTCGTAATGCATCACGATAGGTTAAGTCAGCCGGCGGACTGGAAAAAGCCATGCAAAATATTTGTCAACAGCATGAGCGACCTTTTTCATGAAGAAGTATCTTTTGTGTTTATCAACGCCATTTTCTCTGTAATGTCAGATTGGAGCAATCACATTTTCCAGGTGCTGACCAAGCGCCCGCAAAGAATGCTTGAATTTTTTGAATGGAAATACAGGCAATTTAATATTCAATGGGAGCCGTCTGATAATGTTTGGCTCGGAGTGAGCGTAGAGGATCAGGCAACCGCCAACGAAAGAATTCATTACCTGAATTACATACCTGCAGCCGTTAAATTCCTATCATGCGAACCATTACTCGGGCCAATTGATTTTGAAAAATCTATTGGCGAAAGTTTAAAATGGCATGCAGGCGGATTAAAGAACTGCATTAGCTGGATAATCGTTGGCGGCGAAAGCGGCCCCGGAGCCAGGCCCATGCATCCGGATTGGGCAAGATCCATTCGCGATCAATGCGAAGCTGCAGGTGTTCCTTTTTTCTTTAAGCAGTGGGGCGAATTTGGCTATTTCGAACGGTTTCCGATTGAAGTTGATTACCTCAGAAAGATCAAACATTATTGGTCGGATGGGCGCTATTACATTGTTGAGAAAAGTACACCCGCCATTAATATAACCAACTTTCCTATCGCTTGCCGTCTTGGTAAGAAAGCCGCAGGCAATCATCTCGACGGTAAACAATATCTCGAATTCCCTAAAACAAAAAATCAACTTATAAGTTGATTTACTATAAAAAATAAAATCATGTGCAATTGCATCAAAGAAACAACAAAAACCGCCAGCAAACATATTGTTGAAAAGATAGAAAAGGAAACCAATGTTGCTGAGTGGCTCAACAAAGGGATTTTTGATAATGTAGGCTATTCTCCGAACGGCGGCAGCAAAATAGGAATGCCTTTCATCGTTAATTACCGAAGACGGAAATCGAACGGCGAACCAGAAAAAAATGTTACTACGAAGCACACTTTTATTTACCCAACTTATTGCCCGTTTTGCGGTGAAAAATGTTAGAAGCTGCTACCATACCGTTCGTTGAAGTTTCCGTGCCGGAAGAGCTGGTGAACTATGCATTGACAGAAACGAAGGTGTGTGGGCAATACCTAACCACAAGAAAAAAAGGGAACCGGACGCATCCTTACATGAAGGTGCTAGGGTTATACCTTCTTTTAAAAGCCGAGAGCCCTGGCTCCGGATTGATCCAAAACTATGTAAAACAAATTCCGGCGTTGTGCGCCAACTTCTCTCTTTCGCGGCGATCGTTCTACTACCTTCTTGGTGCGCTTGAGCGAATGAAGCTGATAACGAAAGAAGATGGCAATCTCCGGATCGCCAGTTGGCAGCAACTCGGAAAAACACTCAATATTTCAACAAAAGGAAAAACCAAAATACAATTCAATTATGATGGTAAACAAAAAATTCATTGGTGGTTTGCCGCCTTAGATATTAAAGGCAACCAGGAAACCCAGCAGTATATGATCTGGAAAAAAGTGAACAAACATTCGGAAGCAAAAAATGAACTACTAACGGCAATGCGTAAACGCGGTTTTGATGATAGCAAAATCAACAACCCGGAATATTTTTCCGGCCGCTTATTCGAGCTGTATGTAGAAGATTTCCGCACCGGCACAGAAGTCCACGACATCCTCATACATATACGGTCGGATACCAACAGGAGCGTAAAAAAATTAGCGTATGACTGGTGCATTAGCTCGCAGTTGACGAGCTATTGGAAAAAGAAAATGCGCCAGCAGCAGATCATAGATGTGGTAAAAATGCAGGTAGTGAGCGAGTGGACGCGCGGTACCAATGAGTGCCATAAGAACAAATTTTGCCATGTTATTTGGAACGATAAACTAAAAGAAAGAGTATGGTTTTTATGCGATCAGATAAGCGTACTGATGCCCTGGAAGTGGCAGGAATTTTTGGAAAATTTAAAGGCCGCGTAGCGCGCCCAACCGCCCAGTGCAAAAAATTGTATGAACAGTAAGTGGATAAATGTTGTTAAGAATATTTTACATACTCAGCATACTTAACATAATACTGTGCATAATATGCATAGTATGTACAGTAGCGGCTTTCAAAAGTTTTCAACATGTGCATTAATCAAACGAATAAAACCCTTAAATGTGAACAACTATGGACGAAAAACGAACACCATGCCGGTTTGATATGTTTACCAGGAGAAAAAAGACGGCAACGGCGCCGGTAAAAAATGCGAAAGAAATCTTTACCTACCGTGGGGACCGGTATTCGAGCGAGCCGGAAAAGATGCTGCAGCTGCTGATCGGGATGGTAAAAAACCACCGGCGCCAATTTGCAGTGATGATGATAAGGGATAATAGTAAACCGCCGGGTAACCCGGAACATATCATCCTGAAAATTTTAAATGGAGAACCGAAAATTAACCGGCTGCCGGAATATTCAGAACTGATAAAAAATTATTCTCTTCCGGAATATTTGAGTTATGAAATAACCGACTAAAAAATTTAAATATGGTTTATATAGACAATTTCAATGCGCCATTTTTAAGAATGAAAATGTGCCACATGATTGCTGATTCAACTGAAGAATTGTTAGCCATGGTTGATAAAATTGGAGTTAGTAGAAAATGGATTCAATACCCTGGCACCTACAATGAACACTTTGATATTTGCTTAACTAAAAAACGTAAGGCATTAGAATTAGGAGCCACAGAAGTTTCTGCAAGAGAATTAGCAAAAAAGATTAACGAAAGAAATTTATTAAACTCAATTAATCAAAATGAAACTACTCCTCACGCGCCAATACCTTGATGACCTCTGCGGGTATTTTCTGCCCTACATGATCATGGTGTTAGAAAGCCGGCTGAAGCTGAGCCGAAATACCGAAAACGAATTGGCTGAAATCGTTTGCCTCAGCGTGTTAGAAGATTTGGAAATCATGTTTCAAAGAAAAACTTTGACCGTGCAACAAAAGTTTACCATCAAATTAAAAAAAGCGGAAGCCGTGATACTGATGAAATTAATGATGCAGTTTCCGCTCAATGCGGAAGAATTCTGGCGCATGAATTTAAGAAACCAAATTATAGAACAGCTACACAAACAACTCGTATGATGCCCACATTTTTAGGCGAGCCATTTTATCCCTGGGGATTCCCATTGCCAGCTAAAGAAATAGTTTTTCAATTTAAAGATACGCGTCAATCTGTTGAAGAAATAAAGTTGAAGTATTATGAAGAAAAAACCTCTGAAAAGGAAGTGGAATTGATAAAAGAATATGTGTTGTATTACATCGGCGCGCCGGTTTTCAAAGTAGAATTTGATAACCAGGCCCAGGAAGAATTTTTTAAAACACAAATGCCTTTGGACGATATGCTGGATTTCTTGTTAGATGCAGGGATAGATCCTTTGTAAACCTCACCCCGGCCCTCTCCCGAGGAGAGGGGGAAGAAATTAATTTAATAACATTTAAAAATAAAAACGATGACTTCACTTCAAAAAGCAATTGTAAAAAACCTGCTGGAAGGCGCTACCATCGCCAACTGTAAAAGCAGCGGCTTCAGGCTGCGCACGCACAACGGTTCGGTAATAGCAAAATTTTATTCGCCCACATTTTATTCGCTAAAAAAATATTTGCGAAAAGAAAAGAGCGGATTGTTTGTGATCAATAAAAATGAAGTGCGCCAGCTTCATGGCAAGTCCTGGATAAAGAAAGAGTATAAAAAATTACAAACCGCGTGAGGCTTGAATTACATATCAACGGATCTTTTTTTTATGCTGCAGAGATAGAGGAAAAGAAAATGGCACCATTTGCATTTCAATTTAAATCAAGAGTCAGCATGAACCAGGAAACAGTAAATATGTTGGTAATGGTACTAAAGGCACATTTCTACAAGCAGCTTTCAAACGTAAGTGAATACGAAATATATTTTGTAGCAGAGAGTAGAGGGGATTCAATTATCATTTAAAAAATTAAAACCATGTTTTTTCCTAGAACTTTAGATGAAGCCGTAGATTATTTACTACCAAAATTTGACGGCATGGAAAAATATTTCGGGATGAATGAAGAAGAATTTACATCTTTTTGCCACAGCCAAAGAAGTGGTGGAATAGGAATGTCTATTAGAAATGAAATGGGTTTCTGGACCAAAAACACGCTAATTTATAAGCACATGATTGAAGTGCAGAAATTGGATCATCCGGATGCGATGAGCAAGTTAATTCTAACCATGATTTACAGGAAAAAAGTATCTCAAATTAATCAACTTAAAAAATAAAAATGCAATACAGCCCAAAATTAAAAATAGCAATGGAGGAGATTAAAGAAATTCTCAACAAGCATGATATCGCCGGATTTATTATTCTTCATACGCCCGGCTTTTCTGAATACCTGAATCATTTAATGGCTTCATATTCCTGCGCGAAAGTTATGCCTGATGGAATCAGGCTAAAATTAAAACAAAGCGAAGTTGGAAAAGAAAAAGCTGAACAGATAGCAAATGACACTTTTAATATGATCGTTCATTTAACCAGGCATCTCTCGAATAATTCAATGATGTATATGAATTGTGAAAAATTATTAAAAGAAAAATTAGGTGGAACTGAATTACCTGGAGGCGGCCATACTTCGCATGAGCAACAAAATAATTAAAACTAAATATATTTTTCAAAAAATCTAAAATAATGAAAGTAATATCACTCCTTCAGCCATGGGCAACACTTGTTGTTACCGGCGCTAAAAAAATTGAAACTCGTTCCTGGAACACTACTTATAGAGGCCCATTACTCATTCATGCAAGTAAGAAAATGACCAAGGCCCAGAAAGAACTAACACATTCAAAAATGTTTTGGAGCAAATTAAAACATTTGGAAGAGTTACCACTAGGTTGTATTGTTGGTAAGGCTGACATCATAAAAACTGCTTCAACAGAATATTTCAATTGTTTCTTTCAAGTAAAAAAATTTAAAGAATTACAGGCTCTTACCGGGCCGGGATCGGTTAATTTAAAAACAAAAGACGAGCAGGCGTTCGGTGATTTTTCAAAAGGAAGATTTGGCTGGCTTCTTAAAGATCCTGTTTCATTTGAACATCATTATCCTGTAAACGGGAATAGAAGCTTGTGGGATTTCAATGAAAGAATTTGTTTACAATGCGGATGCTCAGAAAGCGACGCCTGCGTAGACCCGGACTTTGGTTCGTGCTGGTGGGCGGAAGATTATTTATGCAGCCACTGCACAAAAATAGTTTAAAACTAAAAATTAAATCATGAATATTTATTTCCATCCTGATATTGACAAAAAACAAAAAAGGTTTTTGTTTATGGAGCCCAAATATTATGAAATGCTTGCGATGATTTCAAATGGGTTTACGGCTAAGGAATGCAGCAAAGAATTAAAAATTTCATCACGCACTATCGAGGCAAGGCTGGTAACGCTGCGGGAAGAATTTGAATGCAAAAATACGATTCATCTAATTGCAGAATTAGTCAGAAAAGGAATCATAAAATAACACTTTACTTCATGGAATTAAAAAACATCGAAGCCGCCAACAAATTATTTGAGCAATTAAAAAACGTGGACGCGGCCATCCACGCAATCAATAAGCTGGCGAAGAAAGTAGTGAATACAGAAACCACTTCTTTACTGAAGCTAACGGTCATAGATGAACGTAAAAAAAATGAGGAAGCTTCAAAAGCTTCTTTTGATGAAGACGGCTCATTGATCGGCCCCCAGGAAGAAATGTTGAGGAGGCACCTAACCCAGTCTTTTAGTTTGAATTTTGGAGGATTTTTTGGAGGCTTTGCAAAAGGTAGCCAGGATAAACCTGCGGAAGAAATCTCTCACGATCTCACAGAAGGGGAAACGATGGCGCTTTTGCAAATGCTGCTGCATATAAAAAATAAAACACGCAAAGCAATTATTGAACAATTAAAAACCTTGGGATTCCGGGAATAAAAATTTTTAAAAATGAAAACAATATTTTTTATTGATGAAGTGCGCGAGCTGGTTGATAGTTACGCGAATAAAAAAATAACGATTGCAAAACTCACAGAAGCCAAATTAGTAAAAACTTAAAATTTAAAATAATGCAAAACGACATCTCATTCTGGAAAAAGTTCATCGAACTTAATTTGAATTATAACATAGATTATATGGTTGAAAATTCAATAAAAGATTTCCATTTCAAAGGATTGAACTACATCTGCTTTCAGTTTATGCCACATTTAACTGTGAGGCTTTATGTAATTGAACCGTCAGAACCTGTGGACACAAAAAACGTAAACATTCATAATCATTTGTACGATAGTCAAATTTTGGTTTTGACAAGTAGTATTACGAATAATGTTTATAAAAAAATAGATGGTGAAGATTACAACCATTACTATTTGACAAGTGCATTATGCCCAACGAATGAAAGTAAAAAAATAAAACTGGATACGCTTGGGAAATGCAGCTTAGAGCAAATTAAAAGTATTCAGTTATTTCCAGGCGATTCGCATTTTCAAGACCATACAGAAATTCATAACGTAGAAAACGACACCACAAAATTGACAGCCTTTATGGTGTTTGAATTTCCAACTGTAAAACACAATTCAATACTATTTAGCAAAAAAGATTACGGGAAAACAATACCAACAGATAATTGCTATAATAGATTTTCAGCAACTGAAATTAAAAAACATTGGGAAGAAGTTGAGCCCGGATATTTTGATAGAAACAGAAAATTTATAGACAAAGATGGATGGCTTAATGCAAACATGTTCTTTTTTAAAAAACTCACTAAAAAAGGTGAAAAACTTATTGATGTAAAAGATGGCTGTTTTTTACGTCCTAAAACTTTAGGGGTTGTTTTAAATGGCGCCTAACGGACGGGTGTTGCCGATGTACCGGCAATAGCGTTTCGTCAGCTTGGTAAGTTAGATGAAGTTCTTAAATAGTACAACAGTTCAATACAATTCCGTCAGCCGGTATATTGGCAACACAATGTTACCGGAAGGGCGGCAAATTATAGAAAATGATGAATACAAATAAACCACTTGGCAAAAAGGCTTACGGCTCAATTCCGCATCTTCCAGGTTCAAGACTTGGACCCGGCGATTATTGCATAAGTGAAGGGCAGGCACGAATAGCAACCGAAAAGCCAAGAGATAAGCACGACCTAATAATTGTGCAAGAAAAACTGGACGGTTCAAATGTAGCTATTGCCAAACTGGATGGTAAAATACTTGCCTTAACCAGGGCAGGATATTTGGCAAATACATCTCCTTTTAAACAGCATCATTTTTTTGCAAAATGGGTAGAAGAAAATAAAGCCAGATTTGTTGCTTTACTGAATGAAAAAGAAAGATTATCAGGTGAATGGCTTGCAATGGCGCACGGAACACGTTACGATTTACCACATGAGCCGTTTGTTTGTTTTGATTTAATTACAGGAACCGAAAGAATTATTTATAAAAACTTTGAAGCAAGAGTAAGGAAACAGGATTTTATTATCCCAAATCTGCTTCACATTGGCGGCAGCTTTTCCATTGAAAGTATGATAAGGGCAATTTCAAAAAGTGGACATGGTGCGATTGATGAAGTAGAGGGTGCAATTTGGCGTGTTGAAAGAAAAGAGAAAGTTGATTTTTTATGTAAATATGTTCATCATAATAAACAGGATGGAAAATATTTTGAAGAAGTTACAGGTAAAGGTGAGGTTTGGAACTGTGATGTTTCTCGCTGGTAGCCTTGCCGGTAACGTTGAAGCATTGGCGATGGCCGCCAATGCGAACACTGAATAATCACAGACTGTCCGGCGGCTATTGCCAATGCAATGTTATATGCTGTGTATTTTAATCTTTAAAAAATGAAAGAATGGAAGTAAATCAAAGAAACTTAATGGCTGGTAATTACATTGATGTCATGGGAACTTTTCAAATTGTATTAGGTATCGTTTTTCGTGAAGAACTCGGTAATTGGTTCATTCAGCACACTGGAAGCGATTCTGAAAATATACCAATACCTTCTGGAATTGAATTTACAGGAAAAGGTATTTATGCGACTAAAGAATGGAAAAAATGGCTCGGGGTAGAAAAAAGACGTTTCCCGAAACATATAAAGTTTGTGCATGAAATTCAAAACTATTGTCTTTGGCATTTCGGAATTATGCTTTCTGAAAATGTAGACTTTGATTTATTGCCTGAAATATGTAACGTTTCGGGGCATAGCATATAACGTGTTAGGGCTTTGTGCAGTATGGGAAATCAAGGAACAAAAGTTCAGCTCTTGCACACAGCCAAATTGAAAAACTAAAGTTCAGAATGTGTGCGTCTGCCCATATTGCACAAAACCCCTTGTTATCGGTTCGTGCCGGGCTATTTGAAAAGAATTGTCAAACCAAAAAAGTAAAACTATAAAATGAAAAAATGCTACATAGCCGGGAAGATTGGCGACTTGCCCGAAGCTGAATACAAAGCCGCGTTTGAAAAAGCAAAAGAAGAAGTAAAAGCATTGGGCTTTGAGCCTGTAAGCCCTGTTGATTTGCCACATAAGCATGGAAGAAGTTGGGGCGAATACATGAGGGAGGATTTAACTGAAATGCTTAAATGTGATAGCCTTTATGCTTTAAGAAATTGGCGGCTGTCACCCGGTGCAACGATTGAAATTAATACGGCTATGTCTGTCGGATTACACATCATCCATCAATAGGACTGGTAGGCATGACCGATAACGTTTCACGGCTTTCTGATGCGGGGATTCAATGAACGTCAGCCCACTAACGCACCACAGCCAGTAAACGAACAAATGTTCAGGATTTGCACTTTCGCCACCGTATCAGAAAACCGATTGTTGGCGGTTCGTTTTTTCCGCTGTGAATTTTAAAGACTATAAAATAAATTATATGATAAAAGCAAATGAGTTAAGAATTGGGAATTATGTTCAACATGAACCGTACCCGGATGAAAGATGGCTGGTTGATATGCGGTTACTTGAATCTATAGACCTCGAATTAGTGGAATGCGTGGGTATTCCTTTAACGACTGAAATATTAGTTAAATGCGGGTTTGAGTTATTCCCCTGGGGATGGGTAAGCAGAGTAGCAAACAAAAGAAGTGTTCGCATCACAGCGTTTCACTTTTTGTTTGAAAGAGAGGGACAAACGTCTTTGAAAATAAAATCGTTGCATCAACTTCAAAATTTATATTTCGCTTTAACTGGTGAAGAGTTGGAAGTCTCGTTAAAATGACCGCCAACGTTGAAGCATTGGCGTCTGTTGCCGCTTCCTGTTGCTAAATTGAAATACAAATGTTGATTATTTATTCGTCTGCTGAATAGCGAACCTGCGGCAATAGCGCCAATGCAGTGTTACAGGCAGGCGGGCAAAAAAAATAGTTCTTTGAAATTGAAGGGAAAAATATTTTTTTAAAAAAAGTTGAAAAATATTTTGTTGGTATCAAAAATGATACTATATTTGTGTAACAAAACAATTAAAGCAGGCGGCAACTGGGTAAATACGGCGAAAAGAAAATGGCACGTCAATTAACTTCAACAGAAAAAAAAGAATTAAGAAGCTGGGCTAAACACAATAGTCTTAATCTTGATTACAACAAAAAATTAGATTTTGGACACGGATTTTGGCAAGGTGAGGATATTGCTTCATTAAAGGCGGCTTTATTAGACTTACAAGACGCTTCTGCCCTTAGGCAGAATGCAAGAATTGCCGTTGGTGAAAAATATGTTGCTTATGATGTGGTAGCCCACCTGGGTAATGAAAACGGTTTAGAATTGATTGGCTATGAAGGCAAAGAGTATTGGATAAATTTCAAAAGCCTTCCTTATGTGAATGGTTATTTGGCAATTCCTAAATTACTTTTGAAATAATGGACGAAAAAAAATTAAATGAAAGCCGTCAACAAATAGCGGCTTTCATTCAAAATAAACGCAACGAATTAGGCATCTCTCAAGCCGTATTAGCCGAACAAACCGGAATGGGAATTGCAACAATAAAGCGTTTTGAAAGCGGTAAATATTGGTTAAATATGAAGCAGTATATTTTGCTTCGTGACGCACTACAACTGCCTACTTCTTTTTAGATTTTCCCCTCAATTTATTTTATAAAAAATTACAGTGCCTGCAATCGCTGATGGTGGTAGCTTGCCTGTAACGTATTCATTAACGAACTTAAACCAATACACAATGTTTTACAGCGAAAATGTGCCGTTGATAGCGGCAAAGCCTGCCCTTGTTGAAGGCAGGTATAAAATCACAACCGAACAAAAAGAACGGTTGAAAGAGCTGGAAGAAAAGTTACATATTCCGGCATCGGCTTTAATCCGCATGGCGCTGGATAGTTTTTTGCCAAAAACAAATAACCAGGGATTTACTGAGAAAGGAATTAAAGCCGGGTACTTAAATGGAAATTATTAACCCAAAAATCAATATCATGAAAAAATCAGATTACATTTTAATTTCTATCCTAACGGTGCTGGCTATTGCCGGCGTAATTATCAAAGGGTATTTTGGCGGCCTCCTCACCGGCAGCTGCGCGGCTACTTTGCTTTTTGTAACTATTGGTAAAATAGCTTACCACAAGGCAAAGAAAAGAATGGACAATTTAAATGAAGCGATCTATCATGCCAACAGCGTGGCGAAGCAAATGGATGATAGTGAACCCACAAATAAGTAACATTTTAATTTTCTACGATTCCGGGTCCTGCAATGCATCAAATTCGTCCTGGAGCGCATCTATCTGGCTTTGCACTTCGGCAACGGCCTGGGCAAGCAAAAAGCTTTCCATATCAGCCAGCGAAGTAGTGAGCGCTGCGGGTGGCGCCGATGGCTGCGGGCGCTTCTTAAGCACAATTACTTTTTGTGTGTCCGGCAGCGCCAATTCTGCTTTGATTACATTTAAATAATCGAGCGTTGTTTTAAGGCCAGTTGCCGTGATGAAGGTGGTGTTTAGCATTTTGTTTAATTGTTAATTGTTAATTGATAATTATTAATTGATATTTATAGAACTATTAATTGTACGTCCATCGTTTCTTTCATCGGGATCGTTTTCTCTGTCAGGTTTAGCAGGTAGAAACAATTTTTTATTTCTAAAAAATTATTATTCTGAATTCCTGCCATCACGCGGCGGTCTATATCGAGTGACGTTTTTACGGTTTCCTGGTTTTGTTTTATTTGCTGCCAATCGTCATGAAATATTTTTGCAATACCGGTGTCACCGCTCCAGGCCAGGGAGAAAGAATTGATCAATACATTATTGCTGTCGCGGTTATGGTTCCAGGAAAAAGGCACCAGTACATTGCTGCTGTTATTCCTTCGCCCGGCAAAAAATATTTTGTTGCCAAAATCTGATTTTACCAATATGCCTTTGTTGTTGATATAAGAGCCCGTCAGCCGCGCGCCTACATAATCTTTTCTTACATACAATTGTGAATCAGGATCCAGTTCTATATAAGTGCAAAGTGTGCTGATGGTAATATCTACATTGCGGGCGCCAGCGCCGGATACATAAGAATCCAACGCTTCTGCATACGCATCCCATTTAACCGGGCTGGTGGTAGCATCTGCTACTTCATAATAAATATTTTCTGCAGTTACAAAAACGATATCATCTGTAGTCAGCTGGCGCCCTGGGTTTACGTTTGCCAAATCGTCCCAGCGCGAAACAGTAGCTACTAAAGTTTTATCCTTTAAATCTTTTACCCAATCGCCCTGGTAATTATCATTTCCCCATTGGTAAGCCAGCGTGTACCCATCACCGTTATTAACTGTTTGTTTGTCGCTGGTAAATAATTCTGCTGCAATTCCGTTCAGCGAAAAAATCTTTTTTTCTGTTTTTAAATTCTTCCTGAATTTTAATTGCACCAGGTTGCTGCCGCTAAAAACAGGGTACATATTAAAAAAGCTGAAGAGGCCCTTTAAATAATCTATTAGCAGGATATCCGGAACATGGTTCGTAGGAAAAATGTACCGGTTATAATCATGATGGTCCGGGGAATAATTTTCTATGGCGTAATTATTAAAGGTTGCCAAATCATCAAAATCGGCGCTATCAAAAAATTCCCCTGAAACAATATAGCCTTGCTCTTCAAAAACTTTTCGCAGTAAGTATTTTGTTTTAATAAAAGGAATAGTGCGGTAATCAGCATATTCTTCATTGCCTTCTACTGCAGCGATTGAAGGGTCCTCTTCGGTAGGCCTGCCAAACATCCATGCATCCGGGCCTGCGCCGGTAACCATCACGGTATTCACCGTATCTTTTGCCAGGAATTCATCATCATAATCAGGGCGCGAAGTATCGAAAAAGCTTTCAATGGCCACGGGCACGAACGTAATATAATTGTACGCCGGGTAACCGCCTTTCATCAGGCTCTCAGCAAAATGGCGGCTGTCCAGGCCTTCCCAAGATATTTTGCCTCCGAGTGAAAGATCGGTCAGTTTTTTATTTTTTATCTGGCTTCCGAATAAACCTTTTGTGCCGGTAATAACCGATTGAAAAGTTCCCTTGGTACCTGAGAAATTTCCATTTTTGCCGATGATAGAAAATTGAGCGGCGGTAAGCTCCGGGTAAAAATCGTCATACACCGCCGCCTTGTAGGCCATACCAGTGTAATTAAAATTTTTAAACCGTTCTGCGTTGCCCAATAACCTGCGGTTATGTTCTGTCCATGGCACATCCATCGGCAACGAATATTCACCCAGCGTAAGTTCCTCATCGAAGATATCTGAAAGGGATTCAATGTCCAATTCGGTATTGGGAAGGAGCTCGAGAAAACCAGATTCTATGGGGCCGTAAATATATATCTGTAGCAAATTTTAATCGTTGATTATTAATTATTAATTGTCAATTATTATGGGTTTACCGGTACATAGCCTGTGCCTGGCAATACAGTGAATTTTATTATTGCAATCAGGTAAGGAGGATTATTAACTGAGATAAATGTGTTAACTATAAACATTTCTGAACCGGTTCCAACTTTTGAATAATTTGAATAATAGTCTGTGCCACTTGTCGTTGTTTTTATTTGTGCTGAAATCGTAATACCAAATGCAGTAATGTCAACCGGGATAGTACATGCCGGGTCACTAAAGAAACCCCACCAGGCATCTCCGGATGATTGAGTTGAAGTGGTTACTACATTTTTGAAAACCCATTTTACATAAATCGCCTGAGGCCCGTCGCCGAAATTGATATACACTTTCGCGGAACTTGCCAGCGCGCCATCCGGGTTTTTAATCCAGTAAGTAAAATTCAATTGAGTGTTGGTGGCCGGCGTATTATAAACCGTAACAATACCATCTTTATCAATTGCATAGTAGGAACTATCGCCAAACGGCCCCTGGTCTACCCCAGCTTCGATATCATCGCCATCGGGGTCATAATCATTAAGCAATACACTGTAAGGCAAAGTGCCCTGGAAGCGGGCAGGCACCGTGAAATAATCATCTACCGCTACAGGAAGCGTATTGGGGTGCACCGATAAAGTAGTGGTGGTGAAAGCGCCATATTCAACGGGCACTGCGTCCGGGTTGCAAATGCAACGCGCTTTTACGGTGATATCTACATTGCCATCAGTAGCAGGATTCGTGAATGGCTGAATAACCATGCCGGTGTTTCCCTGGTAAGTATAAACGGTAGTAGTACCGCCAATGATTACCTGCACTTCAATTTGATCATAAGGGTCTTCCAGGCTCCAGATAAACTGCAAAGAAGTAGAATTCAATTGCGAAGGAATAAACTTCTCCACGGCAGGGCAGGTGCGCGTTTGCGGCATTACCGTGCCCGGGGTGAAAAATGAATTGATAAAAGCGTTTTGCCATTCTATGGATGCGGAAACAAGAGAATCTTTATTAGAATAAAAAGCCGCTTTGTTGCTGGTGACCACAACAGGAAGAAGCCTTACGCCTGTGCCCTCGCCACCGGTAATGGATTGAACCATGTACCTTTCTTTTGACAGGAACAAATCGCGAAGCTTCATTAATTGTTCTTTACTCATAAAGCCGGTATCGGCCGTATAATTAAAAGTTTCTTCAGTGGCTTCATCTTTTATTTCTGCAGAATTAAACCAATCAGGCGGCAACACCCTGCGTGCTTGTTGCCGGTCGTAAGCTGCCGCCAAATCTACCTGGCCAAGAAGGCGCACGGTTTCCATGCCGCCGGTGCTGGTGCGGTAAACAAGAAAATATTTATCATAAAAATTCCTGTAATCCAGGTTAAAAAAATATTCTTCGACAATGGTATTATCGCCCGCGGTTACTTTTATAGAATATTTTACGGCTGATTTGCCACTGCTTACCTGCGCCGCCAACCCGGAACGTATAAACCCGGCCGGGGCGCAATTGACAGACCATTTGCCCGCAGCAACGGTATTTGAATTTACCATAGTAACGGTAGTGCCGTCGCTTAAATAAGCAGTGTAGGTAACGGTTTGGGCTGCATTATCATCTAATGGGTAAACCCAAAAAATAAATTTTAAGGCATCCGGGTCCACCAGCTCCCGTGCTGCAGAAAAAAGAAGTGGCATTTTATCTACTGAAACTACCTGGGTAAAAAATTCTTTGTAATGCCAGGCTTCTTTTGCCAGGCCGCCTTTGATAGCATAATAATAAACCGGAGGAACATACACCTCACCCAGGTCAGGATCGCCGAAAGGGAAATAACCTGGTGCAGAAAAAGTAGTTGTTACCTGGTATCTTTTGCGCTGGCCTGCAGCTTCTACTGGCTTTGATAAATCGGTACGCGGCGTATAATAATCGAGGTAAGGGCCAACGATAGAGGCTACATCAATCGTGAATGTACCATCATCGGCGGGGTATAAAGTTTGCGTATAAGCTTCATTAAAAACACCGGAGCCAAAAGTATTTTCTATCAGCACACGAACCGTAAGAGTGATATCGCTGGTGCGTTCCTTATTACCATAAGGCGATACCTGCCAGATGAAAGGCATTGGGTTGCCGGTGAAGGAAACTTCGTAGGGTTGTTTTATGAGTGTTATTGATGGCATTTATGGTGGAGATGGTTTAGGTGTTTAGATGTTTAGACAGTTTAGACGGTTTAGATGTTTAGACGGTTTAGATGGTTTAGGTTATTGGCTCATGCCGGATGCTTTGCGGGCGTTGTCATATTGTTTTTCTTTATCACGGTATTCTTTTATAGACACTACTGCATGAAGCTGTTTTTTTTGATTTTTTACTTCCTCAATTAATTCATCCAGCTTGGCTGCTAATTCATTGTTGTTATTTTGAATGGCCGCAGCAGCCTGCCTGTTGCTGCCCAAGCCGCCCAGGGCCATGATGCGCGGCATTTGCGGATTTATTTGTGCAGGGCGTTGCATAAATTTTGGAAGGCTTATTTGCGCGCCGGTTTCCCAGTTTACGCCGCCGTGCATTGAATTTAATTTACTGGTGATCTGTGACGGTGTGCCGGTGACGGTGTAATGATTTCTATCCGTCATGGCATCGGCTTTTATTACCGCCTCATCGCGCTCGATCATTACCGGTATGCCGCCTGAAGGGTCGGAATGTTTATCACCCGTGCGGAACCAGTTACCCTCGGCGGCAGGTGGAGCCTCGGTGGCTATGGCTGCTATCTGTGCGAGAGTTGCAACCCCCATGGCGATAGCAAAAGGAATTCCAGCCGGCCAGCCAAATTCCGCAAATGTTTTTTCTACAGCAATTGCGCCATCAATAAGAGCTTCAGCAATCCCTAACTCCTGCTTGCGTTTGAAAGCTTTAACATCAGCGTCATGTTGTTGTTTGGCTAACACCGCATCCGCCTCAGCTACTTTTTTATCATATTGTTTTTGAGAAATAAGTTTCGAATCCAGCTGCTTTTGATAATTATTTTTCTTCGCGGTATTTATAGCAGCATCTTTTTGAAGGGCTCTTTGATCAAGGTTATTAAGTGCGGTTATTAAATTGCCTGCAATACTCAAAGCTTCATCAGCAAAAAACTGCTGGTTGTCAATTCGATGTTTTTTCAAATCATCGTCTGCGGCTTTTAAGGCCTCAGTATATTTTAACCAAATCTCTTTGCCTTGTTCAGTTGCATTTACACTGGCATCATCATAAGCAAGCCCGGCATCCTTTAATTTCTGTTTTAAAGCCTCAAGCGAATTGTCTTTATCATCAGTTGCATTTTGCTTTTGAAGAGTGGCTCTTGTTTTAGGTGAGGTATCAGGGTCATTGATTTGAATATCCCGTATACCCTTAATAGCCTTTGCTTCATCCTGGATAAAAGCAATTCGCAATTCTTTTTGCTTTTCCAGGTTTTTAGTAATAAAATCTTCCTGCTGAATGGTATACGTTTTTACATCTGCGGCCGCTTTTTTTACAGTAGTAGAATAATCATTGGCAATGATCAACCGGTTATTTATTTCAAGCCCTTCAATATTGGTGAGCGCTTTTTCATAATCGCTTTTACTTATTTTTCCTTCAGCTTCGCTTTCAGCATATTGGCGCTTTAGTGTGGCAAAATATTCGTCAGAAGCTTTTATTGCATTAGCATATTCTTCGCTACTATGCGCATCAAATTGTTTTTTCTGAAGCGTGGCCAAATCTTTATTAAAAGCATCTACAATTAATTTTTCTTCTTCAGTGTATTTTTTGCGGCTGGTAACATTTTTCTGAAAATATTCCAGCGCTTTGGCGTGCAAATCATTGTATTTCTGTTCCAGGTTTACCAAATCTTTTTCATCCTGGCTTTTACTGGCCGCATCGGCATCTTCTTTTAATTTTTGTAACTGTTTATAAAATTCCTGCGCTTCTTTTAAGAGGCGTTTGTATTCAGCATTGTCTTTAGGTTTTTTATTATCCAACTCATCTAACTCTTTTTGGTATTTGGCGCGCAGGGCAAGGTTGGCCAACTGGCCGGCTTTATCATTTGCATTTAATGTTTCATAAGCCGCCTTGGAATCTTCAATCATTTTTTCTAATTCCTTACGGCGGGCAGCTACAGAAGGGTCTTCTTTAATTGCAGATACACCGGTATCTGTTGGAAGGGTAAATTCTTTAGGGCCTCCATTAAGCGCATCAATTATTTTCTGATCAAAAAAATCTTTCGCTGTCTGCAGTGCTTTTATTTTTGCATCAATCTGCGAAATGTCAAACTGATAAGCGACGGATCCTTTGCCTCCTAAAATGGTAGCATCGCCCTGAAGGCTTCGCTGGTATTTTTCCTGTTGCAATTGCAGTATCTGTTGATTTTTTTCATTGCTCAGTTGTTGTGCAGCCTCAGCTTCACCTTTTCTTTTTAGTGCTTTAATGTATTCATCAACCGCAAAAGCTCCCTGTAAGTGCCCGTTAATATCCAGCTGTAATGTTTTTACAAAATCAGGATTTAGCGAAATCAATTCCTGGTAGGCTTTCTTTTTTGTTTCAAGCGATGTGTTGTTATCTTCCAGGGCTTTTTTTAATATCTGCAGTTTATTCACCTGGTCGCCATAAGAGTCTGCTGCTTTGTTGGCAAGGTCAGACTGGGCTTTCATCTGTATGGCTATTTTGCTATTGTTTTGGAAGATCTTACTTAACACTTCAGCCAATGCAACTCCGGCTACAATGATTACTCCGATTGCACCAGCTCCCAGGGTGCTGGCGACATTCCACAGCCTTTGAGCTGCAGTTGCCAGTTTTATTCTACCGGTTAACAAATCTGTTACAACTATATAAGAAGCCTGGGCTGTTTCTAAAATGGCGGTGGCAATTGCTGCCGCTTTATTGGCTAATGAGTTTGCGATCGTTTCAATTCGTAATGCAGTAGTAACTACTGCACTTTTTATCATAGCTGCATTATAAACAGCGATGCCGATGAGGGTAAGAAAGGAAGCCTTGTTATCACTAATTGTTTTTGGGAGGTTTTTTAATACTCCAATAAAATCAGATACGCCGCCAACAGCATCTTTTAGAAATGTGCTGATACCACTACTATAAACAAATGCATAAAATTGTTTTCCCAATTTGTCTAGTGTAGCACCCAGAGTTTCATTTTTTAATGAGAACGCGTTGGTAATAGCATCGGTAGTTTTTAATGCCTCTGCAGTATCCGCTATTTTCTGATTGAAGAAATCTGTTTTAGTTCCTAAAATAGACAAGGTAGATACAACCCTTGCCCCTTCTTCGCCAGCGTCTTTAAAGCTGGCAGCAATTTCAGCGAACGAGGCTTTGTTTTTTTGCAGGCCTGCAGCATATTGCAATAAAGCCTCCTGTGGTTTGCTTGCAAATAAATCTGTAAACTCTTTTACATTTTCCCCGGCAATTTTTGCTGCCTTGGGAACATCAGCACCGATAGTTACAATTAATTTTTGAATAGCGGTGGAGGAAGCTTGTACCCTTGCACCATTTTCTTCAAGGCCGGCTCCCAGGCCTAGAACAGAAGCGAGGCTTAAGCCAGATGCTTTTGCAAGGCCGGAAAGCCTTTGTGCAAAATCAACAATGAAGCCGCCTGTGGCTACGCCTTTATTGGCAAGGTCAACTATTGCATTACCAAGGTGAGTGATATTATCACCGGTTATTTTGCCATCAAATACATTTAATATTTTACCGAGCTGGGTGGTGATCTCATCCGCATTGCCAAGCTCATCGCCGAGCGCGACCACTAATTGGTCAACCGCTTTTGTAAATCCAAAAATATCATCTTTGGCTACACCGAGTTTACCGGCAACTAGCGCGATTGCCCTAAGGTTAGTAACAGAAGTTCGTGTATCAATTTTGCCCAACGCACTATTAAGCATAAGGGCTTCATCAGCAGTAAGGCCAGAAACACGGCGAAGGTCTGCGAGTTGATCGCTCAATGCTCCGGCACCTTTTATAATATTTTGAAATTGAGTAGTGATGAATTGAAAGCCCAGGTAACTGGCGGCGAGTACGCCGAACTGTTTAACAGAATCACCCAGTTTAGAAAAGACACTGGCAAAGCCGGTAACGCCATTTCTAACATCATACAGCCTGCTATTAACTGCATTGATCTGAGTTTGTAAATCTTTAAATTCCTGTGAAAATGGCTGAACAGACCCTTTCAGGGCCACCAGTTTTTTTAATTCTGCAGTTAATTCTTTTTGATTTAATGAAGTAATTCCAATGGACTGTTTTAATTCCACCATTTGTGCATTCACCTGCGACAACTCTTTGCCGGCGGCTATATAATCATCAGTGCCTTTTTTAAGGCCCTTCATTTCAACAGTAATATCTGAGGCCTTTTTTCTAAGGTCTATTAATTGATTTTGTGCAACGTTTCCATTAATATTTACATTAAGGTTGATGGTATCTGTACGAACGCTCATGAGGTAAAAATGCTGCATCAACCATGTTTTGAAAAGGACACGGCAACCAAATACCCACTAATTGCGGGTTTGAGCAACTTTTATACAATAAAATCCATCATAATTAGTTAGTTTAGAGTATCATAAAAATAAAATCTGCTTTGAAAGGATATTTCCCTATTGAAATCCCCACCAAAAAATACATAAAGGCGTATATACACGCCCAACTGGGGGAGCAACCCATCATCAACACAGAGCACCGCATCGGCAATAAATTATATGATGTGCTGACGAGGCATAGCAATGAAAGAAAAAGTGAATTTCCGGTTTACAATGCGCGCGTAAAAGTTTTCGTGAACCATCACACATTTTATCACCGCGGCGCCAACCTGAATGAAACCAACATCAAAAATTTCAACCTCTTTATAGAAGATGAAATAAAAGCTTCGTACCGCATGCTGATGGATTTTTACATTGACCTGCTTCCGTCGTTCGAGGCCAACTTGCCTGCAGTACGCAAAAGAATTGGCATAGATTTGGAAGCATGGGATACTGATAGCATCAAAAAAGACTATTACCGCTACCGCAAACGAAACGGCAAAGCGCTTCTTTATAAAAATAATTACGACCGCGTTATCACGGTTAAAAAATTCCTCGACCCAGGGTTTTAGCGTTAAATTAAAAAAAACTAAATCTTTGCCCGAAGTGTCCCATCGGTAGGTTTCCCTGATATTCCTTCTAATTTTACATCATGAAACAAGTTTATGCAGACCTCGCTTACCTCCAGGAGCCACACTCCGCCGGATTATGTTCGCTACAGGTAACGCCGCGCGAATGGCTCGCCAGCGATCCTGTTATAGATTTTGAAAGCGGGCGCGTAATGCAAACGATTCCTTTGCAGGCCGGAAAATTTTGGCTGGGCATGCAATTAACCCAGGGAAGCTATTATTATTTAGAAACGCCCAAAAACGATAAGGCCGGAGATTCTTATGTAGTAACAGCGGGCGGGCTTTTGAACACATTCAATTACCAGTTTCAGCAAGTGTTGGAAACCATGAAACAAAGCGAGTTGGTAGCAGTACTAACAGACAGGAACAAACGTAAAAAAATAATCGGCGACACAGCCGGTGGATTAAAAATGGTTGTTACCCATTCTCATAAAAATAATCCCGGCGAAGAAAAACTATCTATAGACTTCACTTACCAATGTGAAGGCCTTCCTCCTTATTATAATCCGGATAACACACCCGATGGCATTGGCAACTTCCTTATTAATGCTAATGGTGATTTCCTTTTAATAGGTTAAAAACCTCGTTACCCCCTCTATTCAGTCCTTTTGATTTGGCTTGCGCCGATACATTTTTGTAATCCTAAACCTATGGAAAACAAAAAATCTTATATCGGAATTAAAAATTCTGTTGATGACTCAACCCTTGAGTTGTTTTTTACCGACTATATTTTCGACGGCTTTGACTGGAACACATTTGAAGCAACCAATATGGTGCAGGATATGATTGATAAAATCAAAGCTGCTAATCCGTCAAAAATAAAAGTAACCATCAATTCATTAGGCGGCGACGTTATGATCGGGCTTGCCATTTACAATTTCCTCAAAAATTATAACGCAAAAGTCCAGGTAGAAATCATCGGATTTGCGGCTTCCATCGCTTCTATTATTGCGATGAGCGCAAGCAAAGGGAAATTGATGATTGCTAAAAACGGTTTCATGATCATTCATGCGGCTTCTTCATTTGCCGCTGGAAATGCAAAAGAATTAAGAGACCAGGCAGAAGTGCTTGATAAAATCTCAACTGAAATGGCAGACATCTATGCGCTTCGCTCAGGCAAAGACGCTAAATATTTTACCGACTTATGGGCAGATGGTGGCGATGTATGGCTCACCGGCGCGGAAGCGAAGGAAATGGGCCTTGCAGACGAACTGATTAATGCCACTGCCATGACCGCCAAACTCAATCTTGAAGATTTCGGCTATAAAAATATTCCTAAAAAAATTACTTCATCAATCATTCAAAACCAAAAATTAAATATGGCTTTCAAAAAAACTATTGCCGCCTCCAAAGCTGAGAGCTTTGCCGTGGTAGATGGCGGATTTCTTTTAGAAGAAACCCAGCTTAATAATATCGAAAACGCTTTGACTGTAGCAGAAACCGCCGCCGGCGAAGCTGCTGCCACCTTAGCCAGCGTGAATGCTTCTTTGGAAGAAAAGAACGCTTCGCTCGTAGCGCTTACTGAAGAAGTAGCAGCTCAAAAAAAGATTGCAGAAACATTGACTGCTGAAAAAGCAGCCGCTGCACAAAAATTAACTGAAACAGAAACTGCACACGCAACCGCTTTAGCAGCTAAAGATGAAAAGATTGCTTCGTTGGAAGCTGAAGTAGTAACGCTCGGAAAAAAACCAAGCGGTACCGGCTCTGCAGTAGTTTCCACAGAAGATGAAAAACCGGAAGAAGCTGCAACAGGCAAACCTGGTTTACTGGACGCTGAGCATCCGCTCAATAAATATGCGGCTAATAAAATTGCCAACGCAGCCAAAACGCACAAATCAAAAATCTAAATCCTAATTCAAAATTTATAAATCCTTAATCCCAAATCCTAATTCCTAAAAAAACCCAAACCTATGGACACCAATAAAATTACCCTGGAAATTGATGACGTTGTTGAAGCATGGGGCGACTATTACCTCAATAGTGGCCAGAACATGGACAACCTGCACCAACTTCCTTTTGAAGCTAGCGATACACAAACAGGCGGAACTGTTATAGAAACAGACCAAACCGTATTGCGCGAAGCCAATGTAGAAACTGATGAAGTACTACAGCCCTTCCAGATAGATTTTACCAGCAAAGGCGGTGTTACCATCTTGCCGGTTGAAATCAAATTGCAGAACATCAAAATAGATGTTGGAGTTACTCCACATACTTTGATCAATGCCTGGACTGGTTTTTTAACCAACAGCGGCAACGACCCATTAACCTATCCTTTCATCCAGTGGCTTACTCAAAATTACCTTATCGCTAAGGCGAAAGAAGATTTTGAATTGAAAGCAATCTATACCGGTGTGCATGCCGCACCAACTGACGGCACAGCAGGAGCTGCTACCGCAGTAATTGACGGTATCGAAAAAATCCAGAATGACCTGGTAGCTGCCAGCAAAGTGGATCCGTTCACTCTCGGCAATGTAGCAGGAATGAGCGACGAGGCATTTGTAACCGCAGTAGAAACCAGTTTCGCACAGGCTATCCCTGAGAAATACAGGTATAACTACGAAATGGAGCTGAGCATGAGCCGTAGCTTAAGGGATAAATTCCGCAGAGGAATGAGAACCAAATACAACGTGAACTACCAGCAAACCGACATGCTGAACAGGTTGATGGATTACGAAAACATCACCGTGGTAGGGCGCGCCAGCATGACCGGCAAAAACCGTATCTGGACTACACCTAAGTTTAACCTGTACTTACCTGTAAAAGGGTTCAGCAACAAGAACGTCTTCGACGTTCAGAAACAGGACAGGAAGGTGAAATTCCTTACTGACTGGTGGCAGGGCGTAGGTTTTGTTCAACCAGAACTCGTGTTCATGAGCGAAGCTGAAGTACCGGAATCTTAAAATAACCTCACCTCCGTCCCCTCTCCGAGGGAGAGGGGGGAAGGCATAAAACGATAACCGCCAAACCCAACCCTCCCGATGTAATCGGGAGGGTAGAGGATGGCACAAAACAAAAATTCATGGGAGAAACAAAAACAGAAACACCGACAACAGCAGAGGAACTGCAAACGATTATTGCAGAACGCGATGCCACTATCGAGGCACAAAATGCAACGATAGCAGAACAGGAAAAAACCATCACTGGCCAGGAAAACACCATTGCTGACCAGGGCGAAACGCTGTCAAAGCAAGCCGCCATCATTAAGCAATTGCAAGCCGGAAAACCGGAAGTAAAAACAGCTGCGCCGGTGGCTAAGAAAAAACCTGAATTGCCGAAAGAACCGGTAGAAGTGGATGGAAAAAAATACCGTTTCCGTTTCGCGGCCTTTTATTTTAAAGCAGTACGTTACGAAGCACAGGATGCAGCTCTAGATGAAAAACTTCTGAAAGAGATCCTGGCTGTAGAAGGGCAAATGATTCTAATCGAAATTTTTTAAACTCAAAAACATCTTTTCTCAAAACCCAATCCTTATCCAAAAATCTTAAAACAATATCCTATGGATTATTCACTCATTAGAAACCAGCGTGCCTGGAGCAATTCCGATAGCGGCATTGCCTCACATGCCTTAATTGCCCCTGTCTCATTTTTTGTGCCCGACACCGGGTTGAAAAATCCTGTAGCACCATTCAATACGGCAGGCGATGGCATTACCATAAAAACCCCGCATGAATTTAATGCAGGCAAAGGCTTCATTTATTTTGCCCTGGCTCCTCAAAAGAATTCCTTGACGGCGCCTATCAGTGGCGACCTTGGTTTTTATAAACAAAACCAAACCGCTACCATTTTCATTCCCGGAAGCAACCCTGCGATTCATGAAACTTACCAGAGTTTGGTAAATGTTCCCCTGATCGTGTTGGTAAAAGATACTAATGTCTGCACGCTGAAACAATACCTGCAGCTCGGTACCTCTTGCGAACCGGCATTCCTTGGCGGAAGCTTCGACACTGGTACTACCAAAGACGGCGTTAAAGGCTTCAATGTACAGGTAAGCTACGACGGCCCTATTCAGTACTACATCGTAGATGATGGCCCGGAAATTTTAGCTGACGAAAGTTAACCTGAAAGCTGAAGGCTAAAAGCTTAAAGCCAAAAGCTTAAACTTTAAGTATAAAAAAAATAAAGGCTGGTTGCAATACCGGCCTTTTTCTATAACAAAATATGAAGTGCGTAATTCCTTATAAAGAGAATGGCGGCGTAGAATTAAAATATTGCCTCAGGGGAATAGAGAAGTTTGTTGAGAATCCCGAAATAATAATTATCGGCTCGGAGCCGGCGTGGATTAAAAATGTAAAAGTTATTTTTTTCCCTAACGGCAGGGCGCTCAGGTTTAAAGAGTGGAATATTTTTAGAAAAATATGCCAGGTAAAAGAAGACTTCTTATTTTTTAATGATGATCATTTTTTGCTGCAGCCCTTTGATAAAGGCACTTACCATTTTTCCGGAAAGCTTAGTAAACGGATGAAAGACTATGGCAGCAATGAATACTGGAAAACCATTCAAAACACCATCAACATAATAGGCGATGCTGATAATTATTTCAGGCATGCGCCGATTTTTATCAGGCATGAAATTTTAGAAAAAATTAAAGAGCTGGATTGGAACGCCTGGTTTGGCTATTGCGTAAAATCGCTCTACTGCCATTATGCAGGCATACAAGGAACCGAATACCCTGATTTAAAAATTACTGCCAGGCTACCGCTTTCACACCTCAGGGAAGCAACCAAAGGCCGGCAATATTTCTCTACCGGCAATTTTGTTATTAACACCGATATGGTCACTTTTTTAGAAGAAACTTATCCTCACAAAAGCAAATTTGAAAAATGATATTGAGTTGCCAGCCATACCGTGAAGACAGAAATTTAGGCAAAGCTTATAACGATGCTTTTAAATTAATTGGAGATGATGATTACCTCATCATTACCGATTATGATGTATTGTACCTGCTTCCGGACCAGATAAAACACATAACAGAATATTGCAACCGTTTTCCCGATGGGGATTTATTTGTAAGCTGGGCCAATAGGACGTTTGTGCCCAATGCGCAAATTTATAGCGGCAAGCTTGATGAAGAAGCGGACATAAGAAAACACCTGGCCACAGCTCAGGAGTGTTATAAAAATTTGTACAACGTTACAAGAATAAGAGAAAATATTTCCGGCTTCCTTATGGCTATACCAAAAAGAACCTGGAATGAAATTCCTTTTACGGAAGACCTCAAATGCCTGGGTGTAGATACTATTTTTTCACAAAAGCTTTTATCTGCTGATAAAATTATTTACCGCATGGACGGCATTTATATCTGGCATACTTACCGCCTGCTAAATGGTGTAAAAAATAAATCTCATTTACTTTAAAAACTAAAATTATGATATTCAGAAACGACGACGTAAGCTACAAAACAGAAGTAGGGCAGTTTGCAGAAATACAGAAACTTTTTAAGAAAGAAATTATTCTCCACACCATTGCTTTGATATGCAAAAACATTGAAAAGAACCCGGAATTGATCACGTTTATCAATAATAATAATATTGATGTGCAGATCCACTGTTGGGAACATTACAATTTTATTGAAAACAAAAAACAGTTAGCTGCAGACCTGCCCAGGTGTATAAAAACTATTGAAAAACATTTCAATCACAGCCCTTCAATTGTTTACCCGCCCTGGAACCAAAGCGACGATGAAGTAGTAAAAATATGTGAGGCAAACGGGCTGCAAATAAGCAAAAAGAAAGTAAGCCTAAGCCAATACATACGATGCGAAGGCGATGTAGAGGAAGATGTGATCAACTTCCATTCGTGGAGCTATGATGAAATTATTGTTTTGGAAAAGGCATTAAAAATTTATTCTAAAAAAAGATGAAGATATCAGACTTTGCGCCGCGCACCGGAGCGTTAGAATATTATTTATCCGGAAATAATTTAACCGGCATAGAAGTGGGCACCGATGTTGGCGCTCATGCTGAATCATTATTAACAAATTGTGATATCCAAAAACTATACCTCGTCGATACCTGGGAAAATGACTATTGCCGGGGATATTGCGAAGGCAGGCTTTCACGCTGGTTTCATAAAATAGAATTGTTGAAAGGCCGATCGCTTGAGATGCAAAAGAAATTTTTGACAAATACTTTTGATTTTATCTATTTAGACCAGCAACATGATTACCAGTCTGTAAAATCTGACCTGGTGGGCTGGTGGGAAAAATTGAAAACCGGCGGAATAATGGCATTAAGAAATTACGCCGAATCAAATACAGAACTCAAGAAAGCTGCAGATGAATTTTGCATTGATAAAAAATTTAAGGTAGAACGTTACCATGGAGAAATAATAATTTTTAAATGAAAGTTTGTTACACCGCCCTATTTGGAAATTATGAAGAGCTCAAAGAGCCTGCAATAATTACACCCGGTTGGAAATATGTCTGCTATACGGACCAGCCTTTAAAAAGCGATGTATGGGAAATAAAGCAGTTAGAATTGCGTAATGGCGCAACACCTCAAAAATTAGCCAGGTGCTACAAAATAAAAGAGTTTGCAGAATGGGAGCAAAGCATTTGGATAGACGCCAGCTTCGTTATCAATACTGACCTGAATGCCTGGTGGGAAAAATATTTTAAAAAAGGATTCAGTGCGCCAAAACATCCATTAAGAAATTGCATTTACGATGAAGGAAAGCATTGCATGAGAATAAAACGAGGCGCAGAGGGAATAGAAAAGCAATTAACAGAATATAAATCGTTGGGCATCCCGAAGAAAAACGGCCTTATCACCAGCGGTTTATTGATGCGGGAAAACACGCCAGAGGTAATTGCATTGTGCAAAGAATGGTGGACGGAAATGAGCACGCAAAGCATCCGCGACCAGATTGCCTTTGGAAAAGCAAGCCTAAATGCAAATTGCGTGTATACATACCCGTGGGATTATAGGGAAAGCAACTATTTTATTTATAAAAAACATTACCATTTAAGATGATAACACACCACACACAATTACTGAATTCATTAATTGAAAGAAACAATTTGAAATCTTATCTCGAAATTGGCGTGCAAGATCCTGCCAATAATTTTGATAAGATAAAATGTGAAATGAAACATGGCGTAGATCCGGAAGTGGATGGTTGCCGCATTTCAAAAGTTGGAAGCGACGAATATTTTTCAATAATGCAGGAAGAAATAAAATTCGATTTAATTTTTATTGATGGCCTTCATCATGAAGCCCAGGTAAAAAGGGACTTTGAAAATTCATTGCGCTGCCTGAATGAAAACGGGTTTATTGTTTTGCATGATTGCCTGCCAACAAATGAAGCCGGCACCAAAGTTCCGCGTGAAACAAAAGTTTGGTGGGGAGATGTTTACAAATTTGCGATGACGCTAAGAAGATATGATGGCATTGATTTTAAAACCATTGATATTGATGAAGGTTGCTGCGTGGTTTGGAAAGACGCATCAAAAAAAGGCAGTAATAAAAATATCCGTGCCAATTGGAATACGTACCAATCAAAAGGCCGAGAGCTTTTGAACGTAGTAAAAACATTATAGAACTCTTTTTTTCGTTTTCTCGTAATTGTTAGTTTTGGAAATCCGGTAACTATATACGTGTTAGTTACCGGAAATCCCCCGAATCAGGGGGATTTTTTTTTGTCATACTGAGCCTGTCGAAGGGTGCCTCATCCCAACCCCTTCTCCGAGGGGAGAAGGACACGCTCTGAAAAATTTATAGAATAGAAATATTACTTATTTCTTCGTTTACTGTTATCTTCGTTCTGCGGCACTTCTTATAAAATATTGCAGAGCAACCACCTTACTGGTGGTTGGCATACCGGTGCAAGCCCGGCGCTCTGCAATGTAGAGAGGTGTCGCAACCAGACCAACCACCTTTATTATGATTACAGCAGGCGATGGCGGCAAATTAGAAGACCTCGAAGATTATTCCGGGATATTGAATAAACTCAGGAATTACCTGTTAGAATATTATGAACCTGTTCAGGACCCGGTGAAAGCGGAAATGCATTTATCTACCAGGGAAATATGGCAGCAGCTTCAGAAGCTGGTACCCTGCGAAGGGCTTAATGAAGACATGGTAGCGCAGTGGCTGCATTTGGGCGGATTTACATGGTATGATTATGGGGAGATGAAATTTGAATGGATGATGAGGAAGAAAATGTCAAAATGTGAAAATGTGCTAATGTGAAAATTAGCAAATGAAACAGCCTGAAAAAAATGTAAATTTACAATCTCATAAAGCAGGAGCGCAACCTGGGTAAACACGAGCGGAAAAATATGGCAAGAAAATATCCCACCTTTTTATTTGACAATCCTCAAAATACAAAAAACAAAGGCCCTTTTATTGTACGAACAATTTATCCCAAAGCGCTTTTTTATGTTACAAATGAAAAGGATCCGTCGCACCGGGGATCTCATCATTGTATTATAGTTGAAAAGTGGGACACTGCGTCCGGCCAGGAATATGAAGAGGCGCGGCTTTTGGCTAACCTTTGGTTTGACAGGCAATTAAAATCAGGAAATATAAAATTATAAAAATGGAAGACGAACTTGTATATAAGCTCGGCGAAGATCCGCAACTATCTGAAAAAGATTTTAAAGCCTGGATGACAGGTTTATTTATTCAACAATATCCTGACTGGGAACATTTTAATAATGCCCAAGCAGTGAAAGCGATTGATCTTGCAGAGCAAATCATTTCATTTGGTAAGCAATACGGGCTGCTTAATGTAAATCTTAAATGACACAGTAAACGAACAAAAAATGTAAATTCTTATTTTAATGAAAACAACATACAACATTTTATCAATTGACGAATTATCATATTCTCCAGCGGATGATGAACGTATGTTTTGGTTTGAAGGGGAGCTAAGCTTCTCAATTAAATTTACCTGCAGGGACAAAGAAGAAACAATATTCCGCAAAAGATTTAAAAGCTATTGCAGAAGGGCAGATTCTACGCAAGATGTTTTAAGAATTTGCATTGAAAAGTTTTTAAACAAAGCCATAGAACATGTTGGAGACGATATATATATGAAAGATTGCAATTGCATTGTAGACAGAAAAAACATTCATCAATTAGATGTTCAATTACAGGAGCCTTTCAAATCTCTTTTTAATGACCTATTTGATAAACAAAAATGGGAAATGCCACAAGGATTGCTGCCTGAAGAATCTAATCAGTAAACAAACAAAAAATGTAAATTCTTATTTTATGATAGATGCTAAGGAATTAAGGATTGGGAATTGGTTTAGCGGTTTCGTAGTTGCAGAAGCTTATTCTACCGGATTTGTAAGAGTAGAAAAGATTTGTCCTGGGAGCGTATATTCGATTTACCAGCATTATGATGTCGTCTGTTTTTCACAACTGGACCCAAACCATCATTGCATTCTAAAATTGGAAAATATGACTCCAATTAATTTACATTCTGAATTGCTACAAAGGCTTGGATTTAAAAAAACTGTGGCCGCAGGAATATTTTTTTATGATGATTTCAAATTAATCTTTACTGAAGGCATATTCTATTTTAATTATGGAAAATATTCGCAAATGGAATTGCTATACCTACATCAGCTTCAGAACTTGTTCTATGCTCTTCGTGGAGAAGAACTTGAAATAAAAGAATCAATTTTTACAGTAAACGAACAAAAACCTAATGGAAAAAGTAAATACAATTACTGAAGTAAAAAACTTCGTTGAATGCCCACACTGTAATAAATCAAAAAATTCTGTCGGGCATTTATTTTCCGAAAACAAAGAAATAAGTTTTGGGCCGTGGTACTGTGCTGAGTGTGGTAACGCTTTTCGTGGTGTTGTAAAAGGCAAGGATGTTTTTCTTGAAAAAATGAGTGAAAGAAAAGATAGCGCAATTGTTTTTCTTAGGAGCGGCAATATTCTACTGGCTGTAAAAGGAATGTATTTCAACGGCGAATTGGATGTTGATAATAGCCGGTATTTCTACGAAGAACATACGTGCCCCACGAACTATCTTAAGGACGTAGAAATGGTCATTGATTTAAAAAACGGAGATACTGACCCACATGGAATATTTGAATTTGTCGGCGTTATTCCATATCAAGATTTAGACGGCGTTGAAGATTTAAGGAGCCTGCTTCCTTCCGGCTTCTTGGCAGAGATATAGAAATAAAGGGTAACTAAAGATTAAATTTTCTTCGCCCATTATGTATATAGTTAACGCCTGAACTTCTTGCAGATTTAGGGTTTATTAAACTAAACAAACAAAAAATGTAAATTTTTATTTTGTATGAATTACAATAAAATCATTTTGAGAGGTTCGAAATATACAAATGCTGCTTTATGGAATTGGAGCAGCAGGAAAGACAGATTGATTTCATTGTGGTGCAAAACGGAAGACCGGCACGTAAAGAAAAAAACAAATAAAATTATTTCAGAAATTGACAAAAGAGTTAAGGACCTTGTTGATTTAAAAATAAAAATAAAGGCACAGATCAGGCAGAATGAAAGAGAGACGAAGGAAATGTATATTATGCTTGAATGTCCGAGTATGGCTTGCAGGTATTCGCTTGAAGCAGTTGGGATGGCTGTAAGAACCAGTGATTACGTTCGGGCAAATTGAAATGCAAAATATGTGGTTCGGCATTAGAAGACAGGTCTTCGAGAGGCATTGACGAAATGTTGTTTGATTTGAATATAAACCAGTAAACGAACAAAAAATGTAAATTTTTATTTTATGATAGATCCAAAAGAATTAAGGATAGGGAATTGGATTTTGCCTGAACATGATCTGAAGCACAAAAAATAAAAGGTGCAGATAAGTTTAGTTTTCAAAGCGACATGGGGAAAACCCGTAATTGATCGTTGGAATGTTGAAGCTTTTAAGCGACTGCAAGAATTATCAAAAAAAATAAACCCAATAATCAATAATCAATAATTTCCTCTCATTATCACATTTGCTAATTTTCGAATTAGCTAATTAACTTCCCTGTCCTTTCTCAGGCGCACGCCTCGCCTTATACTTGCATCTATGATGCTCGATTTAATACGCCAATGGCTCAACAGCAAAAAAGATTATGATACCGGTGTGGCCATCTATAGTCAAAACAACCCGGATGGAAAATTGCTGGCCGTGCTTCGCAATGGGGAGAATGATTTTAGAAGAAAACGCCTGCTGGATGAAATCCTGGTTATTTATAAAAATCTTTCTGCGTTCCCTGCAGAGGCGATTGCACCTGGTGCAAAAAAAATAGCGTCAAACGCCAATAAAGTGGCAAGTGCTGCCAATAAAATTCAGGAAACCGAAATAAAATATTCCCAAAAAGAGGCGAAAAATATTCCTGCTGTAGCCGAACAAGAGCAAACGCCTGCCAATAAAGAACTCTACGACGCCTGCAAGCTGGCGGCAGATACCGAATACAAAAAAGTGATGAACGCCCGGGCGGTGCTTTTTAAAAAAGCCAGCCCCGATAGTTTTATTGATGTTAATAAACCGGACCTGATTTTTGACCGTGGGGAATTAGCCATTGAAATTTTGCAAGGTTGGAAAAAAGTTTCTGAGCTATACGACAGAGCAGAATTTGTAAAAGAAAGCGGGCGCCTTCCATCCACTCCGGAAAGCGAACGCCCGGAGAATGAATATGAGCACATTCCTGATAGCCTGGTAAAACAGCAACTCGACAACGCCCGCAAAGCTTACAACAAGCTGAAGAAAAAAACATCCACTCCGGAGAGGGTGGCGCTATTGCAAAAGCACGAAGCCAACATTAAAAAATTAAAAGAGAAATGGGATTCGTTACAACCAAAACAGTAAACCAACAAATAAGCGAAAAAGATTTTTTGCATTCCAGCGGACAGCCGGAAGACTTTGTGATTTGTAAGAGTCCCGAGAAACTGAAGATGCTACTCGATAAACTGGATGCTGAAAAACAATTGCATTATATCAGTGACGGGGATTGGAGCACCCACGACCTCATCATGGAGCTTTTGAAAAAATTAAAACCTGCAGAACTTTTTTTAACGACGTACGCCATCCGGGAATTTTCTATCAGGCAATTGGTTTTGGCAATCGAACGGCAAGATCTTCTTTCTGTAAATATGATTGCCGATTACCGCGCTAAAATCCGAACACCTGAGGTTTACCAGTTAGCCAACCAAAATTTAAAAATATTTCTTTGCGCCATCCACGCAAAAGTAATTGTATTGCGCAGCGCCACCGGCTGCGCCACGATCGTAGGGAGCTCAAACCTTACATCAAACCCGCGCATCGAGGCGGGGGTTATCAGTATGGATCCTGAGGTGGCCGCCTTTCACATTAACTGGATATCTAAAACTATGGAGAATGCAGAGATCTTTAAATGATATCACCCAGGAAGAACTGATTGAAGTTGAAAATCTTGCCGGTTTATTTTTTTCTCCAAGAGAAATATCAGTGATGCTGGAATTACATCTCCCTGAAATCTTAGAGCAATTAGACACAAGCGAAGGAAATTTTCATAGAGCGTTTCAAAAAGGCCGATTGCAAAATGAAGTGGACCTTAGAAAAGCCATCATGCAACTTGCGCGCGCCGGCAGCTCGCCCGCGCAAACAATGGCCATGAACCTATTAAATAAATCAAAAGCCAAAATGCTTGACCGATGAAAGAAGATGTAAAAAATGCGCTGCAGAAGCGCGCGGAAGAAGTAAACCGGCAGGCAGAATTTATCCTGGCTAAAACCCGCGATTGGCAAGTGATAAAACAATACATGAGCAATCGGGTTGCGGATATTGAACTGACACCTGAGCAGCAAAAGAAAATGGAGCGGTACCAGTTTATTTATAATGAATTAGTAGGAGGCAAGAGCACTGATCAGCAGGTAGTGAACCTGGCGAAGAATTTCTTTAAAGTTTCTATTGCTCAGGCGTATGAAGATATCAAAGCAGCTAAGGAAGTTTTTACAGATGTTATTGACTTCGATAAACTTTTCGACCTAAATCTTTCGCTGCAGCTCAATACAAAATATAAAGCTAAAGCAGAAGAGATGGGAGACCTGAAAGCTCTGGCTATGTTTGAAAAAAACAGGAATGAGTTAAGAAAACAACTTCCGGATAAAGACGATACTGATGTTGATCTGTTTAAAGGCCATATTTATGAAATGGTGTTTGACCCGAGCCTTTTAGGCGCGCCTACTAAAGTAGATATGAAAGAAATATTGACGGCCATTAATGCTAAACGAGGCAAGGCAATAAAACTGGATATGTTTGAAGAATTAAATTACGAAGACGTTCCGGAAGATGACAGTAATTAAAAAGCATTTTAATAAACCGCAGTTGCGTAGCATGGCAATTGATGCACCGACAGAAATAGCGGTGATGGGAAGAGGTACCGGTAAAACCGTAGGGATCCTTGCAAGAAAATCAGCACAAAGATATTTTGGTACGATGCCCCGTGGAACCGGTGTGATATTGGGAGCCACTTATACGCAATTAGTATCGAGGACGCTTCCGGAATTGATTAAAGGTTATCAAATGCTGGGCTATGAAATGGACCATCATTTTGTTTTTGGAAAAAGGCCGACTGAAAAGTGGATGAAGAAATGGAAATGGAAGCAACCTTACGCACCGCCTCTTGATTATAAATATGTGCTATCCTGGTGGAACAGCGCAGTTGCTAAATTGGTTAGCCAGGAAAGGCCCGGATCTTCAAACGGAATTTCAATCGACTGGATTATCGGCGATGAGCTGAAGTACATCAATGAGCAAAAAATGAATACTGAATTGCTGCCCGCTAACCGGGGCATCATTCCGGAATTCAAAGGAAATATTTATCATCATGGAATGACCTTCACCACCGATATGCCGGTGGGCACCGGTGGCCGCTGGATTCTTGACAGAGAAAAAAAGATGGACCGGGATAAGGTGAATCAAATTTGGGAGATTCAAACAGTTAAGTTCCAACTAAACCATCTCCTGAAAAAAGAAACAAGGAAAGTTTTTCAGCAGGAATTGAAAAAACAGATAGACGTACTCGAGGATGAAATGAATGATCTGAGACGTGGATTGTTATATTACCATGAAGCAAGCACGTTGGATAACATTCATGCGCTGGGTGCGGATTATATTAAGCAACAATTGCGTGATACATCCGCTTTTCAGTTTGACACTCAAATATTAAACCTCAGGCCATTGAGATTGGAGGATGGATTCTATCCGGACTTTGATGAAGAGCTGCACGGCTACTTTGCAGAGAATGAAGATTACTTCAATAACCTGGAATATGACCCATTTAATATAGAACTTGATTGCAGGAAGGATAAGGATTTGGATTCTAAAGCTCCACTGCATATCGCCTTGGATTATAATAGACGGATATGGCCGATCGTCACAGGGCAGGTTACAAAGAAAGAGATTCGGACCATTAAAGGGGTTCATGTGTTGTATCCGCTCAAATTAAAAGATGCAGTACAGAAGTGGTGTGATTATTATAAGCCACATAAGAGGAGGCTGGTTTACTATTGGTACGATCATACAGCAGTAGGCGATATGCATGACACCCGGATGTGTGATGACGTGGTGGCGATATTGCGGAAGAATAAATTTGTGGTTCTCGAAATGTATATTAGCCAACAACCAGGCCATGAAGAAAGGTACAGGATGTGGGGCGATCTATTAACCAATAGCGGCAAGTATGAGCAGTCTTATAAGATCAATCGTGAGAACTGTGATAAGTTGATATTATCTAAGTGCCTGGCAGAAGCTGAGCAAAGGAAAGATGGCTTTGGTAAGAGTAAGAAGACAGAGCATGACCCTAAGTTCCCTGCAGATGAAAGTACGCACTACTCAGATGCGGAAGATACGTGGGTGTTTGGAGTGTTGGAGTCAGGGTTGTACAAAGGCTATGAAGATAAAGGAACAGGAGGTTTTATAATGTAGGGCGTTCCCTTCGGGCGGGCTATCCGTTCCAATCTTTTGCTTAGGCAAAAGGATTTCCACTGCTATCCCTAACGCATAATATGACACTGCTCGTAAACGGCAGAGTCACATTAATAAACCCGCAGATGCCAATGCCGGGTTCATTTCGTTTGCGGTTACCACGCGTCCGCTTTGCTCCCGACCGGGTAATCCTCACTAATGAACCGGCACCCGCATCGCTGCAACAGTCCATCGTACCTCGGACACTTGCAGGCCATGGCACCGGCGCAGATGCATTCGATTGATTTCGTTTCATATTCGTCCACTGGCCACACTTCCTCTACCGCTCGCTTCGCTCACGACATCAGGCGTTCGCCTGTTCCCTCATAACCTCATCACTCGAATGCACCAGCTCCCAACAAGGTAAGCTCTGCTTAGTCTATAGTAGGGAGGCGATGCCATCCAATGCAAGGTAAGCTTGCGCTTGTCTCTTATAGGGAGGCGCTGCCGTCCCATCAATAAGGTAAGCTCTGCTTTTTCTTCATAGGGAGCCGGCTCAACCGCTCCCAGTCTAATTATATAAATCAAAAACGTTATATATGCCTCCTAAAACGTCTCAGGCGTGCCACCCAAACCGATAGTGCGGTGCGATTTTCAATTGACAATTTTAAAAAAATTGAGTAACAAAAAGACAAGTGATTGAGAATCAAAAAAATGTGGATAAATAAACTGGAAAATGGTAAAAATAGTGCTCTAAAAATTTGCCTAATTCGCTGATTTATAGTAAATTAGAGTATTCATTTAAACATAAAACAGGAGCGCCACCTGTATAAAATCGGGCTAAAGTTTATGAATACAGTAAAAAACGTTGCCGAAAAAATCGCAACAAAACCCGCTCAATCAAACGGCCAAGAAACAAAACCCACAAACGCAGCCGTAAAAATTCCCACTATTGAACCCGAAAAAAGGGAAAGTGTTACCACAAAAAAATCACTTCCCACGCTCGAAGAAAAATTGAATGTGCTCGGCGAATTAAATTCCTTAGTTCAAAAAAGAGACCTTGTCCGCGAAGCATTAAAAGACGTTTCAAAATTTTACATTTCGCCGTCCGGAAACTGCCAAGTAAAAATGACCGATTCAAACGGCAAATCTTTTACAATCTCTCACCCCGCAGTTATCGAAGAAATTTTGAGCCATGTTACTTTCAAACTTGAGGAAGAACTTGACAAAGTAGAAACTCAATTTGAATGGTTATTTTAAAAAACCTGCCACAGGCGGCGCAGCCTTGCGCCGCTTATTTTTTTTTCTAACAACTTTTTTTAATTACAAAATTTTTTCATCATGTCACACAATATAAATTTCAACAGCAACACCAACCGTCACAGTTTTTTTTCAGTAAAAGAAAAAGCCTGGCACGGACTGGGGCAGATAGTACAAGATTACCCAACCAGCGAAGAAGCTATAAAATTTGCTGGCTTGGATTATGAAGTGGTAAAAAAACCGCTTTATGTTAATCCTCAATTGGAACTGATACCAATCAAAACCCATTCCGCCACCGTTCGCACAGATACCGCCCAAATTTTGGGAGTAGTCGGCAGCAAATACGAAATTGTTCAAAACAAAACCGCCTTTACTTTTTTTGATTCTCTTGTGCAGGATGGCAGCGGTATTAAATACGAAACCGCTGGCGCACTCGGCAACGGCGAACGTATTTTTATTACTGCAAAATTGCCTGATGTTATCCGCATTGGGAGAAACGACGATATAGAACAATTCATTTTCCTTACAACTTCCCACGATGGCAGCGGCTCAATTATGGCAGCTTTTACGCCCGTGCGCATTGTGTGCAATAACACACTAAATGCCGCCCTGCGCAATCATTCAAACGCCGTTTACATCAAACACACAGCCAATGCAGAAGATAAGCTAAGAGAGGCCGCGCGCATCATTTCTATTTCTCATAATACCGCCGAAATGTTGGAAACCATTTTTAATAAATGGGCAAAAATCCGTGTGAACGATTCCGAAACAAAAAAGCTGATTCAATTAGCCATGGCGCCAAATACAGAAGTTTTTAAGGCCATTGCAGAAGGTAACAGCAGCTTTGAATTTTCACGCCAGTTTGAGGATGTTTGCGGGCAGGTATTTGATTACGCCTTTGCAGCAGAAACACAGCAAATGCAAACCACCGCCGGCACCATTTACGGCGCATACAATGCCGTAACCGGTTTTTATCAAAATGTGAACGATTATAAAAGCGATGGCCACCGCCTTAAATCAATCATGTTTGGCACTGCCTTAGACAGAACAAAAAAGGCTTTTGAAATCTGCAGCAAAGCCAGCGATTTTCTAAACTAAGAACGCAGTGCATAGGGCAAGCGCTTACAAACGCTTGCCCTTTTTTTTAAAATTCGCCGCTCGCGCGGCATAGTGGCAATCATTCGATTGTTCTTTTTGTTTGTGCCGTTGGCTCTCTTAATTGTGTTTACAGTAAACGGACAAATAATCTCTATTTTTATTTTCAATTACTGTTCCAAATGGCCTTTTCAATTACCATAATTTTTAATCGAAAGCGTTACACTTACAAAGTGCAGCGCATTGCGCTCACTAACCGTGAAGAAAGCTATAAAATAATAGGAAAAAATAAATCCCTCATTTTTACCAATAACCGCCCTCTTTTAAAAGCTAAAAAATTAAAACACTGGAAACCCGAATGGAAAATGGAAGGCGAACTTTGGAACGTACATTTTAAAAGCTTAATTATTGAAGCCCTTGACAAAGCCATATCTGAGTAAAATATCCCGCATTTCTAATTCCTAATTTTTAATTTTTAATTAAAAAAAACCTGTCCTTTTCCTCCCGCCCCCCTCTCTCTAAATTCACACCATGAATTTAAAAAGGGCAGTAGAAATCATTGATGGCGGCGCCAGGCTAAAGAGCATCCGCTTCATTACCGCCGATATAAATAAAGGCAAAGGCGGCGAAGTAATTGAATTGCTCAATTGCAGGCTATCGCGCAAAGCTGACGCTCAACAGTCAACCGTCAACCGCGAACCATCAACCGCGAACGGCCAACCGTCAACCATCAACCGCGCACCCAACCACCACTACCATTTCACCCGCAACCTTCTCCTGCCTAATAATCAAATCAGGAAAGTACACCCGCTTCTCGTAACCCATTTAAACCAGGAGGAAGTAATATGAGCGTAACCATGGACGGCCCGGTAGCCTACCTGTCGGATAGCAAAAGTGCGGTTTACTTCTCCCGCGTAAATGCCAAAGCCGGCACTTACCAGGGCAAGAAAGGCGCAAAAGGCACCGCGCTACCCATACAGCAGCTTCAAAACGAGCTCGGCGTAGCCTTTTGGGGCGAAGACAACCGCTTTCCCCAAAATATAGAACAGCAAATGGCGTATTGCGGCGTGGGTAAAGCCGGGCTGGATTGGAAAGCAAGGATGCTCTATGGCAACGGAATTATTCCCGGAAAAATTACCGATATCAAAGAAGACGGTAGCGAAGTATTTACGCCTCTTAAAAGGGATGGCGCCGGCAAAGCTATTTATGATATCATTGAGCAGCGCTCCATGTTTCGTTTCTGGATGGAATTTTTACAGGATTGGTCCTGGTTTGGAAATTGTTTCCCTGAAATTATTTTTTCTAAAGATTGCACCAATATCACCGGCTTTGTTCACCAGGAAAGCTGCGACAGCCGTTTTCAACAGATGGCTGATGATGGAAGTTTTTCTAAGGTTTACTTATCTAAAATGTGGGGCGCCAGCTCTGACCAATATGCAAAGTTCGACCCAAAGAAAAGAGTGCTTGGCCTCATAGACAATCCCAAGCTGGTGGATATGATTGATAAAAAATTCCTGAAAACGCTTGATTGTATTGATATGTACGATGCGCTAAACAGCGCTAAAGATATTGCTGACAGATTAAAAGGAAGCAAAGGTTTAAAATCTGCCACCCTTCCTGTCAATTATCCGAGCGTCAACAAAACCTATTACCAGGTACCCACGTGGGATGGCGCGCGCCTCGCCGGCTGGGTAGAGATTGCCTCTAAAATTCCATCCCTCATAAAAACACTTTTTGCCAAAGCCTTTTCCATTCGCTACCATATTGAAATTCCTAAAACTTATTTCGAAGACAAATTCGGCGCGGAAGTATGGGAAGGAATGACAGAACCCCAAAAGACAAAAGCAAAAAAAGATTTGTTGCAGGAAATGGATAAATTTTTATCCGGCTCCGAAAATGCTTTCAGGTCCTTCGTCTCTTATTTCGACGTGGCCAGGATGGGAAAAGAAGAATATGGCCGCGTTAAAATCACCAATATCCCGGACAATTCTAACCTGGATAAAGAAATGATCACCCAGTCCGCAGCCGATTCACAAATCCTCGTTGCCATGGGCGTTAACCCATCACTCAGCGGCGCCGGAAAAATTGGTACCGGCCAGCAACGCAGTGGCGGCAGTGATCTCGTAGAAAATTATTTGATTTACTGTGCAGGCTTGAATTTGGAACGGCAGGTATTCCTTGAGCCGCTCTATCTCATGCGCGATTTCAACAAATGGGATTCTGATATCATTTTTCGTGTACGCGACACCGTAGTAAATAATATTTCCGCCGGCGACAAACCCACCACTAAAAAAACTGTAAACTAACTCAAAACTCATAACTCATAACTCATAACTCATAACTCAAAAAAGTGCTCTTCAAAAAAACCGATACCGTCCTTCAATATGCTGAGCTCGTTTCCGGCATCCAGTTCAACAGCATCCGTTCAACCATTAACCTGGTAGAGCAGCAACATATTTTGCCTGTGTTGGGAAGCACGTTATTTAATTCACTCAACACGGCTTACACCGCCGCTGCAGATGAAACTTCCCTGACTGCTGATCTTCAAAACTTATTGGAAAAATGCCGTTGGGTTATCGGCCCCATGCTTTGTTATTATTACGCGCCAAAGAGTGAAGTAAAAATTGGTGAATCGGGGGCGCAGCGCGTAGAAAGTGAGACCAACAAGACCGCCTATCAAAACCAGGTAGTAAACTACCGCGAACAAAATCTTCGTGAAGGCGAGCTGGCCACAGAATTATTATTACAATTTTTAGATGAAAACCAATCTAAATATACCGCTTGGGTAGATAGCCCCGGTTTTCAGAAATACAAAGAGCTCTTTATAAAATCCGGAAGCGAATTCCAGGATTTATTTACCTCGGCCAGCCCTTACAGGAATTACCTGGCCATGCGTGGCAAAATGCTGGACGTAGAGCAAAACAACATACGGCCTTTGCTCGGCGACGATCTGTTCAATCACCTGAAAGAACTTGATCAATCAGAGGAAGAGTTTTCTGAGAATGAAGAAGCCATTCTCAAAAAAATAAAAAAGGTAATTGCCTACCTCACTGTCGCCAGCGCCATTCCATTTTTAAACGTGCGCATGGATGCCAACGGCATTACCGTCATGAACAATTCCACAGCGCAAAATGACCAGTTGGCAAAGCGCAGCGCCGCGCCGAATGCAATCCTTGATAGCGTGATAAGTGCCTGCAACGATGCTGCAAAAAGCTGGATAAATAATGTTACAACGTTCCTCGCCGCCAACCCGGAAGATTTCGCAGAATACCTGCCGGATCCTTTGGTAACAGGAACACAAACGCAACCCGAAATAACCGGCTCGCAACCCGAATGCCTCAACGGCTCTTTCGGTTTAATATGAACTCATAACCTATAACTCCTAACTCACAACTCATCACTCATAACTCATACCTCATAACTCACAACTCATAACTCCTAACTCATAACTCATAACTCACAACTCATAACTCATAACTCAGAATGGCATTCGATCAAATAACAGGAACCAAAGCAACAGAACTCGATCCGTTCGTCGGCACCATACCCGATGCGCAGCTCATTATTGTTCCAGATCCTGTTACCGGTGAATTATTTCGTACCACTTTCGGCCAGATAAAATCAGATATCATTGCCGCCTTCGGCCCCATTTCCTATTTGGATCCTATCGTAGAAGTTGACACCGTCGCCGATCTTCCGTCTCCGGGCGCACCGCGAACACTTTATGTCGTAACTATAGGTGTTCCGGAAAATGATTATGCCGATGCCAATACACAATGGCGCTGGGCAGGAAGCATGTATATCGAATTTCCTCATGGAGGCACGGGCGATGTTTCAGGCGAAGCCATCATTCGGGGAAATGCTGATGCAGCCCTTCAGGCGAATATCAATGCAGAAGCTGCCGCCCGCGCCGCAGCCGCTACCGGGCTTCAAAATAATATTAATGCTGAAGCAACGGCGCGCGCCAATGCAGATAGTACTTTAACGAATAGCATTAATTCAGAAGCGAATACCCGCTCAAATAATGATGCCAGCCTTCTCGGCCTTATCAATGGCGAAGGCGTTATTCGTGCCAATGCAGATAATGCCCTCCAGGCGAATATTGATGGAAAAGTGGATAAGGTAACCGGCATGGGCCTTTCATCCAATGATTTTACTACCGATGAAAAAACAAAGCTCGCCGGCCTGGAAAGTTCCCGTTTTAAAGGAACTTTTGTAAATAAGGCCGCCTTAGACGCCGCCAACTTAGGCGGCGAAGGAAACTATGCTGATGTAGATGCAGGAGTTGGCGCCGACGTAGCCCGTTATATTTGGGACAATGACGATGATAAATGGGTATTGCAGCAAGGCGCCACCACATCCGAAACTGCCGCCTCCATTAAAACGAAATACGAAAGCAACCCTGATACGAATGCTTATACCGATGCCGAAAAAGCAAAGCTTTTAGGCATTGCCGCAGGTGCACAGGTAAACGATGCAGCCACAACCCTTCAGGGTAACTCCTTCAATGGCAATGCCCAATTGGTAAAAACTGATGCTGGTGGAAAGCTTCCCGCCATTGATGGCAGCCAACTTACTAATTTACCAGCCGGAGCAGTCAAAGCCACGGCCACCGAATTAAACACCGGTACAGATGATGCAAAATTTGCAACAGCTTTAGGGCTTGAAAATTCAAAATACTTAAACCAATCCGGCAGCAAGATTTCTGCCACAGCAACCGGCACTGATACTTATGCAGCTACGATATCGCCAGCGATTACTGCCTATTCCAATACACAAAGATTTTTTATAAAGTTCACCAACGCGAATACCGGCGCCGCTACGCTTAACCTGAATTCACTGGGTGCAATTCCCTTAAAGAAAAACGTTTCCACAGCTCTTTCTGCCGGTGATATCGCCGCCGGGCAAATAGTTTGCGTGGCTTATGATGGCACCAATTTTCAAATCATTGGTGCGCCGGGAAGTTCTTCCGGTGGCGCTGGCGGCTCATCTGTTGGCGTTGCCTCCGGGACAAATACTTATGTTGTCGCCTGTACGCCACCAGTAACAGCATTAACGGTAAATCTTTGTATCAGGGTTAAGTTTACTAATGGAAACACCGGTGCCTGTACCATTAATGTAGATGGCCTGGGAGCAATTGCAATTAATAAAGGCCCATCCACCGCATTAACTGCCGGAATCATTACCTCCGGGCAAATATTCGAACTATATTATGACGGCACGGTTTGGCAGTTAGGAAATACTCAGGCGATTCCTTCAACTCCTAATAAGGTAATTACAACCGATGGCAGCGGAAACTTACAAGGAGTTAATGATTTAATTGATGTAAACAGCACAACAACTGAGGCTACATTAATTGCCGCTACATGGAGTGCAGGCGTTGCCACAGCCACGGGCACACCAGGCACTTATGTTTTAGGGACAACAAGTAACTATTTCTATTTCTGCACTGGCACTAATACATGGATTCGAATTCCCGCCTATCTCGATTACTTGGATATATATCTCGGTTCTGTATCTGATAGCGGCGGCACAAAAACAAGCACTCAAATGGCTGCATTATACCCTTCGGCAGTAAGAGGGCAATATGCGGTAGGCACCGCGGGAATGTATATGTACATGGGTTTAGTTGGCTGGTATTATTTCGCAAACACAATTTAAGAAATGAATATAATTAAGACAGGAAGCAAGGTTTTAACGGTCGGCAACCATTTTATGCAGTTTGGGCGCACGCTTGCGTTTTTGAATGCACAAAGTCCTATCACGACTGCGCAAGGGGGCTTTAGCTCCCCATTGTCCATTGCCATTGATTCGGCAAACGGTAGAATATTCGTAAGCAATAGCAACACAATTTCTATTTTAGATTATACCAACCCAGCAGCAGGAAGCCCAACGGTAATTACACAATCAATGGGCTCGTTCAGCACAATTAGGGGCATAGCCATAGATGCAGCCAATAACAGAATATTTGTTTGTAACCAAGGAAACAACACCGTTTCAATTTTAAATTATACCAACCCAACGGCAGGAAGCCCAACGGTAATTAGTACATCGCAGGGTAGCTTTAGCGCGCCTTACGGCATAGCCATAGATGCAGCCAATAACAGAATATTTGTTTGTAACCAAGGAAACAACACCGTTTCAATTTTAAATTATACCAACCCAACAGCAGGAAGCCCAACGGTAGTTAGTACATCACAGGGTAGCTTTAATCAAATTGGGAGCATAGCCATAGATGCGGCCAATAACAGAATTTTTGTTTGTAACCAAGGAAACAACACCGTTTCAATTTTAAATTATACCAACCCAACGGCAGGAAGCCCAACGGTAATTAGTACATCGCAGGGTAGCTTTAGTATATGTTCGTTTATCGCCATAGATGCAGCCAATAACAGAATATTTGTTTCTAACTACGGAAACAACACCGTTTCAATTTTAAATTATACCAACCCAACGGCAGGAAGCCCAACGGTAATTAGTACATCGCAGGGTAGCTTTAGCGGGCCTTTTGGCATCGCCTTAGACGCAGCCAATAGCAGAATATTTGTTTCTAATTACGGCAGCAACACCGTTTCAATCATCACAAACATTTTCACATAATGACACTACAATTCTCCAACACACACATATTTTTTGCCCTCGAAGCCATCTGGGCGAACCTGGATTATAAATTTAAAAATGTAATTAACCAGCTTATAACGGCAAATAATGACGATAACTTTATGCAGTCACTCGAGATTTCGGAGGATATTTTAATACAAATATTCTCAACCGTTACCGTACTACCTGAAGGCGTGGCGGCTTCGATGAATGCCGAAATGCTCGCCGCTTTATCGCCACAAATAGCCGAATTAAGCAATATCGCCGATGTACAGGCAGGCACCGCCGAGCCAAACGAATCCGCGAGGATTCAAATTGCGATAAATGATATTGATGTGGCAAACAAAGCAGTAAAAGCTGCAAAGATTTTAAACGGTAAAAATAAAATATTGGCATAACTCACAACTCCTAACTCATAACTCACAACTCCTCACTCATCACTCCTCACTCCTAACTCATAACTCAAAAATGAACCTCCTCCTCTATCTTATCTCATTCCTCCTCCGAACCCTCTTCGTCACAATAGGCATCATCTACGATATCTGTAAGATCTTCCGCTATTCCCATTTCGACAGGTCTTTCAAATACATCAATCAAAAATACAGGCGCCTCGCCATCCTGGTTGACCAGTTCGGCAACGCCGCCTGCCCGGAATTCTGGAACGATATCTTAATAAAAAAAGAAAGCGCCCACCCCTTTGGTATCTTAAATCAAACCATCAGCGCCGTCCTGGGATTAAATTACCAGGCCGGCACACTTACCAAAACAGGCCTATGGCTCAATAACGCCCTGAACTTCTTCTGGAAAGGCCATACCATCAAGGCTGCGGAGGAAATTAATGCCATTTCAATATGTAACACCGGGTAGCAGGTATGAAATAAATTGTATAAAAAATGTAAAATAAAGTAGCAAAAATGCTACTTCATTATTAGTATGTATTACATTTGTCTTACGATTATCTTATAAATAGTATGCTAATTATAAGATAAAAAACCCCATCTGTCACGGATGGGGCGAAATTTAAGGGTATGGAGCCCTTGTTTTTACTTGAATAAAATGGACCCTGCCGGAATCGAACCAGCCTCACACGCTTGACTAGGGCAGAGAGGTCAACCAGATCAGGGCCCGCAATTACTTAAACCGTTTGGCGATAATTCGTTGAACGGTTTTTTATTTTGCAATATTAAACCAAAATTTTAGGTTTAAATTAATGGGAAGGCCTTAAACCCTACCAACCAAAACTAAATTCTTTTTCACTGAAACCAATGAAGAAAATATCAACAAAAAAAGGATAACTTTTTCTAGGTATTATCTACAATCAAAAATATCCCACCACAGCCAGCTTTTTGCAACTTTACATGCCTCCCACTCATAACTCATAACTCATCACTCATAACTCAAAACTCATCACTCATAACTCATAACTCCTAACTCATAAAAGGCTGTCCTTTTACTCTCCGCCCCCATTTCCCATTTTTGTTCTAAACAACCAATGAAAGAACCGAATGCTCAAGCCAATCTTAAAATACATCGGGCAGCTAAAAACTGCCGAACAAAGATTATTGGTCATTCTCCTTTTATCAGCGGTCATAGTTCTTTTTTCCTTGCTGCTGTCAGCTAACAAAAGCGCCGCTTACGAAGACAAGCGCCAGATAGAAATATTGCAGCATACGCTTGATTCGACCAGCCGTGCCGACCGCAAAGAGTTAGATGCCTGCAAGGATCAAAACTTTCGCGACAAATTAGACCGTATAGCAGAGCTTGAAAAATATGCGCATCAGCAAGATTCTTTAATCGAACAATTAAGAAAAATAAAATGAAAAACCTCTTTATAATATTAATCCTGTCCGTTTTCATCTTTTGGCCTCAGGTGCAGGGCCCCGCGCAGCCTACTTCCCCCACTTCTTCAGGAGACGGGATGAAGCTGGCTCGTTCGAAGGATTCCATTGCTCATCTCAATAAAAAAATAGAATCAAAATTTGACAGCATCACTTCAGAGATCAACCGCATTAAGAACCGGCCTGCCCGATATATAACGCGCACGCACATACGCAAAGTGAACCATTACCGCATAGACACGGTGCTTGTATTTATTGATACCTGCTTTAACCAGCCACAGATAGATACAGCTTATTTAATGCCTGAAATAAAACCGGAACCCCCGAAAAGAACCTGGTTAAAAAGGCTTTTACACCACAAAAAAAAACCACGCGAAAATTATTTAAAAATAGTTGAGCAATAACTCATCACTCATCACTCATCACTCATAACTCATAACCCATAACTCATACCTCCTAACTCATCACTCCTAACTCCAAAAAAAATGCTTAAAGAATTAAAAGAAAGATACCACGCGGAAACGCCGGTCTGGTTTAAAAAAATACGGAGAGCCAGCCTCGCTTTATCAGGGCTTGGCGTCTCTTTGTTAACCCTCAGCGCCACGGTAAACAGTTTCGTTTTGCCTGACTTTTTACATACGCTTTGCACCTGGTTTGTAATTGCCGGCACAAGCGTCGCAGCCGTCAGCACCACCGCAAAAAAAGATCCTAATGAAAAAGATATTTAACCTTAGGCCTTCTGCCTTCTGCTTTCTGCTTTCAGCGTTTTGCCTGCTGCTTTTCACTTTATGTAGCTGCTCCTCGTCAAAAAAGGCAGTAAATATCAACAAGGCCCACACCGACAGCAGCGTCGTTGAGCACGCGCAAAAAAACTTTTCTTCTATCAAAGACAGCATCAGCACCAGGACAGCCAATTTTAATTATAAAAAGGAAATAAAAAACACCATGCAGCCTGTTGTAATTGATAACGATGATTCTGTTCCCCCGGGCATTGTGGTTATTACCAATAAGAAAACCGGGGGAAAAAAAATTTTTCTCCCGTCCAAAACGATTACCGAATGGGGCAATATTGCTGCCAGCGATCAGGTTCAACTGAGGCAAAAAGTAGATTCTTCAGTAAACCAACAAAAAAGCACAAATCTTATTTCCGAAAAAAAAACAATCGTAAAACAAAAGGAAAAATCAGGCCTCAGTTTTTTTAACCTGCTTTGGCTTCTCCTGCTAATACCCGCTTATATAATCTATAAAAAAATTAAGAACCTATGACACCGCAACAGCAGCACCAGCAGCTTTTTGATACGCTTGAAATCCTTCCGCAAATAACAAAAGGAAATTCGATAATCATTAGCAACGTCCCGGCCATCATCGAAAGAAAAGTGGCAACTATGCGAAGCAACAAAAACCGCTACGAAGAAGTATCCCACCGCTTTGTCAATCCCGGGTTAAAATGGTGGCTCGTAGCGCTTATTCATGAAATGGAATGTACTCAGAATTTTAATTGTTACCTGGGCAATGGCCAGCCTCTGAATAAAAAAACAACTATCGTTCCTGCAGGCCGCGGCCCATTTGCCACGTTCGCCGATGGTGCCGTAGACGCCTTAAAATTGCAACGCGCTGATCAGATAACAGACTGGAGCCTAGGCAACGTTCTGTATTTTCTCGAAGGATATAACGGTTATGGTTATTCTAAATATCACAATATTAATTCACCATACCTGTGGAGCGGTTCTAATCACTATATTTCTGGCAAATATGTTTCTGATGGAAACTATGATCCTGATGCCGTCAGTTCCCAAATTGGCATTGCCCTTTTAATGAAAAGTTTGCTACAACAAGGCGCATAATGAGATTATCATTAACCAAATAAAAACCCTATAAACTCATAAAATGAAAAAAATTTTAGAAAACACATTAGCCTACATGACGCTTGCTTACCTGTTGGCTATAATTGCCGCAATAGTGTATTGTATTTCGCAGGCTAAATTGTAAAAGTTAGTTGGATTTTTCTTCGAATATACGGCGCTGTGTTTCCACACTGGCGCCTTCTCTTTTATCTATCCATGCTTTTATCAACTCATAACCCATAACCCATAACTCATAACTCAAAACTCCTAACTCATAACTCCTAACTCATAAAAGGCTGTCCTTTTACTTCAAACCAAAATAAACCATTTTTATTCTATGAAACCTAATTTAAAATAACCCCAAAGCCATTTCCTCCTTTTCACCTGGCTTTAATAAATGTTTTTCCCTATGAAAAACAGGTGACTCATCCACACCAATCGCCCCGGTATCTACCGGGGCTTTTTTCCGGCCGGTACCGCAGGCCAGGCCGGTAAAAATAAAAACCACGCAAATGAAATACCAAATTACTTTTTACTATCACAGCGACCCGCATAAACTAACCCATCTCAAAACCATCTCCGCAAAAAATTACGGCGATGCTTACAACAAATTCTTTGACGAAATAAAGGAGCAGGTATTTTTGTTGGAGATACATGAAGAAACAAATCTTTAACTCATACCTCATACCTCATAACTCATAACTCATAACTCATAACTCATAACTCCTAACTCATAACTCCTAATTTCCCCCTGTCCTTTTGCCGCCACTCCGCTAACGCTACTTTAGCCCGGTGATACCAATTAATTTATACCAGCCCAGGCAACTCGACTTTACCGTCGAATTCCCAACCGCATGGAACGAGCTGGAACAAAAAGAAATAATTTTTATCGCGAAATGTTTGCTCACCGAGCCGGATCCAGCAGCCGTGCGCGCGTTATTGCTAAAATTTATTATTGAAAACCGGGTAGCGGCCGGTACGCCTGGCGTCAGGCCGCGGTTAAAAGAAAGCCGTAACCCTGAGCTTCCCGAAGGCTGGTTTTTATATCTCGATCCGGAACAAATAGTCATAGATTGCTACCCCCTGCTGGATTTTATTTTCAAAGAAAATAACCTCACCAATACGCCGGGCCCGCTGACCTTTAAAAAAGTAATTTATTACCCGCAACCCTTCACAAAAATCACCTGTGCCGAATACGAAGATTGCGAAGTAAAGGCTAATCAATTCAGTAGCAAAAAAGTTCCTGATAAAGATCTTCTTGCAGAAATTGCTGCCATATTATTTCGCCCTGCTTCAGGAGATGCCCGGGGTGAGGCTTGTGAACCGGAGCATTACACCCTTTTCAACTCCAGAACCAATTACTACTATACCTATCAAAGCGGTAAAAAAGTAAAATATTTTAAAACACTTTCACTGGAAGAATTGTACGGAATATTTATTTGGTACGCCTGCAGCCGTGCACAATTGCCACTCGATTTTCCTACAGTATATGAGGGCGGCAAAGAAGGAAGCGAACCCGATATCATGGCATTCACCAAATGCATCCATTCCGGGGCGGGCCCAAAAAATGGAACCAGGCAACAAATAAGAATTATGGAGCTCTATGAATTTATGCTCGACATGGAACAGGAAGCCATTCATGCAAAAGAAATGGAAGCTGAAATTGAAAGAATGAAAAATCAACCCTGATGGCAAAATTTTATTTACTCGAAAAAGAAAAAGGGCATTACGTCTTTGATTGCCCCGGATGCGGTTACTCTCATTCCATTACCACGTTGGCGCCCAACGAAAGCGGCGCTACCTGGAATTTTAATGGCAACCTGGAAAAGCCAACTGTTTCCCCTTCACTTTTAGTAAATAAAAATCATCCTGAAAGCCGTTGCCATTCAATAATCACCGACGGCAAAATAAAATTTTTAGATGATTGCTACCACCAATTAAAAGGCAAAACAGTAGAGCTGCCTCCCTGCGGTTGGGGCAAACAAACAGAAAATTAAATTATAAACAATTAACAATTAACAATCATGGGAAAATCAGCACAATTAAAAAAATTACGAAGGCTCGCCAGCCAGCTACCAGCCGTAGCCACAAATCAAAAAATGCATGTCCTTATCCAGGGGCACAATTTGCATATTGAAAAGGATAAAGATGGGAAAGCGATAGAGCCAGGCAAAATTTACAGCGTTGAAAAAACTTTACCGGTAAACCATCTGAAAAAAATGAAAGAGAATTATAATAAAGCCGGAATGGCCGGCGCTGCCCTCTATGCCCGCTCAGTGATAGAACACGTAAAGCAAAAGAATGCCATCACTCATCACTCATAACTCATCACTCATAACTCCTCACTCCTAACTCAAAAAAAAATGGTCCTCGATTATATAAATTACTTTAGAAGCCTCGCCATCGCCCACAAAGATTTGCAGCATAACCCGCTCAGCGAAACCGGCGATGGCCCTGTCGGCTCTATGCATTTTACAAAAATCTCACCGGATCAGGTATTAAAAGCCTTGCGCACCGGCATTGGTTTTCCCTGCATGGCCATTGAATTGTACGATACTCAAATGGAAAGCCAGGTAGCGTCTGATATCAGGCCAAAAACATCCGGCGGCTTTATGATCATTGATAATCCGGCCTCACAATCTGCAGCAGATGAAGATGCTGTTTTCGTAAAAACTGAAAAGATTACCTACGATATTTTAAAACAAATTTACCAGGATGTTCTTGCGCCTGGTGCCGATGATGATTGCGCTGCGCCTTTCGCCTTTTTTGATTTTGATAAGTTGAGCATCACACCCGTATTGCGCATATTTGGCGGCCAAAGCGGCTACCGCGTGTTATTTGATTTTGAACTGAAAAAAACTTTAAACATCACCGTGCCCCCGGAAGCAGGCACTTTCTTAATGGATGAGTCATAATTCACCATTCACCATTCACCATTCATCATTCATAATTAAAAAAGAATGCCCGATATCAAACTCACCTTCATTCAAAATTCCCTTCGCGAATTTATGCAGCGCGCAGAAGCCGCCATGATTTCAGCCGGGCACAAAGGGAAAATTGACATCAATTCTATTTCTTATAAAGTGTTGCAAAATGGTGGCGGCGCTTTAGGGCAATTATCATTTAATGATTACCTGCGTTTTGTAGATATGGGTGTTGGCCGTGGCCATCCTCTTGGTGGCTTAAAAGCCACAACAGCCGCCCTGCAGGCGAGCAAAAAAGTAGGCCTTATCCAGGTAAAAGACAATGTTCGAAAATCCAAGAAAATTTATTCAAAACCCGTTTATGGCGAGCTCGGCTTTTTATATGGCAAACTCCTTTATGGGTTTACAGAAGAAACCATCGCTGTATTAAAAGCAGAATTAGAAAATAATGGTGCAACTACCAGTCCTTAGTGCTTTCCGATTGTGAGGCCATTGCCTTTTTCAAATCAGAAATAAGGGTATTCATATCGCTTTTAAAAATTTCGTAAACCTCTTCTGTTTGCTTTTTTGAAAGGTTTTTTCTAAATCCTTTCTCATCTTCAAACGGCACTGTCCTGTTAACCATACTGCTCACCAACGAAAACTGAAAATTATTAATTGTATATTTATAACGCCCATCCTTACACTGAATTAATATACTGAAGCTTATTCTTTTTGTAATGCCTGAACCGGCTAAACCTTTTGTTACAATTTGCACATTGCCATTTCCAGCAACCGTTTTAGCAGCATCATCATTTAATTGAGTTACCGCCTTTCCTGATTTGAAAGCCGTAACAATAAAAAGTTTTGCATTGCTGTAGAGTTTAGAAGCGCTGGCAGAATCAACATTTACAACTTCAGAATACTCATATCTCCCCTCAGCATTCCTGGGAATAGAATCGCTTTGGGCTGTGGCTGAAAAAAAAGCCGCAACAGTAAACACACAAATAATCATTTTTTTCATTTTCGATAATTTAGGTAAATGTAGTTTTCTTCTCCTCTCCTTCGGGGAGAGGGCCGGGGTGAGGTTCATTTGGTAAATTTAAATTATAATAAATAACAACGTCGGAATCAATAAACCCATCTATATCAGTTATTCTAAAAATAAATGCCTTATGGCTTTTATCAATAATTGATTTTACTTCATCTGTTTCATCTCGAGGCACATAACCAATCAGGCCAGATGGTGAGACTACTTTTATTGCGTTCGGATCGTATTTATTATGAGGTTCTTTTTTCAAAGTTACTTGGTCATATACAACGCAATCTTCGAGTTTTTTTTGATAAGATTTCACCTGTAATCCTTTTATTCCAAAATAATACTGATCTGAATATTGGCTAAGATTTTCCTTTTCCATTTGATATTCTTTGATATCAAATCCCCAGTAAATTGGCCTATAATATAGAAGGCTGCAATTAATCTTATCGTGGAATAGTTTATCAAGCTGCTCAGGAATTATAATTCCTTTTTGTTTGAGCTGATGATAAATCTGTCTAACAACATCAGAATCCCGGGATAAAATAAAACGGACTACATCCTTTGGATTTGCTGTTTCCGGGTTAGGAACTGACAATTCCACGCTCTGTGACTGTATGTTAGTAAAAGGGATCTTATTATTGTTCCCCCCGGAAGAATAAGCGATACATACAATAAGTACAATACAGGCAATTGCTATAAAAAATAACATTGCAATATTTTTTGTTAATGAAAATTCGTCTAACCATCATCGTTATGTGCAATCAAATCAAAATTCCTCCAAACTATCCTAAGGCTTTTTTTCGGCTGGTACCTTCAGGCCCTGGCTCTTTTGATTGTAATTCCTTTATTTTTTGGTCTCTTTCTTTTAAAGTTTGCTCCAAAAGTTCAATATATTTCGTTTTATAGTCAGCCTGGCTCTCTTCCAAAATTGGAAAGTTTTCCACATTTCCTGACAAAAACCTTTCTATTTTTTGCTGGTCCTCATACAAACTGGGGCGCGTTCCTTTCTCCCATTTATAGATACGGTCCTTAGGCACAGCAAGCATTTTAGCCAATTTAGGCACTGACAATCCCAGCTCTTTTCGCCTGGCTTTTATTAATTCTCCTTTGTCCATCTAAAAAAAATTTTATCACTTTCTTAAAATCCATTTGGAAAGTTGGAAAGGTTTCCATTATATTTGTGGAAACAATAAGATAAACATAAAATATTTTAAGGTCAAATACAAGAAAAATGGAAAATCAATTATCACAGCGCGAAAGAGTTAGGCAGGAATTGATGCAGATCAGCGACAATGTAACTGATGAAGATAAGCGTCAATTTATTGATATACATCATTTGACACCAACAACAATTTCCGCGTACCTCAAAGGAGATCAAAGCAGGTTGGAAACCGGTCTAAAAATGCTTTTATTTTTTCGCCAAAGAATCCAGGAAAGGGAAAAATTAATTAACGCTGAATAAATGTAAAAAATCTAACTGCTATGGTCCAATTAGACATATATCATAATTACAACGGCAAATTATTCTGTGATTATTTCAGTTTCCTAACCATTTATACGCCCATGTATTTTGAAAACCAGGAAGTAGAAGTAATTCATCGTGGCATTAACATGGGTGTTGCAAACATAGTCAGCATCAAGGTTTTTCCATTCCACGAGCTCCGCGATTCTGTCTCTTACCTCAACATGGGAAAAGCGGCGCAATACCAGGCTGCGGCATTGAACAAGCAACACAATTATGGAAATACAATTGAACGCAACGAAAGCATAATGCACCTGATCGTGGGGTATGCAAAAAGAAACATGGAAGCGCAAAATGATTTAATGAAAGATTGGTGGGCAACTCATAACTCATAACTCATAACTCAGCCTCATGACTATAATACTCGATACATCACGCACCAACTGTTTTGTCAGTCCGTCCCTATGTAAACATTTGGTGGATGCCGGCCTAAGCCCCCAGGTTCAATTTCAATGGAAAGTTTACCACGGCATAGCCAAATTGGTAACGAATGCCTTTGATACAGACAATTATTACGCCGAAGGCGAAAGGCTCGCTGATTATGCAAGCCCTCCCGATTATGTGCTGCCGGCATACAGCATAAAAGATGTTGAAAGATTATTGCCCGTCGGCTGGCTGCAGACCTGCAATGACACTGGCAGGTACGAAGTATCGCTCAGCGACTTGTATTTATGCAATAGCTCTGTGGCAGACAGAATGCCTGATGCCTTTGCCATGCTTCTTCTGGAAGGGTTAAGAAAGAAAGTTATTGATATTAAAAAATTAAACGCAATACTGGAAAAATGAAAATATTTCTTTTTAGTAGGTCAAATATGCATTTGCTTGTTAAAGGTTCAAATGAATTTATGGCTACTTGTTATGCTAATCAATGGCTTGAAGGAAAATATACTTTCAGGTTTGAAACTCATGATGCCGTTGAAGTTGATAATGATATGAGTTTCGGTGTAGTTATTTCAATTTTAGAAGGAGATGTGGGCTGCTATAATTCTGAAAATAAATATTATAAAAAACAAACACAATCCTAAAAGAATGAAATGGAACGGAGAAAAAATATTTTACTGCGTGGTATGTGTGCCATTAGCATTGATGGGCATAGCAGCCGAACAAATTTATTACTTAGGTACCAGGGTAACGACAATGCTTAAACGAAAATAAAAATGACAGGAAATAACGCGGACGGTAACGCGGAGGATTTAAACATCGCGAACATGGTAAGGCGCAAATTGCTGCTTGCGCTTAATAAATATAAAAACGATGAACGGGCAGCGGCAGCACTCGGGATTAGCGAAAGAAGCGTGTGGAAATATAAAAGAGAATTTGGCGTCCATCGCAGCCCCAAAACAAAGGAATATTCATTGAATAACAAAGGCAGTTTAGTGTAAAGGTTCATTCACAGGTAAAAACCCTGTATTTCTATACAGGGTGATTTTTAAAAAAATAAACTAAAAATAAAATGAAAAAATTAATCATCATCTGCTTGTTTCTTTTTCCTGCGGCCGCCTTCGCCCAGCAGGATACCATCTATGCAAAAAAAGTAAAAGTGGTCAACCTGGTTATCAACAGAAAAACCGGCCATGCCATGAGAAAATGGGTCCGGCACCCCAAAGTTCAATCAGGCTACATCATCAAAAGAATGGACGGCTTATACGTCATCAACGGAAAAGTAATGGTGCCGGATAATTACAATCCTGATTCATTCATTGTAAAAAAATAAAACAATGCAAGAAATCAACACAGTCACTACAGAAGAGCGCAGCGCCCTATTCACCGGCAATAAAAGATTGCTGGACATAGAAGCTGTAGCCAAACAAAAAAACTTTTTTGAAACTGCGATCGGAAATAAAAAGAAACAAAACGAAGAGGCAATTGACGAAAAAAAGGAAGAAAGGAAATCACTTTCTTCCTGGAACAAGATGATACGCATGCTGAAAACGAAAGGCGCATTAATCACCACTAATTTTTAAAAGATGCAAACATTTATCATTATCGCATTTATCGGTGCTGCTGTTTCGTTTTTGTTCGCACTCATGCTTTATATCAGCTATTTCAAAGACATGAGAAAAGAACGTAAAAATAATAATACACGCAATTTTTAAAATAATAAAAATGAACCAAACAATCAGCGAACAGGCACAATTAAACATTTTAAATGCGATATGCCATTTGGAAACAAAAATGGCTGCCGCTGGGGCTAAAGCCCGGCTATTTATTTTTGAAAAAGATGAAATCAATGTGGCCATTCCGTCTGAAGCCTTCCAGGAAGTGTTGGGCACAGCCTATGAATTAATTTGCGCAAAGGCTTTCTCCGAAATAAAGAAAATGTTGCACGAAGCCAAAGCAGCTCCCTTAGCCTCACTCGAATCAAAAGATAAAAAACATTTCTGCACAAACTGCGGCTATGACAATTCTTATCATACATGTATAAACGGAGCCGATAGCCCAAAACCTGGCAGCATTTCTATCTGTTATAATTGCGGCCAGGCAGGGATTTTTATGAAAGATATGTTGGTACGAAAATTATCTGCAGAAGAAATGGAGGAAATAAAATTGCAGCAGCCGGAATTGTGGGAATACATAATGATTGCAAAAAAGGCGGTTAAAAATAAAATGGTTTACGAATAAAAAAAATAAAATCATGAATCAGCAACAGGAAGAAATCAAAAAAAAATTATTAGCCCTTATCGAAAAGGATAGGAAGTCAAAAAGGTTGTCTGTTAGGTTAATATCCGATGAAAGAGCCAGAAGCGGCAGTGTACTCTCAGAATTAGTTTGCCGTAATGGAGATATGGTATTAATGGTACTTTCTGATCCGGGGTTCGATGAACAAAAATTAGCCCTATGGGATTCAGCCATCCTCCAGGCCAACGAGTTGTTGGATTTAATTGCACAAGAAAAAATTCATGACTACAACAATCCTAATTTTTTCAAAGCAATGCAGGCCATAGTTCCGGATTATGAAAAAGAAATTACTATTGATTTTTAAAAGAAAAAAAAGGTATGAAAATCAGGAGGCTTAATATATCGCTGATCATTTTTATGGGAATATTCATAGGCCTTCTTTTTGATGCCATTCTTGACGTTGGTAAAATTTTTCCTGCTGAAACAATGCGCTGGACGGATGTGTTACTGATTGCAATATTTATGATCAGCTTTTTCACTTTAGGATATTTTACTCATAAAGATCAAATGGCTTTGAGCGAAGAAGAAGATGATGATGAGCCTTTTGATGATTAATAAAAAATTCAAATAAATATTCACTTTAAAAACAAAAAAATGCCAGGAAAAATAAAAAAAGAAATTGAATTAGGCAACAAGGTTAAGGACATCGTAACCGGTTTTACAGGTATTGCCTCCTCAAAAATAGAATATCTGAATGGATGCATTCAATTTGGTGTAAAACCTCCCATAAAAGACGATGGCACCATGTCTGAAATAATCTATATAGATGTTCAGCAGTTGGAATATGTTTCAAAAGGAGTAGTGGTAGATAAAATAGAAACCGGCGGCGATCATCCGGATGCGCCACGCCATTAATCATGAGTAAATCAGAAAATGAGATGACAGAAAAAGAGTATGTCGATTATTATAAAAAGTTTGACGATTCGACTGAATTTGAGAAGTATTACCGGTTAAGGTATAAATGGATGCATCGAAAAGCAGAATGGGCACACGTTATAACAGCTTTTTCTAAAACGAAGTTTTACAAAAATATTCATCAATGAAATACGAAAACTTTAAAAAAGCAAAATCCGCGGTTGAAGAAATTGATAAGAGTAAAAGTATTTTAGCCGATTTACAAAGCGAAGGGATTTATGTAAAAATAATGAATGGAGGCAGCACGATAATGAGCCTGGATGCAGATCCTTCGTCGTCCGAACATGAATTTAAAAGTAATGCCATCAGCTTCATCGATCAGCTTAAGCTTCATTACAAACAAAAAATTATAAAATTAACCGCCGAATTAGAAGAATTATAAATGAAAAACCTGGCAACCATACGAACCATGAATTCAGCGATGCTGTTAACCCCCGGAGAAAAAAGAATTGTAGATTTGATTTCTACTGCAATCATTAAAAAAACTTTCAAAAATGAAAAAAGGAATCCGCTATTTGCGCTTCAGCAAAGACAAACAAAGTGTGTTAAGCATAGAGAGGCAAGATCTGGTAACAAGCCTGTGGATGAATCATAATGGCATAGAAATTTTTGACACTTTCATCGACGATGGCTATTCGGCAAAAACTTTTGACCGTCCTGATATGAAAAATTTGATGCTTTTTGTAAAGAAAAATTACCGGGAAATTGATTACCTCGTGGTCGCAGAGCTCACGCGCTTCAGCCGTGATTTAGGTGATGCCGTTAACCTGGTGAAGAGCATTCAAAAAGCTTATGATATCAGAATTGTAAGTGCCAGCCGCGGCGCCATCTACGATTGCAGCGATAGCAATTCATTTTTCATGATGTCTTTGGAATTCCTACTTGGCAATTCCGAAAACCTGAAACGCGAAAGCGATATTAACGGCGGCATATATACCGCAAAAGCAAAAGAAGGAAGGTACATCCATGGGCAACCTCCATATGGGTATTTTAAAGATGGTACCGGAGCAACATCACGGTTATGCATAGACGAAGAAAAGGCAAAAGTGGTTCGTTACATATTTTCAGCTTACTTAAAAAATGTTCCTTTCCTAATCATCTATGAGGAAGCAAAAAAAATAGGCTTTCCTCATAAGGGCCACGGAGCCATCCAGAAGATCCTCAGCAACCCGCTTTATTCTGCGCAGCAAATGGTAAAGCCCTGGCGCGAGCATCCGGGAGGATTGTTCCCGGCGCTTCATCAACCGATCGTCGACATGATCACCTGGAAAGACGCGCAGGTGAAACTGAAAAATAAAAGCCGCCCGGGAATATCTATCTCTGATGAAATGCCTTTGCGTGGCGTCTTACGCTGCCATTGCTCACAACCGGTAACGGGGGCACCGAGCCGCAACCGTTGGAGCAATTATTATTACTATTACAAATGCAAGCACAGCCGCCACGTAAATATTTCCGTAATAAAAGCGCATGAGAAGCTCATCGCAGCCTTAAGTTATATGAGCCTTACGGACAGGATGGCCTATGCAATTCAAATCAGCAGTGAGCAAAAATTTGATGAACAGGTAAAAGAAAACCGAAAAATACTGGCGAAGAAAAAAACAGAGCTCGAAGAAATTCACGATCGTATCGAGAGCCTCGAAGAAAAATACCTGGCCAACAAAATCGAATTTGAAACTTACAACAAATGGTTTAGTGAGCTACGCCAGCGCCGCACCATCACCAGGGCGCATATAGATCAGTTACAACGTGATGACAGCAGCTTATACCTGCTGATGCAAAACAACATTGAGCAGTTCACCGACCTGCCCTATGTATATAAAAATTTAGAAACAGCAGCAAAGCAGGAATTTATAAGAATAGTGTTCGACAGCAAACTCTACTGGAGAGACAACATCTATCGAACCCCTTACATCATTCCTGCATTTTCACATAATTCATTAATTCTTAAACAAAAAGAGCTACTCGTAATAGAAGAAAAAAAGGGGCTTTCGTTGAAAGTCCCTCAGGGTGGAGC
>Ga0134126_10000344_pt1 | contig 60886 bp, 48 predicted proteins | sample KB31752_FD_96881 | JGI IMG/M metagenome (GOLD analysis project Ga0134126, IMG submission 96881) | Terrestrial soil microbial communities with excess Nitrogen fertilizer from Kellogg Biological Station, Michigan, USA - KB3-175-2 | ecosystem: Environmental > Terrestrial > Soil > Unclassified ...
GTCGGGTTCGCCCCGTCGCTGGCGCTCCGGGCTGGTCGGGTTCGCCCCGTCGCTGGCGCTCCGGGCTGGTCGGGTTCGCCCCGTCGCTGGCGCTCCGGGCTGGTCGCTTAATACGTCATTTCCAGACCGAACGTGATTCCCTGCGCCCAGAAATTGGTTTCGTTGAAGACCGGAGCCGGGTGCTTGCCGGGAACCGGCGCCGGTTCGGGGTTGAGCGGGAAGTTCGGAATCTGCGTCACGTCCAGGCTGCGATCAATCGAGGTGCCGGGCCGAATGACGTTGGTCCAATACAGGAAGTTGTAGCCGACGAAGCCGCGTAGCCCCGGCAGAATCTGATAGCCCACGTTCACGCCGATCTGCGGCACAAAGCTGAACGCGCTGTGGTGGAAATGGCCGATGTTGCTTGGCTCAGCGAGCAGGCCGCCCGTGAAGTTCTGCACCGTGCCGTTGGGAGCGACAAAACGCTGGCTGCCGCTGATGTCGAGCAGTTGCGAGTTGCCGCCGATGGCCAACTGACCACGTCCATCAATGCTCCAACGTCCCCAATACCAACGCGCATCCGCGCCGATTTGTCCGCCATAAAAATGATTCTGTGTGGCGAAGCTATCGCTGACGGTAATCGTCTGGCTGGTGAACGGCGGCGGAGCGGTCGAGAGTCCCTGGATGTCTTCCCGAATGGTGAGACTCTCATCGAGGTTGATATTGCGGAAGCCGGCGAAGGCGCTGATGCGGTAGTTGCAGCCACAACAGAGCAGACAGCGCAAATTGCCTTGCAAACCCCACAGCATCGTCGGCGCGTGAATGGTCAGCGCGCCGATCGCCACGCCGGGCGTAGCGGTCAACTGAGCCGACTCCTGATTGTTGTTCGCCTCCAGGAACGGCCGACCGATGACCGGGTTCGTGAACGAGTCGGTCGTGAAGTTGCTCGCACGCGGACCGAGGAAGAAACCACCCACCTCAATGGCCTTCGTCTGATTACAATCCAGCCAGTAACCGGCCCAGAAGCGACCTCCGGAAAAGGGACTGTTGCCATTGAGCGAATTGCCGCCGAACAGAACCGTCGTGGTCGGCGCTCCCAGAATGCCGGAATCGTTCGGGGAACTGGTGGTGGCCAGCACCGGAACCGGATCGCCCTTGATCCACCATAAGAGGTATTCACCCCCGACGTAGAAACGGCGGCGGTTCAAGGGACTGGCGGCGGCAGTGAAGGCTGTAGGATCTTCTCCCTCCAATACCGGTTCGTGGGACGAGGGGCCATCCCAGTTGGCGTTCCAGTTGGGCGTCATGGCGGAGGTATCGGGAACGACGGCCAGGGGTTGAGGAACCTGGGCCGAGGTGCGCAGGATGGAACCCAAGGGAGGGCGCGGCGGAGCCGACGGCCGCAGCAGGCGATCGACGGCGAATACGCTCTCGGTTGTCTCTTCGGCGTCATCGGCCGCCGCCGGTACCGAGGTCGAAAGCGGCGCGCTGACCGCGATAATCTCCGGCGCTGGACGGGATGGTTTCGGTCGGGGCGAGGGTTCCGCGCGAGGTTCCGCAACCTCGAAGCTAACGGGAAGGATGCCACCGGACAGCGCCGCCGGCGATATCGAGGGATACCGAGACTGGCTCTTTACCGGGACGGGCCGGTCGAGCGTGGCTCCCGGAGTCTCTTCGCTGGGCGGAATGGCCACCGCCCGCCAGCGCACGTCTTCGGCGAGTAGTTCCGAACCCCGAACGAACAGGGCGAGGACCAGTCCCCCAATCCAAAGGCCGTTCTTCATGATGTCCTTACCCCCTCGAATCGGCTCACCGCGACCAGCGCGGTCCACGACGGAACGAACTCCGCCGTGAGGCAGTTCGGCCCAGCCGATCTCGGCTGGCGGCACGCACTACCCTCCCTCGGAGATTCTTTCGGCTAACCGGCACGAGAAAAAGAAATGATTCCTCCCGTGCAATCGTCGCGACGGGGCGCGCGGGAGCTAGCGCGTTTCGTGCAGAATCGCCAGATTGAAGCGCGGAGAAGGCCCGCATTCCCCGGATGTTTCCCTATTTTCCCCAGTTCGACAGGCGTGAGGGATTGGACTTCTCTCACGCCGGTTCATCGTGGTAAGAACATGGTCCGCCAGTTCGCTCCTGGCACTCGCCCCCAGACCCAAACACGGAACATGGATGGGAAAGGAGTCCTATGTGGATGAATGCGAATCAGACCTCCCGCGGTCGCCGCTTTCTCCCCCTCCTCATGGTCTGCTGCGGTTTCGCCGGCTTCTCGGCGTCTGCCCATGCCGACATGTTGAGCAGTCATCTCACCGACAAGGCGATGCCCAGCCAGGCCGAGGCCCTCGCCGGCCGTCTGTCGGTGCATGTGGTCTATCGATCGCGGTACGATGAGGTGACAAGAGACGGTGCCGAGGACATCGAGCGCGGCACGCTTGGGGCGTCGCCGGTGTTGGCTCTTATCCTGGTGTTGCCGCCGGGAACCCGGCCGGTCGTGAGCAGTCCACCACCGCCGCCTCCGCCGCCACCTCCTCCACCACCGCCACCGCCGCCTCCGCCGCCGCCACCGCCCGACGGCCCTCCGCCGAATACACCACCGCCGATCAACAATCCGGAGCCAGCGAGCCTGATCCTGGCTCTGACCGGCTCGGCGACGGCGGCGCTACTGACCCTGGTCCGTCGCCGTCGCAAAAGGGTGGCGGGGATGGAAACGGTGTGACCTCACCTTGCCAGCCCGCAGCGCCAGCAAGGGAACCCTTGCTGGCAAGGTGACGTTCGTTATCAACGAAAAAGTACAGCGGCGTCAGACAGGTCTTTTCGACCGTGCCTGACGCCGCTGTACTTTCCACTCGCTCTCGATTTGTTCGATCCGAATGGGTTTATCTTCTGGGTCTCACGGGCTTGCTTCCGGCAGGTTGAGGAGCGTTGCGGCCGCCCTGCCTTGGCCCGAATGGATTGCTGAGGGTGCGTCCCTGATTGGGGCCACCGAAATACGAACCGGTGTAGCCGAACGCCGTGGCATGGCCGGTTGAGGAGAGCGGCCTGTCAAAATCTTCTTCGACTCCCGGCCGCCGAGGAAGCAGATTCGTTATCCCCTGGATCGAACCAAAGATCTGCTTGCGATCCTCCCGCCGCTGGAACTCAGGCAGGACGCGGCCGTAGTAATTGGCTGCGGCGTCACCAGGGTTCAGCATGTTGAGGTAAGGGCTGAGTTGCGTGTGATAACCGAGGCCAAAACGCGGTTGCTGGAAGGGATACGTGTTCTGAGCCATGGCGGGAGCGACGGTTCCCGCCAGCAGAGCGAACAGAGCGGCGAGCGGAGCCAGGATAAGACGCTTCATGACATTTCTCCTGTGCGAGGTCGAGGCGATCTGCTCTCTGTCCAGCGTACCCGCCTCGCCTTCATCGGACAAGACTTCGCTCCACTCGTGCGGTTCCTATATAGCCCCCGGCTTGCCGGGGACTATATAGGAACCACCGCTAAACAAGGAAACGTCTGCCTACGCATCCGCTACCGGATGCCGCTGAGACCGCTGAGGCCGCCAAGGCCGCTGCTGGTGCCGTTCTTGATGGAGTTAACCGTGCTGGCACCCAGCAAGGTTGCACCGAAACCACGCAGAACCGGTGACAACCGCTTGGACAGCCACGTATCGGCGCGAATCCAGGCATCGGACTGCACGTAGACGCGATCGCCGGGGAATATCTGGTAATTGGTGGCGCTCTCGCCGCATTCGGTCACGCCCTTCCAGTTCACCGGCATCACCTTCGGCGGTTGGCCGGCGCGAGTGGCGCGAGCGACCCAAATCTTTTTCTTGGAAGAAACCGCCGGCAATCCGTTCACCTTGGCGATGGCGTCCAGCACGGTTTCGTTGCCCGTGATCGGAATCGGGTAGACCTGCTGGCCATAGCCGCCGCCGTCGGTGATAACGTAATATACCTTGCTGTTGTAGCTGAGTACGTCCACTTGCAGCTCTTTCTTAATCATTTCCGTGCCGCTGAAGTGTTCTCTCCAGACCGTACCGCCAATCTCGTCCTTCAGTTCCTTGCCGTTTTCATCGACGGCCTTCATGCCTCTCGATAGACCGGGCATAATCTCCAGCAGGCGAGCAGCCACCGCGTCGGCGATCTGATCGAGAGTCATGCCCACCACGCGGATTTTGCCGTAAATGCCCAGGTTAATCGTTCCATCCGGCGCGACCAAGTGCTGTCCCTCAATGCGTTGGAGCCGCAGCGTCACATTGTCCGAAGCCTGGATAAGCAGAATATCCGGCGGCTCAACCACATAGGGAGGCAGGGGCATTTTCTCGAACTCGCGGGGCATGGTCGGTCCTCCCATCGGATGCGCCGCCTGCATGGGATCGGCGTAAACAACGGTCGGTTGCTGCCCTCCCAAGGGGCGTGGCGGCGGAAGCGTGATGTTGCTGGCCGGGGGCGCGGCATTGCCGAGTTTGTCGTCGATCATCGGTCCGCTGCCGATGAAGATCCCCGAAGGCGAACCAGCCGGCATGGGCGCGGCGACCGGACTGCGAACCGGCACCAAGCGTCCGCTACTGCTTAGGTCGGGACCATACGCGGATTGCTCGGCGCTGACGCGCTGCACGGGCTGCCAGGAACTGGCGATGACCGTGCGATTCCCCGCCGATTGACCGGCGGGCACGGGTTGCAGCGTGACCGGCCCCGGTCCTCGGACGGCGGTTGGCGTCGGCGCGAAGCCGGCGATGGGTTGCGATTGATCGACGGCCATTGTTCCCGGATTGCCGTGCCGCGAGAACAGTCCGCTTGTTATCTGGCCGGTGTTGGGGCTGGCGAAGGCGTCATGGTCGGACGGATGCGACTGGCAGCCGGCCCCGGCCATGAAAAGGCTGGCGAGGGCGGCCGTCCCAGCCAGGAGCGATCCTCGGCTTCTGACAGGCATGTCCCGATCCTCAGGTGTGGGATTCGCGGCATCAATGGCGGTACGGCAAGGTGCAGAATGCTTCCACTGAAAGGCATGCGCGCGAAATCCTATCCGCACCCTTCCATGGGTACATTCTGGGAGGGGAAGGCAATCCATCCCACCCATCGAACATATCGGTGAAATGGGGGGCTTGGTATGAAACGGCCTTGCCTGAAGTCCGCAGTCCCACCGTTCCGCGCCAGTTACGACTGGTATTTCACGGGTCTTTTACCGCGATGACTCTATTTTACTCATTTCGACAGGCTTGCCCTGTCCGCCCGCAGCGCCGGCAAGGGAATCTCTTATGATGGCCACGGACGGGCAGGGGCACCCATCTTTTTTCCTCTCCCCACTTGAACACGCACGAACCTGTCTTGACTCTCGGTATCCACCAACAGTACACTCCCCTTTCGCCAAGAATCGTCTCGGAGCGGATCGCTTCGGGGCATTGACATGTGTTCATGAATGGACTCCGGAATCAGGCGGAGGGGCGGATTCGTCGCCGCGGTCTGGCATGGGATGCCAATCGCCGCAACTTTCTTCCCTCCTTTCGCGAACCCAGCTGATTCCGTGGCGGCCCGGCTCGACCACCCGGCACCCGGTGGTTCGTCCGATCCGGTCCGCCTCACCATGGAAAGGATGCCATGACTTCTCCGACTGCCACCCCTTCGTCTCGGTCGTTCACCCCGTTGCTTCCCGTCCTCGTCGTGTTCGGATGCCTCACCTGGGCGTTCTGGAGTACACTGACGGAACTGGCCCATGTCTGGAAGACATCCGATCAATATTCACATGGGTTTCTGGTGCCCGTCTTCGCGGCGCTACTGCTCTGGCTGCGGCGTCAGCGATTGGACGCCTCAAAGGTTCGGCCCAATCCGGTGATGGGAGGACTGCTGCTGGCGCTGGGCATCGGCCTGCGTTTGGCGGGCGTCCACTGGTATTATCTCTGGCTGGATACCATCTCGATCTTGCCGTGTGTGGCCGGCGTGTGCTGGCTGATGGGCGGTTGGACGGCCTGGCGCTGGGCTTGGCCGGCGGTCGTTTACCTGGCCTTCATGATTCCGCTGCCATACCGCGTGGCCACGTCCATGTCGGGGCCTTTGCAGAGTTTGGCCACGATAACCAGCACGTTCATCATGCAGGCCATCGGTCTGCCGGCCCTTTCGGAAGGCAACGTCATCGTCCTCAACGAGGCCCGTATCGGCGTCGTCGAGGCATGCAGCGGCCTGCGTATGCTCGTCGTCTTCGTCGCCCTGTCGGCGGCGATGGCCCTGCTGACGCGCCGGCCGTGGCTGGACAAACTCATCCTGCTGTTCAGCGCCATCCCCATCGCCATCGCGTCGAACATCCTGCGCATCACGATGACCGGCATTCTGCATGAGACGACCAGCAGCGAAACGGCCAATGCGTTCTTTCACGATCTGGGCGGCTGGCTGATGATGCCGCTGGGTTTGCTGATGCTGGCCGTGGAAGTGAAACTCCTGTCCTATCTGTTCGTCGATCCGCCGCCCGCGCCGCCGCGTGTGGTCCGCGATCCGGCGCTGCGGCGTGTGCGAAGGCAACCGCCGGTGCGGAGCCGTCAGGCTCGACCGGCACCGACGCCGTCACGCCAACCGGAACCCCCAGCCGTGGCGGTCAACCCGACCACGGAGAGGGGTTGAGCAATCCTCAATCGCTGGAATGATGCAAACCAGCCCGGAGCGCGAGCGACGGGTTGGGTTGTTGCAACCCGTCGCTCGCGCTCCGGGCTAGTACTGTAAGAAACGCGCGTTCGCTCGGAGAATGGATCCGCTATTAGGGCGATCCGCTTACTCCGTTTATGTGAAGGAATTCACTCGGATAGGGAGATCCAACCGTGATTCCGCAGGATGCCAGTTTCCCGGACCCCGCCAAGAACCCGCCGCCCAGTCGCCGCAATGCCCAACCCGTGGCCGGGCGCATCGAACCACCACGTCGTGGCACGGTGAGCGATCTGCACACCGCCGCGGCGCCGGCGGCGCTATCGTCGTCGCCGGATATGAGTTCGTATTTGCAGGCGCTGCGTCGCCGCTGGATTGCTGCCGCCTCACTGGGAGGAACGCTCGCCATCCTGGCGGCGCTGGCCGCCTGGTTCTTGCTGTCGCCGAAATACATCGCCTTCGGAAAAGTGCGCGTCGCCTACGAGGATCCGGGGTTTTCCAAACAGGCCGGCGGCAGCCGCGGTGACTTCCTCACGTACCTGAAGACACAGTCGGCTTACCTGATGAGCCGGCCCGTCGTCTCGGCGGCGCTGAAACGCGACGAGATCAAGCGCCTCAATCTCGAAGCCATGACCGGCAAGGATCCGGCTCAATACATCGAGGAAGACCTCAAGGTCAATTTCCAGGACAATCAGGAATTGGTGGAAGTTACCTTCAGTTCTCACGATCCCCAAGTTTCGCTCGCCATCGTCAAGGCCGTTATCGAATCCTACATGGATGAGATCGTCTATGCCGAGTCGCAAAGGCGGGAACGCGACGTTGCCGAGTTGAACAAGGTGCTGGACGCCGCGAACGCAACGCTCAAGCAAAAACAGGACAGTCTGGCCCAGATGACGAAATCGGCCGGTAATATTGATCCGCAACTGGTGCCGCTGCGTCTGAGTGAACTGCAAATGAGCATCCGCGAGGCCAACAGTCAGCGAAGCAAACTCCGTCTCGACGTGAGGACAGCGGATGCGGATCTGGTCAACCATGAAGCGCGCATGAAGAGCATCGAGAAGTCAGCCATTTCTCCGGCCGCGATCGAGATCGCTCTGAGGACCGATCCGGCCGCGCAGAATCTCAAAGGGATCATCAAGCATTGTCAGGACATCATCGACGACTTCGAGCAGAAAACGCCGGGCCGAATGTATCCGTCCCTCCTCGCCAACAAGGACCGGATGAGAGCCGCGCACGCGAAGCTCAAAAAGCGGACCAAGGATCTGAAAGTCGAGATGGCCGCGCAAGCGGAAACGGTCGGTGCGGGTAGCCGCGAGGAAATGGAGTTCGTTCGGGGCACGAAACAGACGGCCATCACGGCCATGAAACAACGCATCGAGGAACTGGGCCAAGAACTTGTGTCCTTGAACAAAGAATTCGGGCAGATCAAACTGGCGGATGGTCAGGATCGGCTGCGCCAGGCGATCAGCCAGGAGGAACTGTTCGTCAACGAACTGACTCGTGAGGTGAGGAAGAAGCAGGTAGACTTGGTGGCGGGTTCGCGCGTCAGCAAGGCGCAGGACGCCGAGCTACAGAAGAAGGACATGAAGAAGCAACTTCTCGGCACGGCCGTCTCGCCGGTAGTCGTGCTATTGGCCGCGTGCATGGGCGTGGCGTGGATGGATGTACGGCAGCGCCGCATTCGCTCGGCCGGCGAGGTGTCGCGCGGTCTGGGTATCCGCGTCGTCGGCGCGGTGCCGAGTCTGCCTCATCTGGAACGCCATCTGATTGGGCCGAACGGCGAGCCGGACTTGGAAGGCCATCCGGCTCTGGAGTCGATCGACGCCATCCGCACGCTGCTCTTGCGCGACGCCGACGCCGAGGCGACGCGCGTCGTCATGGTCACCAGCGCCACCATCGGCGAGGGCAAGACGACCGTGGCCAGCCATTTGGCCAGCAGCCTGGCGCGGGCCGGCCGCAAGACGCTGCTTATCGACGGCGATCTGCGGACGCCGTCTGCTCATCAGTTGTTCGAACTGCCGATGCAGCCGGGTTTCAGCGAGGTGCTGCTCGCCGAGGTCGAGCTAACCGACGCCGTGCAGCCGACCACGCTGGATGGTCTATCGTTCATGGCGGCCGGTCAATGGGACCGCGAGGTGCTGCAAGCGCTGGCCCGCGATGGGCTGGAAGGCATCTTCGAGAAACTGCAAGAAGAGTTCGATTTCGTCGTGATCGATTCGCATCCGGTGCTGCCGGCGACGGATTCGCTGCTGATCGGCCAGCGTGCCGATGCGGTCATCCTCTCGGTGTTGCGTGAAGTGAGCCAGATGCCGCGTGTGTATGCGGCATCGCAACGGCTGAGTACGCTAGGCATTCGTGTGCTGGGGGCGGTCGTCAACGGTGCCGACCCCGAAGAGGCGTTGGCCGCCACCGCCAGCGCTCGTATGGTCGCTCATTAATTTTCCCCGGTCGCCAGTCCGCAGCGCCAGCAAGGGAACGTCCCTTGCTGGCGCTGCGGACTGGTAAAAACAAGGAACACAACCATGATGCGATGGTTTGCCGCTCTGACAGGCTCCGCCGCTTTGATCGCTTGCGGTATCGTTCACGGCTTCTGGACCGATCGCTGGCTCCCGCCCGTCGAGACGGCGCAAGCGGCCGATCGCCTGGAAACGGTACCGCTGGAGTTGGGCGAGTGGGATGGAGAAGTGATCGCGGTGAAGTCCGGTGAGGCGGGCGCCGGCGTGGCCGGTTGCATCCGCCGCCGCTACGTGAATCGCAAGACGGGTGCGGAGGTTTCGCTGTTTCTCGTGTGCGGCCGATCCGGTCCGGTATCGATCCACACGCCGGAAGTCTGCTACGGCGCCAGCGGCTTCATGGTCGGCAACAAGAGCCGTTTCGAGGTGAACGAGACCGGCGACAACATGTGGAAGACCGACGCCATCCGCGCCAGCGCCACCGAGGAAACGCGCCTGCGCCTGTACTGGGGTTGGAACGGCGGCAACGGCTGGACAGCGTCGAACGATGCGCGTCTGCAATTTGTCGGCGGCGCGGTGCTGCATAAACTCTACATCGTGCGCGAACTAAACAGTCTGAATGAGTCCAGCCGGACGGAGCCGTGCGAGGAGTTCTTGCGTGTGCTGCTACCGGCTTTGCGGAAGACCTTGTTTATTCCCGCTTCGTAGCTCGATTTTGCCAGCCCGCAGCGCCAGCAAGGGTAATGAGAACCCCTTGCTGGCGCTGCGGGCTGGCAAAATTGAGGAAAACTACGAAAGTGCGTCCTCGTCGATGGATCGGCGCGGGCGTGGCGTTCCGATCGCCTATTGTCCTTTGCATGGAGGCGAATCCTTTGCCAACCAACATCAATTATCAACTGGCCGACAACGACACGGCCGATACACGGAATAAAACTTCGGCCACGACGCTGCGTTTCCGGCGTGAGCGCTTGCCCATCGGTCGCGAGCCGGTTCGCCCGCTGCGTCACCGCTGGTATCTCTCGTGCAAGAACGCCGCCGATTTCGTCCTGGCCGCGCTCTTGACCGTGCCGGCCGTGCCGCTCATCTTCCTGGCCGCGCTGCTCGTTCGCCTCACGTCGCGCGGACCCGCCTTCTACACGCAAACGCGGGTCGGCATGAATGGCCGGCTGTTCACGATCTGGAAGATTCGCTCGATGATCCACAACTGCGAATCGCTGACCGGCGCACGCTGGTCCATCCCCGGCGATCCGCGCGTCACCCGCGTCGGCGCGTTCCTGCGTGCCAGCCATCTCGACGAACTGCCGCAGTTGTTGAACGTGTTGCAGGGCGAAATGAGTCTGATTGGGCCGCGCCCGGAACGTCCCGAATTCGTGCCGGAACTGGAGCGCGAACTGCCCGGTTACTGGCAACGCCTGGCGGTTCGTCCCGGCGTGACGGGATTGGCTCAGGTGCAATTGCCGCCCGATTCGGACCTGACGAGCGTGCGCCGCAAGCTGGCTCACGATCTGTATTACATTCGTCATCTCAGTCCGTGGCTCGATGTGCGTCTGCTGTTCTGCACGGCCTTCTACGCCATGGGTCTACCGTTCGGCATCGCCGGCAAACTACTCGGCATCCCCGACGGCGACACAGTGGAAGAGGCCATGAACGACGTGCTGGGTGACCTGCAAGCGCCCCACGCTCGTCTCAGCGCGTAGAAGAGTGGGCAATCCGTTCCCTCGGGGGTGAACACGATGCACGAAACCATCGGACAACCACGCAATCGACGACCGGAACAGGCATCAATCCGCCTCGCCCTGGATACAGATGCTTCGCCGCGCCCGTTCATTTCCGTCATCGTCCCAGTGCGCAACGAAGCGGCGTTTATCGCCGACACCTTGCAGCAATTATTGGGGCAGCGCTACGACGCGGATCGTTTCGAGGTGATCGTCGCCGACGGCTGCTCGACCGACGACACGCGCACCATCGTGGCGGCTCTTCAATCCGAGCATGCCAACTTGCGTTTGCTCGACAATCCGCGGCGCTGGTCGAGCGCCGGCCGCAATGCCGCCGTGCGGGCGTCGCGTGGCGACATCCTTTTGCTCATCGACGGCCATTGCGAGTTGAGCAATCCCGATTATCTGCAAAACCTCGCGGATGCATTCGTTGACAGCGGCGCCGATTGCGTGGGCCGGCCACAACCGCTGGATGTGACGGGTGCCAACCGCGTACAGCGAGCTATCGCCGCGGCACGGGCGTCGCGGCTCGGCCATCATCCGGCCTCGCACATTTATTCGGATCGCGAAGGTTTTGTCCAACCACAGAGCGTGGCGATCGCCTATCGTCGCGGCGTTTTCGAGACGGTCGGCCTGTTCGACGAAACTTTCGACGCCTGCGAGGATGTGGAGTTCAATCATCGCGTGGCGCGGGCTGGCTTGCGCTGCTGGTTCACGCCGCGCGTGCAAGTGCATTACTATCCGCGTGCCAGTCTGACCGGACTGTTTCGGCAAATGGTGCGTTACGGTCGCGGCCGGGTTCGCCTGCTGCGCAAGCATGCCGATACGTTTTCGCTGCCGGGCTTTGTACCGGCCGCATTCCTGGCCGGCGTCGTCGCGGGGCCGCTGCTGGCATGCGTGAGTTCGCTGCTGGGCCTGCTGTACCTGGGCATCCTCGGCGTGTATGCGACGACGCTGCTGCTGTTCAGCCTCGCCCTCAGCATGCGTGAGCGCGATGCACGGTTGTTGCCGGTTTTTCCGCTGGTTTTCCTGGCGATTCACGCCGGAGCCGGCGCGGGGGTGTGGTGCGAGTTATTTCGCGGCGGACGCCGAACGCCCGTCCAAGTCGTTCCCACGCGGATGACCCGAAAACAAGCGGCCTGATGGAAAGGAGTCCATGCCGATGAACACTCGCGTGCAACTCCTACCGGAGAGCGGCAGGACGGCAGCGCCGATCCGTGAATTATTTGAGATACCCGCGATGCTCAATGCCTTGACAATCGACGTGGAGGATTACTACCACGTCTCCGGTTTCGATCATTGCGTGTCGCGCGAAGAATGGGATGATTTTCCTTCGCGTGTCACCGACAGCACGCATCGCGTCCTCGATCGGCTGGCCGAGGCCGAAGTGCATGGGACGTTCTTCGTCCTGGGCTGGGTGGCCGAGCGTCAACCGGGATTGGTGCGCGCCATCCATGCGGCCGGACACGAGGTCGGCTGTCATGGCTACTCTCACCGCCTCATCTACGAGCAGACGCCGCAGCAATTTCGCGTCGATCTGCGTTTGGCCCGGCTGGTGTTGGAGGACATTCTCGGCGAAAAGGTCATGGCCTATCGCGCGCCGAGTTTCTCGATCACACGGCGTTCGCTGTGGGCGCTGGATATTTTGCTGGAGGAAGGTTTCCTCTTCGATTCGAGCATCTATCCGACGCATCACGATCGCTACGGCATTCCCGGCACGCCCTTGGAACCGCATACGATTGAGCGCCCGGAAGGAACACTCTGGGAGTTTCCTCCTCCGGTATGTCGCTTGATGAAGTATCCCTTACCCGTCGGCGGCGGCGGCTACTTCCGTCTGTATCCGTACCCGCTGACGCGCCGCGGTCTGCGAGCGATCAACGCCGCCGGTCGGCCATTTGCCGTCTATCTGCATCCGTGGGAGTTCGATCCCCAGCAACCGCGCTTCCGTCCGGGCATGATGCGAGCCTTCCGTCACTATGTCGGGCTGAACCGCACGGAAGATCGCCTGGTGCAACTCCTGAAGGATTTTCGCTTCGGGACGATGTCGGAATCGTTGGCCGCGTGGTTGCCGGACGGACAACGGCGGGCGCTGGCGGCATGAGAAGAATGACAGACTGAGAGGCACTAACCAAATGGCGAGCCTCCCGCGTGAGCGGGGGGAGTGTTTGCTGCTTCCTCCCCCCGCTCACGCGGGAGGCTCGCCAAAAGGGGAGTTTTCGGTTTGAAACATGCCACCACAACCTTACGAGACTGACTCTAAGAGGAACACTTGATGCGAACCGTGAGACAAACATCGACTTCCCAGCGGCCCGAACCGGCCGTGCGTCCGCTGCACGTCGTGATGGTGGATGAGGAATTGCCTTATCCGCCGACCTCCGGCAAACGCATCCGCACGCTTAATCTGACGCTGCGTTTGGCGCGACGGCATCAACTGACCTACGTATGTCACCGCAATGCGGACGCCGAGGAAGCACGGCAGGCGGCCGCATTCTTCGCCGAACACGGTATCGAAACCGTGGTCGTTGATCGGGCGGTTCCCACGAAATCCGGTGTGCGTTTTTACGCGCGGCTGGCCGCCAATCTTCTGTCGTCGCTGCCCTACTCGGTGGCCACGCACACGAGCCTGGCCCTGCGGCTCGCGCTGGCGGAACACGCGGCCAATCATCCGGTGGACGTGTGGCACTGCGAATGGACACCCTATGCCGAGGCACTGCGCGGCATCGCCCACAGCCGGCGTGCGGTGATCGCACACAATGTCGAGTCGGTCATCTGGCAGCGCTATTACGAGACGGAAACCAACGCGCTGCGTCGCTGGTACATCGGCCGGCAATGGCATAAGTTCCAGCGCTTCGAGCGACGGGTGCTGAGCGAAGTCGAACGCACCGTCGCCGTCAGCGATGTGGACGCGCAGCGATTCCGCGAGGACTTCGGCGTAGCGCGGGTGGATGTGGTGGAGAACGGCGTCGATACCGCGTATTTCCAGCCGCAAGCGTATCGCCGTGAAGCGAACAACCTCCTTTTTCTCGGTAGTCTCGACTGGCGTCCGAACCTCGACGGCGTGCAACTGCTGCTCGATCGCGTCTTCCCGGCCGTTCGCGTGGCCGAGCCTTCGGCGCGGTTGTCTCTGGTCGGTCGCAATCCGCCGGAGTCGCTGCGCCAACAGGTCGCCGCGATGCCGGGCGTCGAACTGCATGGCAGCGTGCCGGACGTGCGGCCGTATCTGGCGAATTGTGGGTTGCTCGTCGTGCCGCTGCGAATCGGCGGCGGTTCGCGCCTCAAGATTCTCGAAGCGCTGGCGAGTGGAACGCCCGTTGTTTCAACGCGAATCGGGGCCGAGGGATTGTGCTTAGAAGCGGGGCGGGATCTCACGGTTGTCGAAGAGATTGACGACTTGGCCGGGGCGCTGGTGACGGCGATGCGCGATCCCGAGAGCATGCTGACGCAGGCCGAGCGCGGTCGGGAGAAGGTGCTGGAACAATACGATTGGGATCGACTTGCCGAGCAGCTTGAACAGGTGTGGATGCAGTGTGCCACGGAATCGGGGGATCGTCAGGCCGACTGCGGCCTGCGGGAGAGGTCATCGCCATGAATGTCGTTCACTTGACCGCGTCCACGTTTCACGGTGGACCGGAGCGGCAGATGTTGGGCCTGGCTCACAGTCTAGCCGATAGGGATCAAACCGTCTTTTTGTCGTTCGCCGAGAGCGGCCGTTGCCGGCAGTTTTTGAGTACGGCGCGCCATCACGGTTTCGAGGCAGTGGGCCTGAATTATGACACGCCGCGTCTGTGGGCGGCCGCGCGCGAAATCACCGAACACCTGGAGCGCTTTGAAGCCGATGTGCTGTTTTGTCACGGGTACAAGGCGAACTTGTTGGGGCGAATCGCGGCACGGCGGCGAAAGATTCCGGCCATCGCCGTCGCCCGTGGCTGGACGGGCGAGAGCTTCAAAGTGCGTTTCTACGAACGGCTTGATCGTTTCCATATGCGCTGGATGGATCGTGTCGTGTGCGTCTCGGAAGCCCAGGCCGCGAAGGTGCGCCGCGCCGGCGTGCGGGCGGAACGCGTGAACGTCATTTACAATGCCCTCGATCCGGCGCGCTTCCACGAACCGGATGTTCGTTACCGCGCCAAACTGCTGCGTTACTTCCGCCAACCGCGAACGCACCTGATTGGCGCGGCGGGCCGGCTCAGCCCGGAGAAGGGTTTTGACGTGTTCGTGACGGCGGCCGAGCAGGTGCTGCGCACGCATCCGTCGGCCGGCTTCGTGCTGTTCGGCGAGGGGGCGGAACGAGCGCGTTTGCAGCAACAAATCAATGCGGCCGGGCTGAATCAGACCGTTATCCTGTGCGGTTTCCGGGCGGACCTGGATCGCTTTCTGCCGCACTTCGATCTGCTGGTGCTGCCGTCGTACACCGAGGGATTGCCCAACGTCGTCCTCGAAGCGTTCGGGGCGGGTGTGCCCGTGGTCGCCACCGCCGTCGGCGGCACGCCGGAAGTGATCGAGGACGGCGTGAGTGGCTATCTTGTTCCGCCCGGCGATGCCAACACGATGGCCGAGCGCATCGACGAAGCGTTGACTTGCGGCGACAAACTGCCGGAAATGGGCCGCAAAGGCCGGCTGCGCGTGCAAGAGAAGTTCGGCTTCGAGACTCAGGCCAGACTGTACCGCGAACTGTTTGAGCAAGTCTGTCCCGAAGCGGCGGACGGTGAAGATTACATGGAGGAGACGGAATCGCCCGCGGAAAACGTCGAAAAGACGGCGACGATGCCGATGATCGCCATGGAACAAGACCTTCTCGAAGCAGGTTCGATATGCAACCGCTGACCATGCCGCAACAGACCGCTGCCCCGCGAACGACTTCTTCCCACACCTGGGAGGAACGCGCTGCGTCGCCGCGCCCGGTGCGTGTGTGCTTCCTCATCGACGAGTTGGCCACGGCCGGGACGGAGACGCAATTGCTGGCGTTGATTCGTCACCTGGATCGCCGGCGTGTGCGGCCGTATCTGGTTTTGCTGCGCGGTGACAACCCGGTGTCACAAGCGTTGGAGCCGGACCATTGCCCCATCCTGCGTCTGGGGGCTGGGGCGCTGCGTCATCCGGCCACCTTCGCGCGGGCCTGGCGTTTTATGCGATTCCTGCGGCGTGAACGCATTGATGTGTTGCAGGTGTATTTCCCGGACAGCACGTACTTCGGTCTGCCGGCGGCATGGCTGGCTGGCGTGAGGCATCGCGTGCGGACGCGCAACAATCTCGGCCATTGGCTGACGCCGCTGCATCGTGGTTTGGGGCGGATGTTCAACGCTCTAGCTACCCAGACGATCGCCAATTGCGCGGCGGCACGGCAGGCGCTTCTTGAAGCGGAACGACCCCGCCCGGAATCGGTCCTCGTGCTGCATAACGGTGTCGATCTGAGCCGTTTTCGCGACATGCCTTCGCTGGCGGCGCGGCCGGCGTCCGCGGAAAAGCGCGTCGGCGTGGTGGCAAATTTACGCTCGGTCAAGGGATTGGATGTGTTCGTGCGAGCGGCGGCGCAAGTGCGGACTCGGCATCCCCAAGTCATGTTCGAGGTGGCCGGCGAGGGCGAACTGCGGGCGGCATTGGAGCAACAAGCAGCGGCGGAAGGATTGGCGGAACGGTTCACCATTCTCGGCAGCGTGGCGGATGTGCCGGGTTTTCTCGGTCGTCTCGATGTGGCCGTGTTGTGTTCACACGCCGAAGGCATGTCGAACGCCTTGCTCGAATACATGGCGGCCGGTCGAGCGATCGTGGCCACGGCGGTCGGCGCGGCGACAGAGTTGATCGAGGACGGCGTACATGGCCTGCTTGTGCCGCCCGGCGATACGGGGCGGTTGGCCGAGGCAATGGGGCGTTTGCTCGACGATCCCAATTTGGCGCAACGGTTGGGCGACGCGGCGCGGCGGCGAACCCTGCAACGCCACAGCCGTGAGGCGATGGTGCGGCGATTCGAGGACTTCTACGAAGGGTTGATCCACGCATGAGCGACATCCTGACCGACATCCCCGGCAAACCAGGCCGTTTCTGGGGAGACAACACGACATTCATCGGCCCCAACAAGCCGCCGCCCTGGCTGCTGCGTCTAGCGGGGAAGCGCTGGGGCTACAACCTGACGGGCTTGCTGGCCGGACTGCGGATGTTCGCTCGGCGGCGGTACTGTCAAGGTGTTGTCACCGACGGCGGTTCGAGCGGTATGCTGTTCGCTTGGCTGCAAGCGCTATGCCCGTGGGGACGCAAGCCGCATGTGTTGGTCGATTGCCTGTGGGAACTACCTCAATCGCCGTTGCGGGCGTGGTTCAAGATGCTGCGCATCCGCCTGGCGGCTCGCTCCGTGCATCGCTTCGTGGTATGGGCCAGCCATGAAACGGAAGATTTCGCGCATGCGTTTGGAATCCCAAAATGGCAACTGGAGTACGTGCCCTTTCACCATACCCTGCACGATTACAGCTACGAAATCCGCGACGATGGTTATTTGTTCGCTGGCGGCAATTCCGATCGCGATTATCGCACACTCGTCGAGGCGGTGCGTTCGGTCAATATTCCCGTGTGGATCGCCCTGACCCAGCGCGACTTGCTCGCCGGCGTCGAGGTGCCGCCGCATGTCCGCGTCGAAGCGACGACGCCCGACGGCTTCCGGCAAGCGATGGCCGGGGCCAAATTCATCGTCGTGCCGATGCGAAAGGGTACGCTGCGCTCCGGCGGACAGCAAACGTGTTTGAACGCCATGCTGCTCGGCAAACCGACGATTGTTGTCGGCCGGCGCTGGGGCGTCGATTTCATCACGGACGGCGAGGATGGTCTTCTCGTCGATTATGAAGATCCGCAAAGTCTGCGACGAGCCATTCGCTGGGTACTCGACCACCCCGAAGCCGCTCGCCGCATGGGTGAGCGCGCTCGCGAGCGCGCCGCCTGGTTCACGACGGAACGCTGCATGCGCACCGTTCACAATCTCGTCACGGATACGGTGAGTAACGGGTCGCGCTCCCGGACGGATTCCTCAAACTCTCGGCAGGAGCTTACGCACGATGTACAAACATCCGGCAATCTTCGCTGATTCCGCCGCCGTCGCGCAGCCGGAGGCAATGGCTCGCCGAGTTAGCGCGGCGGAATCGCGGCCGCGCGTACTCCTCGTCGCGCGCTGGCCGGTCGGCGGCATCCGCACGCATTTGCTCTCGAACTACTCCGCGCTGAGCGAGGCGGGCTTTCGCTTCACTTTCGTCGGGCCAGCCAATGACTCGCTCGACAGTTTGCGCGCGGGTTTCGGCGACATCGAGGGCGCGGGGTTCATCGGCGTTCCGGTGGAAAATCGGCGTTGTCGTTTGTGGCCGGTGGTGCGCGGGTTGCTCCGCGAAGGGCGTTTCGGCTTGCTCCACTCGCACGGCGTTACGGCGGCGGCTCACGCGGCTCTCGCCAACCTCGGCGTCGGCGTGCCGCACATTGCCACGCTGCACGAACCGCTGCGGCCGACGCAGTTCCCCGGCTGGCTCGGGCGCCTGAAGCGCTGGACGCTGGCACGGGCGCTCGCTCAAGCCGATACGATCCTCACCGTCAGCGATGACGCGCAGGCGAACCTGCTGGAGCATTTTCCTGCCTTGTGCTCTCGCACCGATCGCCTCCTGACGGTGCCCAACGGCATTCATGCCCAGCACTACGCGGCTCCCGAAGGGTACGTGACGGAAACGCTGCGCGAGCGCTTGGGTTTGGATGCGCAGCCGTTTCTCATGGGTTTTTTAGGGCGTTTCATGCCGGAAAAGGGTTTCCCGATTTTGTTGGAAGCGGTGGAACGCCTGGCGCGGCAGGAGACGGTTCGGCCCTTCCATCTGGTTGCCTTCGGCTCAAGCGATTATCGCCGTGAGTATCAGAACACCATTCTGCGGCGCGGCCTGGAGAAGTTTATTAGCTTGCTCGACTTCGTGGCGGACGTGCAGCCGGTGTTGCGGCAACTGGATCTGGTCGTCGTACCGTCGCTGTGGGAAGCATCGTCGCTGGTGTCGATGGAAGCGATGGCCGCAGGCGTGCCGGTACTCGGTTCCGACTGCATCGGTCTGCGGGAAGTGCTGCGCGGTACACCATCGCGCATAGTGACGGCGAACGATCCAGCCGCGCTAACGGCGGGACTGCGGGCGGCGCTCGATGAACCGTGGACGCGGGCGGCGCGCGATTTCGCTCCGAAGGCGCAGGCGCGGTTCGACAATGGGCATTCGGTGCGGCGCTTGACGGCGTTGTTTGACTCGCTGGCCGCGCGGCCGAGAGCCACGCTGCAAGCGGCATAATTGGGATTATTGTCTCACGAGACCAACAGCATGATCTGGCTGCTCGGTGGATATATGTGGCTGTACGTGCATCGGCCGTTCGAGGTCTGGCCGATGCTCGGCGCCTTGCAAATTGAGCGCGTCTACATGTTCGTGATGCTCGTGGCGTGGATGGTCACGCCCAACAAGGGCTGGCTGCCTAACCGCATCCATTACGCGCTGGGCGTCTTCACGCTTCTCCTGACCGTATCCTGGCTACTCAGTCCCTACATCGACAAACCCATCTGCACAGACACCATCGAGAACTATTTCAAGGTGGTCGTTTTCTACGTGCTGGTCCTTTCGACCGTGCGCGATGAGCGCAGCCTGCGCCTGCTCATCATGCTGTTTTTAGGGTCGGTCGGCTTGTACATGGCCCATTCCATGCTGGAATTCATGCACGGGCGTTATCAGTGGCGCATGGGCATTCGCCGCATGATCGGCGTCGATCAAACCTACAACGATCCCAACGCTTTCGCCTCCAGTTTGCTGTACACGCTGCCGTTGACGCTGCCGCTGTGGGCCACGCGTCCCACGACGTTTCTCCGCGTGGTGCTGGTTGGCTACACGCTGGGCGTCTGCGTGTGTGTCGCCCTCACGGGTTCGCGGAGCGGCTTCGTGGGCCTGTGCGCCTTGACCATGATGGTGCTGTTCGTGACCGTGCGGCGTAAGGCGCTGGTTGTCGTACTGGGCGGGACCGTCGGTGCGGCCGGGGTCGGCTTGGCCGTCGTGGCGCTGCCGGCGGAACTGCAAAATCGCTATCTGACGCTCATCGATTCGAGCTATGGACCGAAGAACGCCGCGCTCTCGGCGAGCGGGCGCATGGATGGATTCATGTACGGCGTCGAAGCATGGGAGAAAAGTCCACTGCTGGGCCACGGACCGCGCGCCTTCGACTTCGCCACGGGGCGACTGGGCGGCGCTCACAATCTTTACGGACAAGTTTTGTCGGAAATGGGAACCCTCGGTGCCCTGGCGTTGGCGGGCTTGATACTGTGTTTCGTCCTCAACTGGTGGGAGGTGGGGCGGTTCTATCGGAATCATCCGGAGGTGCCCCGCGATTTCGCCTTCCACGTCTCGCGGGCCATCGGCATTATCGTTGTGCTGCTGCTGTTGCTGGGTTGGTCCGGCCACACGCTGTATCGCTACAACTGGCAGTGGTTCGCGGCCTTTCAAGCCATCGCGGTTCATTGCGTTCGCAAGCGAGCGACGGAGTCCGCCGAGTTGGAATTGATGCACGACGAACGACGATTGCCCTACCTGATGGGCCACACCCCAAGTCCGCTTGGTTCGTCCGCCTGACACGTTCACGGTTGCGCGAGTAGTGACTTCGCTTGAATTGCTGGCATCCTGAAGAGGCGTCCCCGGATCATGAATGATCGGTCTTTTGTCAAACACGCGGCGGTTTACGGTCTGGCGAGCTTGCTGGTGCAAGCCGGCGGATTCGTCTTGCTGCCCTTATACACGCACTGCCTAACGCCCTCGGATTACGGCGTGCTGGAAGTGCTGGGGCGCTTGGCCGAGACGGTCGGCACCTGCTTGATGTTCGGCGGCTTCCGGCAAGCACTGTTGACGTTTTACCAACAGAGTCCGCACGAAGCGGATCGCCGTCGCGTTGTGGCCACGACGCTAAGCCTGTTCGGTATCACCAGTCTGCTCGGCGGTGGTTTGGTGCTGGCTCTGGCTGGCCCGCTAAGCGGCCTGATGAATGCGTTCTTCCATGACGATACGGGCGGCATCAGCCCTGTTTTGCTGCGGCTGGCGATCCTGGCTATTCTGTTGGAACCGCTCAGCCAGATTCCGCTGACGTTGCTCCAGGCGCGGGTCGAGTCCGTGCGCTTCGTGTCCATCACACTGGCGCAGTTTTTGGTACGCATCGGTCTGTGCGTGCTGTTCGTCAAGTGTCTGGATGGCGGCGTGATGGGCGCTCTGGGAGCGACCGTGCTGATGGGAGCGATCTTCGGATTGGGATTATGCACACGCGAGTTGCTCTGCCGTCCGGCCTGGCCGGACCTGAACCAGCTTCGCGGTTTGCTCCGCTTTGCCTTGCCACTTATGCCCGGTGGATTGTGCTTTTTCTTGCTGCATCACGGCGACCGCTTTTTCTTGCTGCGTTTCCGCGGCACCGAAGACGTGGGCACCTACGCGCTGGGTTACAAGCTGGCGCAAGCGGCCGGCACGTTCAGCCTGGCCCCCTTGTACATGGTTTGGGGCGCTCATATGTACAAGGAAGCACGTGGAGCCGATGCCCCCGTCGTATTCGGCACGGTGTTCACGCGCATTCTGGCGTCGTATCTTCTGGTGGCGCTGGGACTGGCACTGTTCCAGGATGAGGTGGTGATTCTGCTCGGCGGCGCGGCCTATGCCCAGGCGTCGGCGATAGTGACACCCGTATTGCTGGCGTATTTCTGTCAGTCGGCGGCGTCGCTCATGGACGCGGGCCTGTACGTGCGACGGCGCACGGGGTTGAAGTTGGCGACCACGCTAGCGACGACGGTAGTCATGTTCGCGCTATATGCCGTACTGATTCCGCGGTATGGCAGCATGGGAGCGGCGATCGCCACGCTGATCGGTTTCGCCTTCTTAGCCGTCTGCACCTGGGCGGTGACGCAGCGCGTTTTCCCCGTGCATTACGAATGGTCGCGTCTGCTGGCGATGCTGGGGCTGGCGATGGGCCTGTGGTTGGTGTCGCGCTTGTTTCCGGCGGCACCGTGGACCTGGCCGGCCAAGGTGGGATTATGGCTGCTGGGACCGATCGTGGTGTGGTGTACCGGGCTGATGTCGCACCGCGAGAAAGAGCAGGTCCGTGCCCTCACCGGCGAGGCGCGCCATCGTTTGCTTGCTTATATGACGTGGTCGCGGACGTTCCGCCCCTCGACGAAAACACACGCGACCGTACCCGCGGGACTTCTCGACGAGGAACAGACGGTGTTGTGAGCGATAGAGTTCAGAATCCCTTGCTGGCGCCGCGGGCTGGCAGGGCAGCGACAAACCAAGTGTTTCATCCGTGTTTCGCCCCGATCGCAGGAGGTGATCGACTTGAACATCAGCTATCTCGGTGGCATTCTCGAGCGCGGTCCGGTGGAGCGCCGTCCGGCTGTCGGAGCCGGCGTCCTCGATGAGGATTGGGGCTGGATCGGCGACGAAACGGAATTGTTTCTGCACGCGACCGGACCCTGTTGCCGGCTGTTCACCTGGGACTCGCTGGCCCTGCTGATACGCGGCTACGCCCGGCCGGTTCGTGGCGATGAAACCCTCGACCTGGAGCGCGTGGCCGAGGAGATTCGCTGCCATTACCTCGAACATGGCGAGTTGGCCGTCGATTGGTTGGACGGCAGTTTCACGCTGGCATTGTTGGACGGTCAGGCTCGCCGCGTGCTGCTCTATCGCAACCTCGTCGGCTCCGGCTTCACCTACTACCACGCGGCGACTGATGGCCTGTTGTTCGGCGGCAATCTCGCCGAATTGGTCGATGCCGCGCATGTTCCACCGCAGCCTAATCGCGATGCGCTGCCGGCCTTCTTCCTCTATCGCTGTGTGCCCGGCCGCGAGACGCTGTTCGATGGTTTTTTCCGCCTGCTGCCGGGCGAACAAGTATGCTGGGATTCGCGCGGCCTGACGCGCACACAACGGCAGACCTTCGCCGACCTGCGCGGATCGACCATCACCGACGGCGAGGCCGTGGATCTGCTCGATCAGACGATGGAGCGCGTGCTATTCGACTGCGCTCAGCTGCGGCCGGGCACGGCCAACTTGCTTTCCGGCGGCGTCGATAGTTCGTATCTGCAAGCGGTCTGGGGCCGCGTGACGCCGGGCGAGGGGCTGCCGTTGAGCTTCTCAATCGATGTCGATCATCCGCGTGCCTGGCTGGATACCGATTATGCCGTCACCGCCAGCCGGGCGCTGGGTAGCCGGCATTCGCTGGTTCCCGCAGGCGATCCCTACGCCACCTATCTGCTCGATGCGCTGGCGGCGTCCGCCGAACCGCCCAATCATGTGCAGAGCGCTTACTTCGGGCATCTGGCGCGGGTCATGGTCGAGCAGGGCGCGACGAGCGGCTTGTGCGGCGAGGGAGCGGATAGCCTGTTCGGCTTGGGATTGGCGAACCAATTGCACAACGCCGGTGTACTGCGGCGGTTCGTGCCGCTGAAGGGATTGCGGCAAGTCGGTGCGTTCGTCAGCGGGGCACTCGGTTGGGAACGATTGGCCGCCACGTTCCAGCTGGCCAATCGCATGAACGACTTTGCCTATCTACAACATCCGATGAATCAGGTGGCGGCCTTCACCGACTGGGGCGCGGTGGCGGCGTGCTTCGGTGCGCGGGCGGTTGAGGAAGCGGCGGCCGAACGGCGGGCGCTGCTGGATCTATATGCCGTCCCGGACTGCCCGCAAGAACAACTGCATGCGGCCGGGTTTCTCGGCGAGGCGATGGATAGCGCGTCCTTGTGGACGACGCTGTTCAATCGCGCCGGCGCGGACCTACTGTGCCCGTTCCTCGATTCGCGCATGTTGCGGCTGGCGCTCAACCTGGCTCCCGAAGTGCGTTTCCGCTTCCGCCGGCCGAAGGACGCGCTCAAGCGGGCGCTGACGCGGCTGGCCCCGGCCGAGCTGGCGCAGCGGTCGAAACTCGGTTTCGGTCAGCCGATCTTCGAGTGGCTGGCGCCGGGCGGGTCGTTGCGGCCGTTGGTCGAACGCATCGCCGCATATGACTTCGTGGATGCCGACGCGCTGGCGCGGATGCGGCAGCGGCCCACTTGGTTCCTGTACAGTCTGCTGTGCTATGACCTATGGCACAAGCTATTCATCGATCGTTCGCTACCGCGACCGGATCGGCTAACGCCGGCCTGGCGTGAGGAGACGGCGGCACTAGCGGCGCGGTGAACGGTTGGCGAGCGGGGTTGCGTAAGCGCCCCGAGAACGCACTCGGGGCGCTTACGCAACCCCGCTCGCCGAAGTGATTGGAGAACCATCCATGACGCTCTATCCCCAACTGGTCCGCAACGTGTTTCTGCCCCTGTCGCTATGGCACATCGGCGAACTAGCCCAAATACGTTATCTCCGCGAGTTCGAGCGCACCCAGTTTCTTCCCCCTGAAGAGATCCGCAAAATCCAATGGCGGCGTTTGCAAACGCTGCTCGAACACGCTTACCAACAGTGTCCGTTCTACCGCGAGCGTTTCGATCGCGCCGGGCTGAAACCCCGCGATTTGCGCGGGCTGGACGACTTGCGCGCTTTGCCGGTGCTGGAGAAGCGTGACATTCAGGAACAGGGCGAAGGCATGGTAGCGCGGAACTGGCCGCACGCCGATCTGCTGCCCAATCAGACCGGCGGCTCGACGGGCACGCCGGTATCTTTCTTTCTGAGCAAGGCGCGGAAGTGTTCGCGGGCGGCGGCGACGCTGCGGCACAATGGCTGGGCCGGCTGGCAACCCGGCGACCGGGCGGCGGTCATCTGGGGAGCGCCGCGCGATCGACCTGCCGATAGCTGGCGCGCGCGCCTGCGCGGGGCGCTGCTGCGCGATCCACTATGGCTCGATACAGCCAACGTCACCGAGGCGAGCCTGGCCGAGTTTCATACGGCCCTGGCCCAATGGCGGCCGCGCATCATCCAGGCCTACGCCCGCTCGGCCGTGCTGTTCGCCCGCTATTTGCAAGCGCGCGGTCTGACGCCGCATCGCCCTCATGCCATCGTCACCTCGGCGGAAGTGCTTGAAGCGGACGAGCGCCGGTTGCTCGAAGATGTCTTCGGCTGCCCCGTGTTCAACCGCTATGGTTGCCGTGAGGTGAGCGTGGTCGCCAGCGAATGCTCGGCGCACAGCGGGCTTCATATCATGGCCGAAGGTTTGTATGTCGAGATCGAGACACCGAGAGGGCCGGCCGCGCCCGGCGAAATGGGCGCGATTCTCGTGACGGACCTGCTCAACCACGCCATGCCGATGATCCGCTATCGCATCGGCGACCTCGGTGCCTGGGCGAGTGGGTCGTGTCCCTGCGGGCGTGGATTGCCGCGACTGGAGCGCGTCGCGGGCCGCGTCACCGATTTTCTGGTCGGTTGCGATGGCCGGCTCGTGTCCGGCGTCTACCTGGCCACGTATGTCGTGGCGCAGCGGCCGAGTCTGGGGCAGGTGCAGATCCATCAGAACCGCGCCGGTGCCGTGACCTACCGCATCAAACCCGGACGCGATTTCAACCTGGCGAGCGAACTGGAGTATCTGCGCGCAACGACGCGGCAGCATCTCGGTGAAAAAGCGATAATAGACAGCGAAATTGTGGCTGAATTGCCGGCTGAACCGTCGGGCAAGTTCTTGTTCAGCCGTTCAACCGTGGCGCCTGGGTTTCTCGTCACAACGACGTGACGGGAGCGCGGCGGTTGATTCCCTGAGGTGATGAGGGACATGGATGGACCATTCGCCCTGGCTTAACCCCGAAGCCCAAGTTCCGTGGATGCAGGCGCTGACGCGCCTGCCGTTGCTTTTCTATCGGCTGGTTCGCTGGCGTGCGCTGCGCGGCGGCTGGCTGCCCGGCCATCTGAGCCGGCATCGTCCCTTCGATCGGCGGACGTTTCCGCTCGGCCAATCCATCGACGTGATGGTGATGTGCGGCGATCACTTCGAGCCGGCGCGGCGCTTCGGCGACGCGGCGGCGGTCGAATCCGTGCGCACATGGTGCGCGGCCTACGAGGAGATGGCGAGCCGGCATCGCGATACGGACGGCCGGCCGCCGCAACACACCTGGTTCTATCGCTACGATTATCCCAACTCCGGTTGCCTGCGGGCGCTCAGCGCCAGCGTGTTCCGCGGCTTCGGCGAGATCGAGTTCCATCTGCACCACGGCCACGACACGCATGAGACGATGCGGACCACCCTGCGAGAGGGCGTGGAATGGTTCAATCGTTTCGGGGCCATGCGCACGGCGGAAGGACGGCCAAGGCAACGCTACGGCTACGTGGCCGGCAACTCGGCCCTGGATAACGGAGCGGGCGACGATGCGCTAAGCGGTTGCCCCACGGAATTATGCGCCCTACATGAGACAGGTTGTTACGCCGATTTCACCTTCCCTTCGCTCGGCTCGCCGGCGCAGCCGCGTCTCACCAATTGTATTTATTACGCCCGCGAGGATGGCAAACCCAAGTCCTACGATCGCGGCACCCCGGTTGAGGTCGGCCAACCGGCCACGGGCGACTTGATGCTTTTCCAGGGGCCGGTCGCCGTCGATTGGCGCTCCGGCTGTGTGGATGACGGCGCGTTGGAGAACACTTCACCGCCGAATCCGCGCCGGCTGGCGAGTTGGCTGGCGGCCCATGTTCACGTACCCGGCAGGCCGGAGTGGGTGTTCATCAAGCACCATGCGCACGCCATGCAGAATCGGACGTCGTTCCTCAGCGCGGACAACGACGCGACGTTCGCGGCGATGGAAACGTGGTGGAAACGTCCGCCGTTTCGGCTCCATTATGTAACGGCCCGCGAGGCGTACAATCTGGTCAAGGCCGCCGAGGCCGGCAAGTCCGGCGATCCCAACGACTACCGCGACTTCGAGATTCCCCCCCCGGCCAACCGTGTCGTTCATTGCGACACGCCCTGGCGGTTGCTGAGTTACACCCCGGAACGGACGCATCTGGCGGTACTTGAAGGCGGCGCCGCGCGATTGGAATTTGCGCATGGCAGTCTCGCCTCAATTGCTGGCTGCATCCGCGAAGTGGAGGCAATCTATCGGGATGGAATGCTGATGGATCTGCGCATCAAGGGTGAGGGACCGTATGAAGTGATTCGGCGCGGAGAAGTAGAAATGAACTGCCAGCCCGCAGCGCTGGCAAGAGACTCCCTTGCTGGCGCTGCGGGCTAGTAGGCCAAACGCCTTTCGTTTACTATTTGTGCGCCATCGGGCTGGCGATGCCGACGACGCCGCCGGCGATGCGCGGTCCGGCGTTGCCGGCCGGATCGGATTTCTCGTCATCCTGGCCACCGTGGATGATGACGGCTCGGCCGATGATCGAGTGCGGACCACTCAAGGCGATGAGTTTGTCCTTCATGTGGAGAACGGCCTTGCCGCTCTCGTCGGCGGTGATGTTGCCGAGGTCGCCGACGTGGCGATTCTCCGAATGCGGCCCGCCGTGCTTCTTCTTCTCGGGGTTGAAGTGTCCGCCGTGACACTTGGGATCGGCGGAGGAGCAATCGCCGAACTCGTGGATGTGGAAGCCGTGCTTGCCGGGCTTCAGGCCGGTGATCTGGCCGCCAATCTGGACGCCGTCGTCGGTGACCGTGAAGTGGACGACTCCCTTGACGTGACTCTCGCCGAAGCCGTGTACAACGGCGACGGCCTTGGTAGGACCGCCGTGCTTGGCTTTTTCTTCTTCTTTGGCGCCGAGCAGCACCAGCGGCGCCGCCAACAGCAACAGGGCAATGACGATCTTCTTCATGTGGCTCCCTTTCTCCGTGGACTAACAAGTTTGCCAGGGCCGATGTGGGGTCATGCTAAAGCATCGTCTGGGCATGTGCAAACGATTTTTGGCCATGCTCGGCGAACAAAGCCGTAGCCGGGCGTGTCATTTTCGTTGTCACCGTTCGCGTCGTTCGTTCACGCTGCTGGAATTGACACGTTCGGGACACTTACTACAATCCATGTCTCACCCGTGACGCACTTTCTTGCAAGTTCTAACGAAAAGGCTACACCTGTGTCCGCACCCCTAGATCCCTACGAAGCCAGCCGCATCGACAAGTTGCAAGCGATCGAGACGCTGGGACTCGATCCGTGGGGCGGCCGTTTCGACGGCCATCAGTCCATTCAAGAAGTTCTCGCTCTGCCGGCCGATGTGCCCGAGGAGCAACGACCGCGCGTGCGCATCGCCGGCCGCATCGTCAGCCGGCGTGAGGGAGGCAAGGTCCATTTCCTCGACTTGAAAGATTGGTCCGGCACGCCGACGGCGCGCGAGATCAAGGGCGAGCGTGAGGGCGAGGTTGAAACGGTCCCCGACCTGACCAGTCGCATTCAGGTGATGGTAGGACAGAAACAGGTGGGCGAAACCGGCTGGCAACTGGCGCAATTACTCGATCTGGGTGATTTGCTCGGCATCGAAGGCGCGTTCGGCAAGACGCGCCGCGGCGAGCCGACTGTCTTCGCCGAGCGCTTGATTTACCTCGGCAAGTCGCTGCTGCCGCACCCGGACAAATTCGCTGGCATGCACGATCTAGAGTTTCGCCTGCGGCATCGCTACCTCGATTTGATCTACAACCCGGAAACGCTGGATCGCGCCCGCAAGCGCATCTTGATCGTGCGGACCATGCGGCGTTTCCTCGATGATCGCGGCTTCTGGGAAGTCGAGACGCCGACGCTGCATGCCATCGCCGGCGGCGCGGCGGCGAAGCCGTTCATCACGCATCACAACACACTCGACATCGAGTTATATCAGCGCATCGCTCTGGAACTGCATCTGAAGCGCTTGCTGGTCGGCGGCATCGAGAAGGTATATGAGATTGGCCGGGTGTTCCGCAATGAGGGTATCAGTCCGCGGCACAACCCGGAATTCACCATGATGGAGTTGTATCAGGCTTATGGCGATTATCGCTCCATGATGGACCTGACGGAAGAGTTGATCGTCGCCTGCGTGCGGATGCTGGGCGACAATATGTGTTTGCCATTTGGCGAACACACCATCGATTTCACGCCGCCCTGGCAACGCAAGACCTACGCCGAATTGTTCGAGCAGCATGTCGGCGTACCCATGAACGATGCCGAGGCCGTGCGCCGCGTGGCTGGCGAGAAGGGTTTTCCGACCGCAGGCAAAGACCCGGCCGTGATCGTGCATCATTTGTTCGAGGAACATGTTGAAGATAAGCTGATTGGTCCCGTGTTTGTCTACGATTATCCCGCTCCGCTGTGTCCACTAACCAAGCGGCAGCGCGGCAATCCCGACATCGCGGAACGCTTCGAGTTGTACGTGCGCGGTATGGAGTTGGCCAACGCCTACACCGAGTTGAACGATCCAATCACCCAGGAACAGACGTTCCGCATGCAGTTGGCTGGCCTGCCGGAAGAGGATTCGATGGCGAAAATGGACGAAGACTTCATCCGCGCCTTGCGCCACGGTATGCCGCCGGCTGGCGGACTCGGCATCGGCATTGATCGCCTGGTTATGTTGCTGACTGATACGCAGACGATCCGCGATGTCATCCTGTTCCCGTTGCTTCGACCAGAAAAAAAATAATCACCACGGAAAACACGGAAAACACGGAAAAAATACAAGACAACGAGAATAAAGCATGAGTGAAATAGTGAGGAACCGCATTTGAATGTCTTTTTTTCTTTTTCCGTGTTTTCCGTGTTTTCCGTGGTGAAATGTATTTTTGGATTTGAGGTGAGACGTGTATAAACTGCTACTCTGCTGGCGCTATTTGCTGACGCGCTATCTTGCCCTGGTGTGCATTGTCAGCGTCATGCTTGGAGTGGCCACGCTCATCGTCGTCAATAGCGTGATGGCTGGCTTCAGCACCAAGCTGCGCGAACGCCTTCACGGTCTGCTCTCTGACATTGTCATTGAGGCCCACGATTTCGAGGGCTTCCCCAATTACCAGGGCAAGATGGCCCTCATCATGTCGGATCCGGTTTTGAAAGACCGTATCGAGGCGATGACGCCGACGCTGGAAATCTTCGGCATGATCCAATTCAACTGCAACGGCACGCCCATTGCCCGGCCGGTGCGCATCATCGGCATCGATCCGGCCGGCCGCGGCCGCATTGGTGGGTTCGCGGAACACTTGCTACTCAACCCCAATCGGCCTTCGTTCGAGTTAAGTCCGCAGGCAATGGAGCGTCAACGAGCCATCCATCCGCCGCATCTATTGGATCGCTTGGCCGCTCGGATGGCCAACAATCCGACGCCGGACGGACGCCCTGCCCCCGATCTGCCGCCGTCGCGCCCGTTCACGCCTTCGACTATCATCGTCGGCTATGCCGTCGCTCACTTCCGCACGCAGGGTAAGCCCGAGGAACCCGCCAAGGAAGTTCGCACACTCGAACCGGGCGATGATGTGGTTCTCACCACCATCAGCGGTCAGGCACTCAAGCCCGTCGAATGGCGCTGTGCCGTCTGCGATTATTTCAAATCCGAGATGAGCGAGTATGACGCCAATTATGTATTTGTGCCGCTCGACGAATTACAGAAACAGCGCACCATGCAGGGCCGCGCCACGAGCATTCTCGTTCGGCTCAAGGATTACCGCGAATTGAAAGCGGTCAAGAAGCGTTTAGAGATCGTTTTCGCCGGCGCGCCCGTCAACGTCCAAACGTGGGAAGACAAGCAGGGGCCGTTGCTGGCAGCCATCAGCATCGAGAAGGGCATTCTTAATGTGCTGTTGTTTATGATTATCGCCGTGGCCGGCTTCGGCATTTTGGCTATTTTCTCGATGATCGTCGTCGAGAAGACGCGCGATATTGGCATCCTCAAGGCGCTGGGTGCATCCAATACCGGCGTATTGCATATCTTCCTGAGTTATGGTCTGTTGCTCGGCGTCGTCGGTTCCTTGTTGGGTACGCTCATCGGCGTGTCGATCACGGTCTACATCAACCAAATCGAACAATTCCTGACCAAATATACGGGACACGAATTGTTCGATCGTTCGGTGTATTACTTCAACGAGATCCCGACCGACATTGGTATTGGGAGTGTATCGCTTATCAACCTGGGCGCGGTGGGCATCGCCGTGTTATTCAGCGTCTTGCCGGCGTTGCGTGCGTCGCTGCTGCATCCGGTGCGGGCGCTACGCTACGAGTAATTCATTATTAACCACAGAGGCACAGAGACACAGAGAAGACAAAACAAACCTAATAAATACAAGTGCCAGGCTTGATCTCCATTCTCTTTTTTGTCTTCTCTGTGTCTCTGTGCCTCTGTGGTTAATCTTTTCTTCTGGAGTCGAAACGATGCGAGACAACCTCCCCTTGATGGCGGCGGTCAATGTCCACAAGACCTATCGCAAGCACGCGATCGAGGTGCCGGTGCTGACCGGGTTGGACCTAGAAGTATTCACGAGCGAATTTCTCAGCATCGTCGGCAACTCCGGCTGCGGTAAAAGCACCCTGTTGCATTTGCTCGGCACGCTCGATAAGCCGGACGAAGGCCGCATTCTTCTCGACACCGAACGCATTGATAATCAGCCGGCCCAGGAGCGCGATCGTCTGCGCAATCAAACATTCGGCTTCATTTTCCAGTTCTATCACCTGTTGCCGGAACTCAGCACACTTGAAAATGTGCTGATGCCGAAGATGATCGCGCTGCCGGTGCGCGGCTGGTTCCGCGAACGCCGTGCCCTAAAACAGCAGGCCACCGAACTGCTCGACCGCGTCGGTCTGGGCCATCGCCTGCACCACAAGCCGCGCGAATTGTCCGGCGGCGAGATGCAGCGCGCGGCCATCGCGCGGGCGCTCATCAATCGCCCGCGCATCTTGCTCGCCGACGAGCCGACCGGCAACCTCGACGCCGACAAGGGACAGGAGATCATCCGCCTGTTACGCGACTTGAACCAGCAAGATGGGCTGACTATCATCATGGTGACTCACAACATGGAAATTGTCTCAACCACCGATCGCGTGGTGCGCTTGACCAAGGGCCGAGTGGAGGAACCGACAAACTCCGCTATCCGCTATCCGCTATCAGCTATCAGCGAAACGCGGTAAGGGGCGACCGCTTGGGAAGGGCGGAGAGCGGATCGCGGAGAGCGGAGAGCGGAATATGACGAAAGTTTGGATCAACGGCAAACTGTTCGATAAGGCCGACGCCAAAATCAGCGTATTCGATCACGGTTTGCTTTACGGCGACGGCGTTTTTGAGGGCATCCGCATTTACGGCGGCAAGGTTTTCCGCTTGCACGAACATATCGAACGTCTCTTCGAGAGCGCTCGTCATATCATTTTGGAAATCCCGCTCAGCCGCGAACAAATGACGCAGGCTGTTCTCGATACGGTCAAAGCCAACGCCAAGCAGGATGGCTACATCCGCTTGGTGGTGACGCGCGGGGCGGGCAGTCTCGGACTTGATCCGCAGAGATGTTCCGAACCGCAGATTATTATCATCGTCGATGACATCAGCCTCTATCCGGCCGAGTTCTACGAGAAAGGGTTGGAAGTCATCACCGCGTCGATCATCCGTAACCACCCCAACGCCCTGAATCCGCGCATCAAGTCGCTGAACTATCTCAATAACATCCTGGCCAAGATCGAGGCCGTGCGTGCCGGCTGCCAAGAAGCGATCATGCTCAATCACAATGGCGAAGTGGCCGAATGCACCGGCGATAACATTTTCATCGTCAAGCGCGGCGTCCTACGCACGCCGCACTTGGTCGCGGGTGTCCTCGAAGGCGTGACTCGCAATGCGGTCATCGAACTGGCGCGCGAGGCAAAGATTCCGGTGCAGGAGATGGCGTTGACGCGCCACGATGTCTACAGCGCCGACGAGTGTTTCCTGACGGGTACCGCCGCCGAGGTCGTGGCGGTGGTCGGCTGCGATGGCCGGCCCATCGGCAACGGCAAACCCGGTCCCATCACGCGGCAACTACGCGAACGGTTCCATCAGATGGCGCGACAATCGTCCTGATGGACTTGGGATTAACGCGAGAATAACTCGAACAGAGCCTTGAACAGAGCCGCGAGCGTCAGCGAGCGGGGTGGCGTGGCCGCCTCGCTCGCTGACGCTCGCGGCTCTGACAATTCCTCGTCACGGTTCGAGTTATTCCCGCGCGGAGCCTCCGAGGGAGCGCAGGCGATTTCATCGCGTATCTGCACTTCCTCACCGGTCGGCAATGTGGACGGATCCGGTTGGATAGCGGTTCGGTCGCGCGGTGCGCTGGTGCGGATACTCTCGCGGGGAGTCTCGCAGGAATAGCACATCGACAAGTGATTGCTGATCGGCTCGCCGCAGAGAGAACAAATCCACACGCCGGCTTCGGTCTGCTCCTCCCAGTCTTTGTCGAGTTTGGCGGCGGCGACGACAGCGAGAATGCCCGTTGCCCGTTGAGCGTCGTCTTCATGGACCTGCAAGACAATCGGATCGCGTCCTCCCGCGTGGCCAAAGGGCAGCATATCCGCCGATAACTCCCCGGCGACCATCGAATCAATGCCCTCGTTCTCCAACAGGTTCTTGGCCAACCGCGCCTCGAAATGTTGGTTGAACGTCATCACGGTGACAATCTTGCCGGACATCGGCGGAGCCTCCTCGAATCGCTGAGATAATTCTCTTCTCTCAATCATCGTGGTTTTCGCTGCGAATGGCAAATCGTTCCTTGGTCAAAAATGTCTCGACGACAAGCCCGCTAGCGTGACTGCGGATCGTGACGGCACCATGTCGATGCGTGTCGAGAAAGTGCGATCCGGCGCGGGTATAGCGTTCCGCCACGCGGTTCGGTGAGAGCAGTCTGCCTTGGCAGGACACGGCCACACGCGGCCGCGCCCAGCGCGTCAGATCCGGCGTGTTCGTCCGGTGACTGCCGTGATGCGGAGCCATCAACACATCGATGCGGCGCGGCGGCAGTTCGCCGAGTACGCGCTGCAATCCCGTTCCTTCCAGATCGCCGGTCAACAAGATGGTATGTCCGGCGTGCCGAATCTGAAGCACCAGGCTGCGGGCATTTTCGTTGCCCTCGGGACCGACGGCCGGCGGATGTAGCACTTCCAGCGAGACATCGCCAGCGGTGAGTCGATCCCCCGCCTTGACGATGCGCATGGGAATGGCTCGTTCGCGCAGGACGTTCAGCGTGTGCCGGACGCCCGGCGTGGTTTTATCCGCGAAGGTCGGCGTACACGTCACCTGCCCGACGGCGAAACGATCGAGCAGGTCGGGTAGGCCGTTGAAATGATCGAGGTCGGCGTGCGAGAGAATCACCTCGTCGATGCGGCGGATACCGCGCTGCCAAAGATAGGGCGCAATCTGGCGGCGCGTCACATCGGGGCCGGCGAGCGAACCGGCATCGTAAAGCAACGTGCGTCCATCAGGCGTTTCCAACACGGTACAACCGCCGTGACCGACAGCGAGGAAGGTGCAGCGTAGTTCGTCATCCGGTAGACGGGCTGCGCCGGCGATGAGGCCGGCACACAACCAACCCAGGCCCGCCAGACCTGCCCAGCGCCAACGGCGGCGCAATGGTTCCTGTGTCATTGCCGCCAGCAAACCCACGTAGAAGAAGCACAGCCACCAATCCGGGATTGCTCCCATGTAAATATGACCATAGGGCAACCGATCCCCGCCATCGACGAGGAACTCGCAGGCGCGGAGACTACCGTGGACGAAGGGTGCCAGCAACGCCGTCAGCGGCGGACAAACCACGCCTGCCAACAGCAACAAAAAGCCGGCGAACAAGGCCACGGTTGTCAGAAGGACGAGGGGCGGTCCCAACAACAGGCCGATGGGTGAAATCATCTGATAGCGTGAGGCGGCTAACGGCGTGATCGCCAGCCAAATTAGCACCGTGACCGCGTAACTCTCGAACACACGCCGGCCGAGCTGCCGCAAACCGCGCTGCCACGCGGGACGAGTCGAATCAATCAGGCGCGTCAGCGGATCTTGCTCGCGGTCGAACAGATGCGAAACGATCCAGTACAGCACGGCGACGGACAGAAACGACAGCAGACAGCCAGCCGTGAAAAGATCGGTCGGATTCAGGAGAGCGACGGCCAGCCAAGAGAGGGCGAATAAATTGGCCGGCAGCACCCGGCGACGGAGGATCAATCCGCCGCAGATGGCGCACACGGTGATGGCCGAGCGCAGCGCCGGCGGCCGGCCGCCACTCAGCAAGGCATAGGCGAGTAAGACGAAGGCCACGATCCAGGCGGAGCGGCGCTGGCGGACGCCCAGGCGCGGCAGCACGAACCACAAAAACGCGGCCAAGATAACCAGATGTTGCCCTGAAATCGCCAGAACGTGGATAACGCCGGTGCGGATGTATTTGTCCCATTCCGCCTTCGTCATGGTGGACCCTTCGCCCAGAAGCAGAGCCGAGGCCAATCCTTCCGACTGCTTAGGCAATGCATCGTGGAGGATCTTTTGTCCGCGGCCACGAATCACCGCCAGCCAGCCGGTGAACGACGTGGTCCATCCGCGATCGAGCCGCGTCACCGCCTGCGGCGTTTTGCGTGCCGCCAACATTGTGCGAATGCCTTGATCGCGCAGATGATCGGCAAAATCGAATTCACCGGGATTGCCGGGCAGCCTCACCAGCGCCAGTTGCCCCACTATTTCCACCGTGTCGCCACAATGCAATTCCGGCCACCCTTCGACGCCGGCCACGCGAACCCGTCCCGATACGCTCATCCAATTGTCACGCCGGCGAATTTGCGTGACACGCAGAACGGTCACGATAGTGCCTGGGCGGGAAAACGAACGCAGCGGATCGCTGGAGGGAGCGCTGTTGCGTACGGGTTCCTCGTCGAGGAAGCCACGCAGTTGCACGGGTGTAGGCTCATCCTTGGCGAAATGGGCGATGTCGTCACTCGCATAAACATCGCGCCGATAATGGTGATAAGCGGCTCCGAAAGCGACGCCGGCGAGAGTCAGATAAACGAGCGGCAAGCCCCAATGAGGACTGGCGCGCGTGCAGAACCAGGCGACGAGAGCTAGCACCGACACGATCAAACTCAGGGATATGGGCAGCGAAGTATGGCGATCTAGTAAAATCCCTGTTGTCACCGCGAGGGCGGCCGGCACCAGCGGCGCATGCCAGATGCTGCGCGGCAACAGCGAATCCAGCACCGGCGGTGCAGCGGTAGGTCGTACTCCCGAAGAGGTAGATGCATTCGCCATTGCCATGCAGATGTTAAAGGATCGAATGAGTAGCCCATTATTACCCGATTGTCGGCCCTCTCGCACTGGTAAGCAAGAACGAACTGCGGCCTTGCGCGAATGACCTTTCAGGCTTCTCACGCAGACCTTATTATCTTGGAGGAGGAAGCAAACCATGAGTACGTTATCCCCACTCCAATCGGCTCCCTTGAAAAGCGGTGTTCCGTTGTTAGTCAACGGGGAGCGCATGAAACAACCGGAGTTCCACCGGCGTTACTTGCAATATCCCGAGGATGACAAGTGGGAACTGATTGGAGGCGTCGTCTATCACATGGCTTCCCCGCTCAAACTGACGCACTCGAATTATGACGACGAAATCGGCTACCTCCTGGGCACCTACCGCCGTGCCACGCCGGGCGTGCAGGTGACGCACAATGCCACGGCGATTCTCGATGAGGACAGCGAACCACAGCCCGATCTAGGCATGCGCATTCTGCCGGAATACGGCGGTCAATCGCAAACGAGTCACGACGATTACTTGCAGGGAGCGCCCGAACTATTGGTGGAAATCGCTCACAGCCGGCGGAACGTCGCCATGCACGCCAAACGGGCCGATTACGAACGAACGGGCATCATCGAATATCTCGTGGTATGCGTGGAAGAACAGGAAGTCCACTGGTTTCACTTTCCCAGCGGTCAACTCGTCACGCCCAATCGTCAGGGCATCTCTCGATCGCGCGTCTTTCCGGGATTGTGGATCGAGCCAAACGCGCTCCTTCGCTGCGACTCCCCACGCCTCGCGGAGGTACTTCAGCAAGGTCTCGCCAGCCGCGAACATGCCGCGTTCGTCAAACGCCTACAGGCTGCCCATCGCAAGCATTCCTGAAGCATCACGACAACACCGCCGGCATAGGGTCGCGCTTGCGGCGACGTTTCTTGCGCCAGAAGCGGACGCTGATGATCCATGATGCGCCCATGTACCAGGCGGGGAAAAACAGCGATAGCAGAGTCAGTCGGCGCGTCAGATTGTCGTCCGGCGATGCAGGCGAGAACGGCTGTGCGGGCATATTCCAGAAAATCCACACCAGCAGAATCGTCCAGGCGAGGCCGAGTAGAAACGTCACCTGATTGAGCCGGCCGCGCTGCGTGGGATAGAGATAGCGGCTCGGCACGAACGTCAGCAGGGCGAGTACCACGATCACGCCGAGCGAGAACCAGCCGGGCAGCGGTTGCAACGCATACAGATAGAAGGCGACGAGATTCCAGTACGACGGGAAGCCAAGAAAATAGCCGTCGTCGGTCTTGGCCGAAACCTGACAGAAACCGTAAGCGCTGGCCATGAGGGGAAAGAGAAGGCAGGCCTCACAACTCTCCGGTAGCAGCCGCGCGCGCCAGATGAGCAGAAGGGGCAAACAGGTGTAGGTGAGGAAATCCACCAGATCATCGAGACGGCGGCCATCGAAGTTGGGCACGACTTCCTTGATGCGAACACGGCGGGCGAAGGTGCCGTCGGTGGCGTCAATCAGCACGGCGAGAACCATGAGCAGAAAAGTTTGGCGATAGGCGTCCGCGCCGTTCTGCACGAGAAGTACGGTGATCGTCGCGGCAGCGACCAGGCCCAACGCGGTATAGAAATGAACGCACCAACCGAGGCATTTCTGCCGGATTGTCGGCCGACCAGCGCGGGGAACAGGCGAATGGCCGCCAAGAGGAGCCATGAAAAATACCTCCATTCCTCAATTCTTCTTTGTCATACCGACCGTCAGCGATTTAATCTACTCCGTATGCCTGCTCGCCGGGGTGGGCGTTTGTGCTGACCTGATTCTGATGTTTGGGGGATAGGATGAACCACCGCTCTGTTGCCGCCGTCCTGTTGCTCGTCGGTGTGGCCGGTCTGGCCCTCCGCTTTCCGCTATCCGCTATCCGCTATCCGCTGCCCGCCCTGGCCGATGAAGGGCGGAAAGCGGAAAGCGGAAAGCGGAAAGCGGAAAGCGGAAAGCGAATGCTGCCGGGCGTCGAACCGGACGGCGTCATTCGTTTGCCTAATCAATGGGCGCTGCGACCGGCCGGCAAACAACTGCTGCTCGGCGATTTCCCCGTCAATCTCGCGCTGCATCCCACCGGCCAGTGGCTCGCTGCGCTGCATGCGGGTTTCGGCACTCATGAAGTCATCGTCGTCACGCTGGCGGGCGCGAATCAGAAAATCACTTGCCGCGTGCCTATCGATCAGACGTTCTACGGTCTATGTTTCGCGCCGGATGGCAAGACGCTGTTCGCCAGCGGCGGCGAATATGATGTCGTCCACGCCTGGACATTCGAGGATGGCTTGCTGGCCCAGCATCGCACGATCCGCATGGCCGACAAGCTGAAGACGTTCGTTCCCGGCGGTCTGGCCACGGACGCCGCCGGGCAGACGCTGTTCGCCGCCGGCGTGTGGGGCCATGCCGTCAACATCGTACCTCTCGACGACCCCGGCAAGCGCCGCACCGTGAAGTTGGAGAAAGACAGTTATCCTTACACCTGTCTGCCGGAACCCGGCGGCAAACGCCTGTTCGTCAGTCTGTGGGGTAAGGCCGGCGTCGCCGTCATCGATCGGGAAAGCGACAAGGTCGCCGCCATTTGGCCGACGGATAGCCACCCGACCGAGATGGCGCTCGCACCCAATGGCAAGACGCTTTACGTCTCCTGCGCCAATTCAACGCGCGTGTGCGTTCTCGACGTGATGCACGAGGGCAAGTCGCTGCAAACGATCGCCTGCTCCCTACATCCGAATTCACCGTCGGGCAATACGCCCAGCAGTTTGAGCTTGTCGCCGGATGGTCAGTTGTTGTTCGTGGCCAACGCCGATGCCAACAATATCGCCGTCTTCCAGGTGGTCAAGCGTGGTCAGGCTCAGTCTCTGGGTTTCATCCCGGCCGGCTGGTATCCGACCTCGGTACGCTTCGACGCCAAGGCCAATAAGATTTACGTCGCCAACGGCAAGGGACTTAGTTCGCGGGCCAATCCGCAGGGACCGAACCCTTCGCTCCGCGCAAGGAACCGTACTATCGAGCAATACATCGCCGGCCTGTTCCGCGGCACACTTGCCACCATCGACATGCCGACGCCGAAGAAGATGGCGGAATATAGCAAGCAAGCCTATGCGTGTAGTCCGCTGCGTGCCGACTTCGGCCCCACCCTCGATCGGCCCGACGATAACCCCATCCCCAAGAAAATCGGCGCGGCCAGTCCCATCAAGCACTGCATTTACATCATCAAGGAAAACCGCACTTACGATCAAGTCTTCGGCGACATGAAAGAAGGCAATGGCGATCCGCATTTGTGTTTATTCGATGAAAAGGTGACACCCAACCATCACAAGCTCGCTCGCCAGTTCGTGCTGCTGGATAATTTCTACGTCGAGGGTGAGGTATCCGCGGACGGTCATCAGTGGACGATGGGTGCCTACGCCACGGATTTCGTCGAGAAGGTTTGGCCGCAGTCCTATCGCGGCCGACCCATCAGCAGCTCGATCAAGAATCTCAGCCTCTATCCTTCCGAGGGCAACTTCGATTCGATTGCGCGTCCGGCCGGCGGCTACTTGTGGGATCGCTGCATCGAGGCCGGCGTCAGTTATCGCAGTTACGGTGAATGGGTGCAGGAAGGCAAGAAAGTCGGCGATCCGGCCAAGGCGCGCGTCAAGGCGCTCGAAGGTCATTTCGATCCGATGTATCGCGGATGGGATTTGAATTATCTCGATCAAAAGCGTGCCGATCGCTTCATCGAGCAATTGCAGGGGTTCGAGCGCGACGGCGGTTTTCCGAGCCTGGTTATCGTGCGTTTGCCGAACGATCACACCTCGGGAACCAAGGTCGGTGCGCCGACACCGCGCGCTCAGGTGGCTGATAATGATCTCGCCCTGGGCCGTGTTGTCGAGGCCGTCAGCAAGAGCAAGTTCTGGAAGGACACGGCTATTTTCGTGGTCGAGGACGACGCTCAGAATGGTCCCGATCATGTGGACGCTCATCGCGCGGTGGCCCTGGTTGTCAGTCCTTACACGAAGCGCGGCCACGTCGATTCGACGATGTATTCAACGAGTAGCATGCTGCGGACGATGGAATTGATTCTCGGTCTGAAGCCGATGAGCCAGTTCGACGCCGCTGCTCATCCGATGTACCACTCGTTCCAGGCCAAGGCGGATTTGACGGGCTATCAGCATGTCGTGCCGGAAGTGGATTTGCAGGAAAAGAACAAGGCGACCGCCTGGGGATCGAAGGTGTCGGAGAAATTCAACCTGGCTCGGGAGGATGCTGCCGATGATCTGTTGCTCAACGAGGTAATCTGGCGTTCGATCAAGGGGGCGACTTCGCCCATGCCGGCCCCGGTGCGGGCCGCGTTCGTGATGCCGCGCGTTCAAGACGATGATGACGACGATTGAGCTTCGGTTCGTGGCCGTGCCCGGCAGAGCGCTGCCGGGCCGGTTGCGATCGTTGCGGAGCCTCTCTTCAAGTCGTGATGTTAAGGTTTGCGCCGGCCGGCACGATGCAACTGCGCCTCGACCCAGGCGTCTTCGGCAGGCGTTAATTGTCCCGGCGGTGGCTGCGAATAATCGACCAGTTCGTCGTAGCCAATGATCTCGTACACGACTTTGAGCGCCTGTTGCAGGTCTAGTGGTACAGGCGAATCGCCTGGAAGCAATGGTATCGGAAAGACCGGCAACGGCTGCTCCAGCGCAATCGGCCACACTTCCACCAGATGACGCCGTTCAGCCTGGCTGATGAACACGAAGTACGGAACGGCGGGCAAGGGTTGTCCCGTCGGGAAGCGCGTGCCGGCTCGCAACAGGTCGATCTCCACGAGATGGGCGTTGCCGGAGAGGATTTGAAAGCGTTTGCCGATGTATTCTTCCCGTCCCGAACCGCGCTTGTTGGTCGGCGACAAGACTTCGATGCACGTTACCAGCCGGCGTTCGGCCACGTCGCGGATCTCCACGCTGACGTGTGGGATTAGTTCTGGAAAACGCTGTCCAGTCAAACCGTCGTTCTCGTCGGGAGGGGCGAGGACAACCCGCCGCGTGCTGAGTGCCACATACTTCGGACGCAGTTTGGGTGCGAGTTGACGTGCAATCTCTGCACACAGATCGGTATGGACCGTGGTCCAGAGGTCACCCTCAAGATACGGATCCATACCGGGGAATGGGTTAGACATTCGGAATCCCTAAGCTGACGGGCCGTGGGCCGTCCTGCCGAAAGCGCGGCAGGAGGATAGAAATACGAAGATGGAGAATACCAAGCCGAGAATGATAGAGCAATGGACCGGCCTTCCGCTGGCTGAGCCTGGCTCCGCCTCGTGCGATCTCGTCACGCCTGTCGCCGAAGAATTGACTCCTTGGCTCGATCCGTGGGACGTGTGCCAGCGCTTGGCTCATCTGCCGCATCTGCTGTTTCTCGATAGTGCCTTCGCGCACCCCATGCTAGGCCGCTATTCCTTCGTCGCCGCTGATCCCTTCGATTGGCTATGGGCGCGCGGGCGGCAGGTCGTGGACAATCTCAACGGTTCGGGTGAGGGCGATCCATTCGCGGTTCTCGCCCGCAAACTGGCCAATTGGCGGATAGAGACGATTGCCGGTCTGCCGCCCTTTCAGGGCGGCGCGGCGGGGCTGTTCGGCTATGACCTTTGCCATCACATTGAGCATCTGCCGCGGCCGCGATACGACGAGTTCGCGACACCGGACATGGCAGTCGGTTTCTACGATTGGGTCATCGCCTTCGATCACGCACAGCGGCGAGCCTGGCTATTGTCCACGGGGCTACCGGAGACGGACCCCGCGCGACGGCGACGCCGTGCGGTCGAGCGTCTGCAAGCGGTCCGAAAAATGATCGTTTACGGATCGCCATTAACCATTTCTCCTTCGCAAACCAGCCCTGCCGTCAAACCAGCGCTCCACCACGCGCTGGCGCATTTGCCCGGCATGTTCAGCAACTTCGATCGCGCGGGCTATTTGGCAGCGGCGCGGCGGGCCATTGAGTACATCCACGCCGGCGATTGCTTTCAGGTCAATCTATCGCAGCGCTTGCTGCACGCCGCCACGCTCGCGCCGCTAGAACTGTACGGCCGGCTGCGCGAACGCAATCCCGCACCGTTCGCCGGCTATTTCGACCTCGGCGATTTCGTTCTCGCCAGCGCTTCGCCGGAGCGTTTCTTGCGCGTCGAGAGCGGGCACGTCGAAACGCGGCCCATCAAGGGCACGCGGCCGCGCGGCGTCACACCCGAAGAGGACGCCCGGCAGCGCGACGACTTGCTGCGTTCCGCCAAGGATCACGCGGAAAACGTCATGATTATCGATCTGCTCCGCAATGACCTTGGCCGCGTGTGTTCCTATGGATCTGTGCGCGTGCCGGCGGTGTGCCGGTTGGAGAGCTATCGCACCGTGCATCATCTCGTGTCGGAAGTGGTTGGCCAATTGCGACCAGGATTGGGCTTGGTCGATTTGCTACGGGCAGCGTTTCCAGGCGGGTCGGTGACGGGTGCGCCGAAAGTGCGGGCGATGGAGATTATCGCCGAACTGGAGCAAACGGCACGCGGGCCGTACTGCGGTAGCCTCGGCTACCTCGGCTTCGACGGTAGCATGGATACGAATATCTTGATCCGTACATTCACGATAGGCCGGGGCTGGATGCAGTTTCCCGTCGGCGGCGGCATCGTCGCCGACTCGACGCCGGAGAGTGAATATGAAGAGACACTCCACAAGGCCGAAGGATTGCTGCGGGCGCTGAGAGGCACGAACAAGCCGTTTCCAGGAAACGGGGACAAATGAGTGTTCCGTTCGTGCCGCTGCCGCGACGCGCAGCGGAGTGCGTTTACGTTTCGCGCGAAACGTAAACGACAGGGGAAGTTATTTCCCCGCCGATCCTTACCCCAAATGGTCGAGGAGGATGCGCGATGCGAGTCATCGTCATCGGGTCGGGAATCGCTGGTCTGTCGGCCGCCCTTGCGCTACAGAAGATCGGTATCGAGGTGACGCTCTATGAGCGCACCCTCGAATTGCGGGAGGTCGGGGCTGGGATCAGTCTGTGGGCGAACGCCGTGCGCGCCCTCGATTATCTTGGTGTGGGGGAAGCTGTGCGAGCCGTCTCCCTCGCGCTGGATCATTCCGAGATACGAGTCGATGAAGGCCGTCGTGTTCAGGTGGCGTTTTCCGGCGAGTATTTTGAGAGAAAAGTCGGCATCCGCCCGTTCGTCGCCATGAGCCACCGAGCCGATCTCGTTGGTACTCTGGCCGACTTTCTGCCTACCGGAGTGGTCCGGTACGATTTTGAATGCGTTGGAGTGGAACAAACGGATCAATGCGCCGCGGTTCGTTTCGCCAACGGCCACACGGACGAAGCGGACGTTGTGATCGGAGCGGATGGGATCAAATCCGTCGTTCGGGCCGCGCTGTTTGGGCTGCGGGAGCCGCGCTATGCGGGGTACACCTGTTGGAGAGGAATCTGTCCGAGGCCGGCAGCGATCAAGGCAGGCTATATCGGAGAGTGGTGGGGGCGAGGGAATCGTTTTGGAATTACCACGCTGACGAAGGACCGCATTTACTGGTTCGCGGTACACAACGCCCCGGCAGGACGGCATTCCGCGGACGAACAGGAGACCGTAGCGGAGATTTTCCGAGGATGGGCCGACCCGGTTTCGCAGCTGATCGCCACGACTCCGCCGGGCCAACTGATCCACAACGATATCATGGACCGGCCGCCGATACGTACCTGGTCCATCGGGAGGGTCGGACTGATCGGCGATGCGGCTCATCCAACGACCCCGAATCTAGGACAGGGCGGATGTATGGCCATCGAAGACGGTATCGTCCTGGCTCGCTCTCTGGCAGCAAACCCGAACCCGGCCGTCGCATGGATGGCATTCACCAAGGAGCGGTTCGCACGCACGGCGGCCATCACCCAGGAGTCGTGGCGTTTCGGCAAAATCGGTCAGTTGGAGGGGCGAGCGTCGTGCTGGTTGCGGGACCGGATATTTGGCCTCTTGCTGCCTGCGTTCGGTACGAAGATGTTCTCGAAATACGCCTGTTTTGACATCGGCCCACTACCGTAGCCGATCCCCACTCGTCGGTGTCAGAAACTCGCGTACCGTGGTGACACGATGTTCGTGCGCCGCCGCGTAGACGGCTTCGCACAGCGCGATCGTTTCCACATTATCGCGGCCGCTGATTTCGGGTTCGTTGCCATCTTCCAGCGCACACAAAAGCTGCGCCATTGTGCCAACGAATGCGTCGGGGAACCACACTTCGGACCAGCGCGGCTGGTGCCAGGTATCCGGTTGACGGCGCGTGCTGAAGTCGAGTGTACTCGGCGTGCGCTCGGGATAACTTGGCCAACCGATGATGCCGCGCGCCAGCCCCTCGGTGCCCTCGACACGCCAATGGATGCCAATGTCGCCGGCGCAGCCCTCGCGGGCTGGGCCAGTCCAGACATCGTCCCAAGCGCTGGCGCGGCAGCCATTGTCATATTCAAGTATGTACAAATTGATGCCGTCGCTGTGCGGGAAGCGCGTGCGCGGATCGGGTCGTGTGCTGGCCAATACGCGGTCGGGAGTGCCGAACCAATAGCGGAAGGTGTCGAGATGATGGATGCTCATCACGAACGTCGAGAGTGAATGCAGTCCCTCGCTCCACGGCATCCAGTGCGGAATCGCGCGCATGTCGATGGTGCCGAGTACGGGTTCGCCAAGCCAGCCGCGTTGCAGCAAATCCTTGAGCGCACGCACCGACTGATCGTAACGCATATTCTGATTGACAGCCAACGTGATGCCGGCGGCCCGGCACGCTTCGACGGCTTGCCGGGCCTCTTGCACACTCAGAGCCAGCGGTTTTTGCGCGAGAATGCCGCGAATGTGATCGCCACGAAGACAGGTCGCGTGAAGGATGGCCGATTGCGCAGCCGGCGGCACGGCGATGTCGAGAACCTCAATCGTGGGATCGTCGAGCAATTCCTCGATGGTGTCGTAGCAGCGCGGGATGCTGTGCTGTTGCGCCACAGCCTGGGCTTTGGCCGGGGTGCGCGAGGCGAGGGCCACGGGATTAAAGCCAGCCTGACGGTAGGCGACGAGATGACAGTCACGCATGATGAAGCCGGCACCGATGCAGCCAATGCGGAAATCCTTGCGGCGCGGCAGACGCGGCAGATAGTTTAGCGGAGCATCCACAGACGTTACCTCCTCGTTCGTGCGCTCGGCGTGAGAACGAAGACGAACTTATTCGAGCGTCACACGTTGTCAACTCGCGCGGGCAATCCGAACGGTTTCACGGCAAAGGCCAGAAACGGAAGACGCCGTCGTCAGCTGCGGAAACAATCCGCTGGCCATCCGGGCAAAAGGCCACCGCCCGTATAATTTGAGCGACGGGCAGTTTGTACACGCGCAGCTCAGTGCCGTTTTGCAAATCCCACAAGCGAATGGCACCGGCCAGATCGCCCGAGAGAGCGCGGCGACCGTCGGCCGAGATCGCCACCGCGTTGATGACGGCATCGTGGCCGCGCAAGACCCAGCGCGTCCGTTCCTTCGCCAAATCCCACACCCGAACCGTCCGATCGAAGCTGCCGGACACCGCCAGGCGGTCGTCCTCGGACAGGACCGCGCAGGTGGCCTTGTCCTCGTGGCCGCGCAGGCAGTAGTCTTCGTGCATCAGGGGCAGGTTCCAGACGCGCACCGTTCGGTCGTCGCTGGCCGAAATCGCCAGTTGGCCCGAGCGCGACACCATGATCGAGTAGACCAGCCCCTCGTGTCCAAGAAAGGCGTGGTGGATATGTCCGTCGCGCGTGTCCCACAGCAGGATGCGAGCATGATTGTCGCCGGAGATGGCCAGGCCGGTTTCGCCCACGAAATCCACGCCGCGGACCCAACTGGTATGTTTATCGAACGTGCGTAACAGTCGCTCTTGGTCGAGATCCCACAAGCGGACGGTGTTGTCCATGCCACCGGAGAGGGCGCGGCGTCCATCGCGGGAGAAGGCGAACGACATGGGCCGGGCCGTGTGCCCTTTCAAGGGTCCAATCGCTCCGACAACGCGGTTGCTCGCGTGGTCGTTTTCCAGGTTCCATAGGTGGACGTTGAAGTCCAGTCCGGCGACAAGGGCGCGGCGGCAGTTCGGCGCGAACACGGCGCGCGTGAACGAACCCGCATGACCGCCGATATGGCTCATTTCGCCTTCGGAGGGGTGATCCTTTTCCACCGCGTCAGAAACGGCCTGCATCGTGGCGTTCTGGCTGCGTTCGTGCATTTGCCACCAGACCAAACCGCATAACAAGAGGGCCAACATCACCACGGCGGCAGCGACGATAAGAGGGAACCAGCCCCGCCAGCCGGGTGTATTGCCGTTCCGTTCGCCGGTGAACGAAATGGTCACGGCATCTTCCCGCCTCATCGCGGGACGTATCGCGGTCGCCGCGGGCGAAATCGTGTCGCGGTCGGCGAACGGTGCCAGTTGGTCAGCGACCTCCGCCGGCGTTTGATAGCGTTGAGCGGGATCCTTCGCCGTGAGGCGTTCGACGACGCGGAGTAACTCGGCGGGCACATCCGGGCGAATTTCGGCGAGCGGCAACGGTGTGCCCTGCTGATGTGCCATCAACTTTTGCAGGGTCGAGCCTTCCGAGAACGGGGGCCGTCCCGCCAACAAGAAATAGAGGGTGCAACCGAGACTGTAGAGGTCCGCCCGGATGTCGGCCTGGCGTGCGTCGAGCGCCTGCTCGGGAGCGACGTACTCCGGTGTGCCGAGGACGACACCCGGCGCGGTAAGCGAACCGCTGCTGTTTTCGCGGCAAAACCGAGCCAGGCCGAAATCGAGAATCTTCACCTGTCCCGCCGGCGTCAACAACAGGTTCTGCGGCTTGATGTCGCGATGGACCATGCCACGCTCGTGGGCGTGCTGCAAGCCGAGGGCGACTTGATAGGCGATGTCGCCAGCCAGCGCGACGGGCAGCGGTCCCCGAGTTCGTACCCGTTGATCTAAGCTCGTGCCCTCGATGTACTCCATGACCAGGAAGTGAAGGTCGCCGGCTTGCTCGGCGTCGTAGGCGGCCACGATGTTCGGATGACTCAATCGCGCCGCCGCTTTCACTTCCTGACGAAACCGCTCGACGCACTCGGCTTGCTGAGTGAGATCTTTCCGGATGATCTTCAAGGCCACCGTGCGTTCCATGAGGCGATGCTCGGCCTTGAAAACAACGCCCATACCGCCGGCACCGAGTGAGCCAAGAACGCGATAGCGTGGATGATCGAGCAACTCCACCGGCGGTTCGACCTGGAGGCGACCCCTGGTGGGATGCGGCGTGTCGGCCGGTAGATCACGGGTGTCCCTCGACGCTGCCGGCGACATCAGGCCAACTGAAGTTCGCAAGAGTGCGATCAGGTCGTCATCGCTGACGCTGTCGAGACGTTGGCAGCAGACATCGCAGGCCGCGATGTGCCGCTCGATGGCCTCGCGCTCTGCCGGGCGTAAATGGCCGCGATCAAACGCTGTCAATTCCTCCAAGCTTGGGTGGGCATTGCGGACATCCTGCATGAGTCGTCCTCCGACCGCCACGAGAGAAGGCCATTCGACGATCATCACTTCATCGCGCCACCGTTCCTTCTTCTCTGCAATGCTCGGCTACTTCTTACTCAGATCTTTCGGACAACCCTAGCAAGAGGACGAGGGGTGTCAGCACAAAGATTCGCTTCATGGGTGTTCCTTTCAAGCTGAGTGCTTGTCCGAGCCGCGACCATCAGGGAGCGGAGGGCGACTTCCCCACCCTGACGGTCGCGGTTCGGTTCGTCCGTCTGCTCGAACAGCGTCATCGAGAAGGTGTATCAGCGGGCCAAGGGGACTAATCGCCAACCACCTCCGACTTTGAGAAACTCGGTAGGTAGTTTGCGTTCTTGCTTGAAGCTCGTGTAGACAAACTCCCCTTTGGCCTTGTCGCCGTCGATTTTCACGCTGGTCAATCGGGGCAGTTCCTCCTTCTTCACGGGGATGTAGCGTCGCCCGGCGGCCTTGTCTTCAGCGGTTAGATAATCGACGAGGAAGGGACCAATGTTTTTCACATGGGAGAGCAGACTGCGTCGAACCCTCTCCACTCTATCGTTGGTGTCGTCGGTGTCGTCGTATTTCGTCGCCTTCAGAACCTCTGCCGTCAGGCCGTGTTTGGTCATGGCGTCAAAAAACGGTTGGTCGCGCTTCTGCTTCAACTCGGCCTCCTTGCCTTTTCTACGGGCTTGGCCCATCGATATGTCCAGTCCCTTGGTCGCCATCTCCGCCGCCATGTCATACTGCAACCTCGGCGACAGACAGCGGACAAAGGTTTCATGGTTGCCTTTGGACTGGGCCTCATACGCCGCATCGAAGACCTCTTGCGGAGTCGCGTAGACTACCTTCGGAGGGAAGGAGTCGATAAAGTCCTTGTCCGCTTTCTTGGCCAAGGGAGGAGGCGGGGGCGTGGTATCTTTTGTCAGCTTCCCTGCCCGATCGAACGGAGTCTTGTAGACGAACTCCGTGTCCGTCAGCGTTTCGATCGAAAAGACGACCGACCGCTTCTCCCCGCCGGGGCCGGTTTGGGTGAGCGTGAGCTTATTGCTGTCCGCGTCATAGCTCATCGGTTCCTGCTTGTGGCCATCCGTTGTCACCTGAAACTTCCCATCTTCGTGGAACTCGAGTACCATCCTCGAAGGAGGCTCGCCTTTTTTCGGATCGGTGGAAGTTTCCGTGCCCTTCCAACGTCCGATGAGCTTCTCTTTGATCGATGGCTCCTTGGTCGGTGACGGAGTGGGAGTCTTCGAGCAACCGAGCAATCCGGTAGCCAAGCAAGTCAGTAGGGTAAGCGATAGCCGTTTCATCAAATGCTCCTTCAAAGGGATTGGGACGCTGATCTTAAACATCTGCTGGCACAGCGGGCAGGTTACCTGTTCCTCAAGAGAAAGGCGCGCGATGACCGGATCATTTCAGGAATAATCGAGTCAATCGAGAATGCCGTTGATCTCCTGGCGAAAACGGCTGAGGACACGCGACTTGGCGATGCGCACGGCGTTGGCAGTGATGCCCAACGCGGCGGCGATCTCGGCGGTGCGCTTGCCCTCCAGAACCAAGCCCCGGAAGGCACGCCAGGTCGTCGGCTCGAACTCCGGCTCAATCAACTCCAGAAGCCGGCGCGCGACGTGGCGGTCGTGTTCCTCATCCCAGAGGCGACTAAGACTGCTCTTGGGGTCTTCCAGTTGATCGAGGACGTGGGCAAAATCGCTGTCGCCGGTCGCCACCGGCCGCGCATGCCGGCCACGCCAGAAGACGCGCAGACGATTGACCGTGACGTTGCGCAGCCAGCGACGGAAGGCACCCGGCCGCAAATCGTGCTGAAAATTCGGCAGCTCGCGGACGAGTACCTGCATCACCTCTTGCGTCAGATCGTCGCTGTCCGAGTCGGTGATGCCGTAACGGCGCAGCCACGCGCAGATGAGCGGAGTGTATAATTCGACCAGCCGTCGCCAAGCCGCGTCATCGGGCCGCAGACGCAAGCGCTCCAGCAGGCTGATTGGGGTGTCTGGCACGATCGATTCCGACCAATTATTGCGCGGCGGTTCCTAAAGTTTCGCTCCGTGGCAATATACGCAGTTCGCGCGGCAGCGGGAAACTTATGTGTTCCTCGCGGATGGTGCGCGATTCGACGCAGGCGTCAAAGCGATCTTGCAGAACCATCGCGCATTCCTGCACGCGCTCCTCGGGCGCGCTGGCACCGGCGGTGATAAGCACCGTCTCCGCGCCGGTGAAACAATCGGCCGGCAAATCGTGGATGCTGTCGATGAGATAGGCTGGTTTGCCGTGCGTCCGCGCCAACTCGGCGAGACGCATACTGTTGGAACTGTTTTGACTGCCGAGAACAATCACGGCGTCCACCTCCGGCACCAGATCCTTGACGGCCTCTTGCCGGTTCTGCGTGGCATAGCAGATGTCGTCGCGTGAGGGACCGACGATGTGTGGAAAACGTCGTTTGAGCGCGGCGATGATGACTTCGGCGTCATCGACGCTCAGCGTCGTCTGCGTCAAGTACGCCACTTTCGCATCGCCCGGCAGATCGAGCGCCTCGACTTCCTCGACATCTTGCACGAGCCGGATATGTTCGGGTGCCTCGCCGGTGGTGCCGAGTACCTCGTCGTGGCCTTCGTGACCGATGAGGATGATGGTGTAATTCTCTTTGGCGAAGCGAATGGCTTCGAGATGAACCTTGGTGACGAGCGGGCAAGTGGCGTCGATGGCCCGCAGGTTGCGCTCGGCGGCGGCGGCGCGGATGGCCGGGGCCACACCGTGCGCGCTATAGAGTAGCGTCGCGCCGGAAGGAATCTCGTGGATGTGATCCACGAACACGACGCCGCGTTTGCGGAAGCGCTCGACGACCGGGCGATTGTGTACGATTTCGTGATAAACGTAAAGCGGGGTGCCGTAGACATCGAGGGCGCGTTCCAGGCTCTCGATGGCCATGTTCACGCCGGCACAGAAGCCGCGCGGATTGGCGAGAATGATCTTCACGACAATTTCCTCCTGTTGGTTGTATCGTAGCGTTCCTCCCTGTTTCTCGCCATGCGAGTGCGCCGGGCCGCTGCTTGCGGCTTAGCGTTTCCGCCGCGCTAAGCCGCAAGCAGCGGAGAAGCCCCACAAAACAGCAACGCCACCCGATGGGGTGGCGTTGGCTGGCAAACTCTCCGAAAAGCTCCATCGCGAAGCTTACTTGTTGAGTTCGACCTTGCTGACCTTGATAATCTTCTTGCCGTCCTTCTCGGAAACGACGCCGGTCACGGTGCCTTCCGTGGGGGTGGTGCAAATCGGCTTGTGATACTTCTTGCTGCTGGCGGCGTCGAACCAGTAGACCGTGTCCTTGACCTTGATGACCGTGTGGCACTTACCGTCTTTGGCAATCTTCAGATCGCACTTGGCGCAGGTGACCGTGCCCGTCAGTTTCTGGGCCTTGCCGTCGGCCTTCTTGTCATCGGCCTGGGCCAACACCATGAAGCCCAGAACCACGGCCAGACTCAGGCCAAACTTCAGACTCGTTCGCATCGTAAAATCTCCCCATACTTGGTTTCAGTCCAGCCCCCGGACTGTCCGGGGAACTCCTCTCTGGAGTTGAAGACGACTATAGCCACATAACGTATTCAAGGCAATCACCTTCTTTATGGGAGCGTGAAATACTTGCCCCGTTCCTCCCGTTCGCCCGTCCATGCCATTGACACCTTCCCGATGCTGTTTAGAATGGTTTTTTCCCTTTGTCCGCGCATTTACCCCTGTTTACCACGGGGGATAGGTTGAACGACGACGATGGACGACGCCATCCGCAAAGCGGAAGCCCTCATTGAAGCGCGCAGCTATATCCGGATGTTCCGCGATCGGCTGACAGTTATCAAGCTCGGCGGCAGCGCCATGGAGGATGCCGCCGCGTTGGAGGCCACGCTGCAAGATGTCGTCTTCATGGAGACGGTCGGCTTGCGGCCCATTCTCGTGCATGGCGGCGGCAAACCCATTGATCGCGCCATGGCACGCTCCGGTCTGCAACCGCGCAAGATTCAGGGACGCCGCTACACCGACACGGCCACACTCAACATTGTCGTCAATGTTCTGCTTCAGGAGATCAACGAGGGCATCGTTCGACATATCCGTCAATTGGGCGGCCGAGCCGTGGGGTTGCACTCCGGTTCGCTGCAATGTCTGTTTGGCGAACGCTTGCGCCTTCCCGGCGCCGATGGCCAACCGATCGACCTTGGCTTCGTCGGCCGGGTGACGCGCGTGGATGGTTCGTTGATCGAATCCTTCTGCGCAGGCGGCGTCGTGCCGGTCATCCCCTCGGTGGCGATCGATACGGCGGAAGATCGGCCGGACGGTTGGCTTAACGTCAACGCCGACACGGCGGCGGCGGCCGTCGCCGCTCATCTTCACGCGGAAAAACTCGTTTTGCTCACCGATACACCGGGCATTTTGATGGATCGCAATCAGCCCGATTCGCTCCTGCCCAGTCTCGACGCGGCGCGCTGCCGCGAGCTGATCGAGCGCCGCGTCATTGAGGAAGGCATGATTCCCAAGGTGGAGGCCTGTCTCGATAGCCTGCGTGCCGGCGTGCGCAAGACGCACATGATTGATGGCCGGCTCCGTCATTCCCTGCTGCTGGAGATCTACACCGACCGCGGCGTCGGCACGGAGATCATCCTTAATTAGTCCGTAGTCCGTAGTCCGCAGTCCGTAGCAAAAACCCATCAATCTTTTTTTGCTACGGACTGCGGACTACGGACTACGGACTACGGACGAACTGCAATGAAGCACGCGACCCTCGAACAATATCAGCGTTATGTAATTCCCAATTACACGCGCTATCCGGTATGCCTGGTGCGCGGCGAGGGTTCGTCGGTCTGGGACGATGAAGGCAATCGCTATCTCGACTTTTTTCCCGGTTGGGGCTGCGATCTGCTCGGCCATTGTCCGCCGCGCGTCGTGCAGGCCGTGCAAGAACAGGTCGGCCAACTGATTCATGTACCCAATACGTGGTATACCGAGGCGCAGGGCAAGCTCGCTCAGGCGTTGAGCGAACGGACCGGCTGGGGCGGACAATGCTTTTTCTGCAACAGCGGCACCGAGGCGAACGAGGCGGCCATCAAGATCGCTCGGCTCCACGGCAAGCCGGGACGTTACAAAATCATCAGCATGCTCAACAGCTTTCACGGCCGCACGCTGGGAGCGCTGAGCGCGACGGGCCAGCCCAAGTATCACCAGGGACTCGAACCGCTGTTGGCCGGCTTCAGCTACGCTCCCTTCGGCGATCTCGACGCGGCGGCTCGGCTCATCGATAGTGAAACGTGCGCCATCCTTCTCGAACCGATCCAGGGCGAGGGCGGCATCAATCTGCCGCCGTCCGGCTATTTGCAGGGGTTACGCGAGTTGTGCGATCGCCATCGTCTCTTGTTGATCTTCGATGAGGTGCAGGCCGGCATGGGCCGCACCGGCCGTTGGTTCGCGCATCAACATTGGGACGTGCAGCCCGATGTCATCACGTTGGCCAAGGCTTTGGCCAGCGGTGTCGCGGCGGGCGGACTGATTGCCAAGCCGGAAGCGGCCGAGAAACTGCGGCCCGGCACGCACGCCGCCACCTTCGGCGGCAATCCTCTCGCCTGCGTCGCGGCCCTGGCGACTATTGAAACCATTGAGGCGGATGGGCTGCTCCGGCGTGCCGAGGAGTTGGGCGATTATTTCCGTCAGCGCTTCGAGGCGTTGCGTCCGCGCTGCCCGCTTATTCACGAAGTGCGCGTCAAGGGCGTGATGATCGGCATCGAACTGACGGTGGATGGCGCGCCCGTGGTCAAGGCGTGTCTGGAGCGACAATTGCTCATCAATTGCACGCACACAACCGTTCTGCGTTTGCTGCCCGCCCTCACGCTGACCGATGCCGAACGCGATAAAGGCTGCGATATTCTGGAAGACGTTTTGTTGAACGCGAACATCAAGAACTAACCACAGAGACACAGAGACACAGAGATAAAAATGGAAGAATAAAGAAGCGGAAGCGCGAAAACCTTTTTCGCTTTAGTCTTCTCTGTGTCTCTGTGACTCTGTGGTTAGTTCTTTTTATCCTCCCCTGAGATGCTTGCTATGCGGCACTTTTTGAGCCTGATCGATGTGACGGCGGATGAACTGACACACTTGCTGGATGAGGCCTCGCATCTAAAAGCGGATACGCTGCGCGGGGTGCGTCCGCCGCTACTGGCCGGGCGCGTCCTCGGCATGATCTTCGAGAAACCCTCGCTGCGAACGCGCGCTTCCTTCGAGTCGGCCATGGCGCAGCTGGGCGGCACGTCGATTTTCCTCAGCGCCAGCGATGGTCCCATCGGCCAGCGCGAAAGTGTGGCCGACTTCGCACGCACGCTCACGTATTACGTCGATGCGGTGGTTCTGCGTACCTTCAAGCATGACACCATTGAAGAGTTTGCCGCTCACGCGCGGGTTCCGGTCATCAACGGCTTGTCGGATCTGTGTCATCCCTGCCAGGTGCTGGGCGATTTGCTGACCATTCAGGAGCATTTCAAGAGCGGCATCCGGGGTAAAACGCTCGTGTTCGTCGGCGACGGCAACAATGTAGCGCGTTCGCTGGCGCTGGGTTGCGGCAAGCTGGGTGCGCGTTTCATTCTTGCCGCCCCGGAGGGGTATCGCTTCGATCGAGACTTCCTTCAGACATTCCAGCGTGCGTGCAAGGGCGGTGAATTGATTCAGAATAGCGTGCCTTCGCACGCCGTCGGTGAAGCGGACATTATTTATACCGACGTCTGGACGAGTATGGGGCAAGAGGCCGAGAGCGAGTTGCGCCGCGCCAAATTCGCCGCGTATCAAGTCAACGCCGAGTTGCTCGCGCAGGCACCGCCGCACACGCGCTTGATGCACTGTCTCCCCGCCCATCGCGGCGAGGAAATCACCAGCGATGTCCTTGATGGTCAACGCAGCATTGTCTTCGAGCAAGCGGGCAATCGCATGCACGCGCAGAAAGCGTTGCTCAAATGGCTGCTGACGTGAGACGACAATGCTCTTCCGGATCAACCTGGGCGGCGAGGGTGAGATCCCTGGTGTCTTGAATCAGCAAGGGCGATGGATCGTCCTGCAAGCTGGCTGGCGGTCGAGTCAAACCGGCCAGACTTTTGACGATCTGGTTGGCGCGGGGCACGACTTTCTCATCGCCGATAACATTCGGCTGCCCTTGCCGGACGATGCCTTCGATGAGGTCATCACGAACAACATTCCGCCGGTGGATTCCCAAACTTGGTTAGGACCGACGGTGCAAACTCGTGAGATTCGACGTATCCTGAAGGGTGGCGGGCGATGGATCCATAATGGCATCATCCGGTTCATCAAGCCATGACTGCGTTCTTCGATCTTTTCGTGAGCCATTCCAACCCAGAGGGGTGGGCCGATCCGACATGGGCGGATCGCCGATTCTCTGAGCTTGTCGCGGCCAGTCCATTTCACCTTTGGCATCCGGGCGATCCTATCCCCGAGCGCGATGTGCGTTATCTGATCGGCGTGGCGACCTGGTCCGGTTACGACATGCGCTTGCTCGATGCGCTTGCCGAGGCGCTGACCGCACATCCGAACGATCCGCCGGTCATCGACGTGTTCAATACGGCCGATTGTCCACATCCGCAGGATTTCCACCGCTACATTAGCGGACTTGGCACCGTGTCCCATACGCCGGTAATGGGGTTCTGGAACAACGGCGAACTGAAATGGTCCGGGCAGGGATATGACGCGCGGGAATGGATTGCTGGTATATTCGACTTAAGTTCAGCCGAAATCGCCGCGTTCGTGCAAGATTGGATTAAGGCGCAGGCCCATGCGTAACGATGGCCGACAACCCGATGAACTGCGTCCGCTGAGTTTCCGCCGCCGCTATACACGGCAGGCACCCGGCAGCGTCCTCGTGCGCATGGGACGTACAACCGTACTCTGCACCTGCTGTGTTGAGCCGGTGGTGCCGCCTTTTCTTGTCGGCAGGGGTAAGGGCTGGCTCACCGCCGAGTACGCCATGCTGCCCGGCAGCACCAACACGCGGAAAGCACGCGATCGCGGCGGCAAGGTCGATGGCCGCAGCGTCGAGATTCAGCGTCTCATCGGTCGCGCCCTGCGCGCCGTGGTCAACCTGGAAACGCTGGGCGAACGCACACTGTGGATCGACTGCGATGTGCTGGAAGCCGATGGCGGCACACGCACCGCGTCTATCAACGGCGCTTACCTCGCCCTGCTCGACGCGCTGACCGCCGTTCGCAAAAGCAAGGCCGTTTCTCTTCTTCCCCCTCTTCCTCCTCTTTCCGCGATTGTCCGCGGCAGCGTCGCAGCCGTCAGCGTCGGCTTGCTCGAAGGGCGTTCGCTGCTCGATCTCGATTACAGCGAAGACAAGGACGCCGATGTCGATTTGAACTTGGTTATGACCGGCGCCGGCGACTTCATCGAGGTCCAGGCCGGCGGCGAGGAAGCCACCTTTAGCCGCAAGCAACTCGATCAACTTCTCGATCTAGGAAAGCGCGGCATCGATGCTATCACGCACGCCCAACGCGCGGCCGTCGGCGCGAATTGGCCTCTGGACTGAATCCCTCTCCTCTGGTATGAGCCGCATCGAATAATTCCTTCCGAGCCGCTTGCGGCTTAGCGTCCCGAGAACGCTAAACCGCAAGCGGCTGGGTCAAATGGGGAGGACTAGGCCAATGAGAAGGTTTGCGTTGCTGCCGGCTTTGGGGCTGGCGCTGGGGGTGGTGGGGCTTGGGCAGGCCGACCCGCCGAACATGCAAGCACCCAATGCGGCGAGCCAGCCGGCCACGGGATTGTCCAACCTGATTGAGCCGGCGAGCGAGCCGGACATCAATGCAGCGTTCGCCGTCACGCCGGAAGCCGGCGCGTGGATGATCTGCGCGGCCAGCTACCAGGGGCCGGACGCGCCGGAGTTGGCCAACAAACTGTGCGAATATCTCCGCAGTCATCGCTATCCGGCTTACGTCTACAATCGCGGCAACGAAGAACGTAAGCAGTTGCAGGAAGAACTGACCCGTTGGCAGAAGGAACATCCAACCACGGTTCGGAAATGGAAACTGGCTCATCCGAAAGAGGAACAGTTGGCGGTTCTCATCGGCGGTTTTCGCGATGTGGACGCCGCCAGTGCGGAGTTGAAGAAGGTCCGTAAATTGGACATACCCAATTTCAAGCTCAAATCGGGCAAACCCGCTTGCGATACCTACGATGTCTACGAACAGACAACAGGTACGAAAAACTACGAACTCAAGCGCTATGCGATCAACCCCTTCCATACGGCGTTCGCGATCCGCAATCCGACGATTCAACATGTGAAGCAAGTCGCTGCCAAGGTCGATCCCTTGTGGAAGAAACTTAACGCCGATGAGCCACGCAGCCTGTTTAAGTGCCGCAAACCCTGGACGCTGGCCGTTCAGGAGTACGCCGGGACTCAAGTGATTCAGCCGACGGCCGCGTCGAGTGGCTTTTTGGAGAAACTCGGTTTCGGTGATCACAACCTCGGCAAGCGTCTGGATGCCTCGGCTCTCCAGGCGCAGCAGGTTTGCGACTTCCTCGCGAAGTTCGGCTACAAAACCTACGTCCTGCACACACGCACCAACAGCGTTGTCACCGTCGGCGAGTTTAATGGAATCAACGATCCGGAATTGCTACGTATCCAGAAGGAACTATCGCGCTTCTCCTTCAAGGACAAGGAAGGGCATGAGGTCGTCAAGCTCTTCGCCAAACCGCTGCCGATGGAAGTGCCACACTGACCCGCTGCGCGGGAAACTCGAAATCCGAAATCCGAAATCCGAAATCCGAAATCCGAAAGAAATCGAAAAAGACAAACTCAAAAATCTCAAACTTCTGTTTTGAGTTTGGGATTTGCAGTTTGAGGTTTCTTTCGGATTTCGGATTTCGGATTTCGAGTTTCCCGCGCAGCGGGCGATGGTGGGATGCACAGTTCATTGTCTTCGTCACCGTGGCAGCCGTGACAAAAGATGAGATGGCCGGTCAGCAGGGCGAACGCCAACCAGCTACCCCAGCGCGTGATGCGTGTCGTATGAGACGCGAACAATCGGGGCGAATCTTGCAGGGAAGAGGGGGTCATTTTTTCAGTGTCTCGTCGAAAAAGTCCATCATGAAGGCGATACTCTTGAGTAACTTCGTACCGCGCCAACCATGTCCCTCGCCGGCCTCCGCCACGACCTGCGCCGAGGCACCCAGCGATTGGAGTTTTTCCGCCAATTCCTGCGATTGCTTGAACGGCACGATGCGATCCGCAGTGCCGTGCAGAAACAGAAACGGCGGCGCGTTCTTGCCGGCATAGGTCATCGGCGACGCTTTTTTATAGACCTCCGCTTTTTCCGCCAATGTGCCGCCCAAGAACGGCGCGAGGTTTTTCGCCCGCACCTCTTCACTCCAAACATCCCGCGTCAAATCGGTCGGCCCGAAGAAACTGACGACAGCTTGCACCGCGCTCGATTGCTCGGCATTGCCGCCCTTTCCTTCGAGGTCGGCAGTCTTGTTCGTGACGCCGAGCAGACAAGCCAGGTGCGCGCCGGCCGAGAAGCCAACAGCCCCGATGCGTTGTGAATCAACATGATACTTGTCGGCGTTGGCCCGCAGCCAGCGGACGGCCGCCTTGCAATCCTCGATCTGCGCCGGAAAGCGATCGCGCGGTGCCGGCCGATAATCGGGACTGATGGCCACGTAACCGCGTCCGGCCAGCACCTCGATGGTTTGCTTCATCTGCTTGCGATCGCCGCCGACCCAACCGCCGCCGTGAATACACACCACGGCCGGGAATGGTCCTTCGCCGTCCCTCGGCATCGCCAGGTCGAGCTTCAGCTCCGTGGTCCCGCCCTTGCCGAAGACCACGTCGTTTTCCAGGCGAATCGCTACTTTGCGTTGCTGTCCCGACGCCGGAATCGGCAGCGTTCCCAGGGTCATTCCGGCGGCGATCACCACGACGCAAAGCGGCATACGCGAACCTCGACGCATCGACACTCCTCCTTGAGCGAGAGAACCGCCTCCTCGCGGGCCGCAATTGGCCCGTCGGCGACAAGTTGGTAATATCGTCTCGATCCGAACGAATTACAATAGAGGAGGACGCCGATACGCCCTGACATCACGAGCCGACGATTATGAAGCGAACGCAAACCCTGGCCGTCTCTTTGGCTGAGCGTCTGTGCCGACCGCAGCGGATCGGCGTCTTCGGTCATCGCGGCGTGGGCAAAACCACGCTGCTGACCATGCTTTATCGCGAAGCCGTGGGCGGACGGCTGCCGGAACTGCGCCTGGCCGCCGCCGACGCGCGCACGGCGGATTATCTCTCGGATAAGGTGCTTCAGCTTGAAGCAGGCCATCCTTTGCCCGCCACGCTCGGCGAAACCGAGTTGCGTTTCCACTTGTATTATCGAGGCGTCCGGCTCGATCTTCTCTTCAAGGATTACCAGGGCGAGCATGTGGCGCTGGGACGAGAGGAGCCGATCCGCGATTTCCTGCGCGATTGCGATGCCGTCTGGCTCTGCCTTGACGCGCCCGTCGCGGAGGCTCCGGGTCCGTGCTTGCAGGCGCAGCAGGAGGTCGAGCAAATTGTTGAGGATTATCTGGTTGCCCAACTGCCCGGCACTCCACCGCGTCCGATGGCACTCGCCTTGACCAAGGCGGACCTTCTTCCCAGCGATCCATCCTCCGTGAACGAAGTCATCAATCGGCACTTCCGCATGACCCGGCACACGCTGGAGTTACATTGCCCGCAACATGGGCTATTCGCCGTCAGCAGTCTCGGCGGGCCGATGCCCACCGCGTCCGAGTCGGTCAAACCGTTCGCGCCGCGTCCCGTTGGCCTGGCTACGCCGCTGATTTGGCTGGTCGAATCGCTGCAAACGCAGGACGAAGCGCGTTTGAACCAACTATGGAACCTGCCCGGCAACCATGTTCCACTGCTGGAGCGCTGCGTCGCCTCCTTCGCGCGGCGTTATCCGGGTACGCCGGCCACGGTTGCCTTCCAGCGTCGTTTGCGTGAACTGCGGCAAAAGCGTCTGCGCCGCCGGACCTTCGCCGGCGCTGTCGCGGCCGCCTGCATGCTGCTGAGTCTGTGGACTTACGATGCGTTGGGGCAACAACGTGCTTCACGCTTCGAGGCGGCGAATGCCGGCGATCCGGTGGCCGTGCGGCAGAACTGGCTGTCCTATCAGACGTGGCATCCCACGCGGAACTTGCTGCGGCCCTCGGCGGCCCAGGTGGAACGCCAGCGCTTGCGCGAACTCGACGAACGCATCCACGCCAAGCAATACGCCGACCGCTTGGCCGAACTCCGCCATCACGCCAATGATCCCGACGCCGATGCGGAGACGGTCTGGCAGGAGCTACAGAGCTTTCACCGCGATTTCCCGGAGCATGACGTGGATAGCGCCTGGCAGCACTTCCGCGCCGCGCTCAAGGAACGCCGCGATGCCGAACGCGAGCGCCGCGCCGAACAGGCATTTGCCGAACTTGAACGTACGGGCGAACAGGGAGCGTTGTCCGCGCGCATCGAGCAGGCCGATCGCTTCCTGCGCGACTTCGCCGGCACGATGCGCGAATCGGAAGTGCGCCGCCGCCGGGCCGCTTGTCTGCTGCGTCTCGATGAGCGCGACATCGAAAGCGCCCGCGCCTACTCTGCCGGCCAGCCGTTGAACTTCCAGACGCGCCGCGAACGCTATCAGCGTTATCTCGAACGTCATCCTGACGGGGCATTCGCCAAGGAAGCGAATGAGGCGCTGAAAAATATCGACGCCGACTGGGACAAGCACGATTTCCGCGCGGTGCGCGATCATTTCCAGGCGAATCCGGGCGATGTCAAGGAACTGCAAGTGCGCTGCCGTAGTTATCTCGCCGTCCATCCGCAGGGCCGATTCCGCGACAGCGCCCGCGATGTGCTGCGCTGGACCGAGCGCGTGACGCAGCCAGGCGAATATCGTGTCGTACTCAAAAGCGGCAGCTTCGATCGCAAGGTGGCCTACTTTTTCAGCCGCGGTCCCTCTCTCTCCGTGGAAATCGAGGTCAACGGTGTGCGTTATGGACCGAGCAACATCGTGGCGCGCAATTATCAGCCGGAGTGGAACTACGAATTTCCACGGCGTGTGCGCTGGAAACTCGGCGACACGGTTCGCATCGTTATCACGGACAATTACTATTGGAACCGCCGCGTGGCCGACATTTCCTCGGATCAAAGCGAGCCGGTGTCAATGCGTTGGCTCAGCGGCGAGGTCAACTCCGGTACGAACAGTCTGACGTTTGAGTCTGATTTCACCATGCCGACCATGCCGAAGATCGAATAAAACATTTCACCACGGAAAACACGGAAAATACGGAAAAAGAAGAAAACTAGAACGTCGAGATACGAAGGAACCGCGAGAGTGAACCGTATTTACTGACAGCTGCGCTCGAAACTAAACTTTTCGTCCTCCCAAGGACAGCCCGGCGGCGGCGAAGAACGATTGAATCAGTCGCGGTTTCTGCCTCAAGCGGCCCACAGCGAGGTCA
>Ga0134126_10000345_pt1 | contig 60848 bp, 56 predicted proteins | sample KB31752_FD_96881 | JGI IMG/M metagenome (GOLD analysis project Ga0134126, IMG submission 96881) | Terrestrial soil microbial communities with excess Nitrogen fertilizer from Kellogg Biological Station, Michigan, USA - KB3-175-2 | ecosystem: Environmental > Terrestrial > Soil > Unclassified ...
CCAGATTCGCCTTCGCGGCAGGTATGCGGCCGATATGGGCGGCGGGCAAGCTGTGGAGCGGGATTTTGCCGCCCGCGTCAATTACGGCGCGTCGGACCCGCGCAAGGATGGCGAAGCGATTCCCCAGGGGAACGGCATTCAATAAGCAACCGCGCATCATCCCGGTGCGGCGAAAGACTAACTCCGTGGTAAACCTTAGTACGAAAGTACCATTGAGGTGAGAGAACCTGAAGTTTATAACTGGCTCCTGGATATCAGTCTAGGAGCGCCCAGTCGCTCCGATACTGGGGTCATCTCAAGCTCATGGCGAACAGGACTCCGGCGCTCCGTCGGAAGCATAAGGACGGAGCGCGCCCAAAGCCGTCCGCACCGCCGGCGCTGCAGACCGCGTCCATTGCAGCAGCCGGCTCCGGCCGCAAGCGCCTCCTGACGGCGCAGGCGGGACCAGCGCACCGCATCCCCACTGATGCCGTGGCGGAGCACACCGCATATCTTTACGCCCTCACGAAGAACAATCCCCTGGCCACCGCGGTGCAAGCAACCGACGGCACGATTCGCATGTGCAATCCAGCCTTCGAGTCGCTCTTCGGCTACCCGCAGCGGGAGATTCTCGGCCTCGACCTGGACGAACTGATCGCCCCGCGGGACTTGATGCGGGAAGCGCGCGGCCTGACGGCGCGATCGTCCGGCGAAGTAGTCCGCGTGGAAACCAAGCGCCGCTGCAAAGGCGGCTCCGTGGTGGACGTGCAGATCATCGGCGTGCCGCTCAGCGTCGGCGGAAAGGTGATTGGCAGCTTCGCCGTCTACCAGGACGTGACCGAGAAGCTGCGAATCGAGCAGGCGCAGCGCGAGGCCGAACATAAGTTCCGCAGCCTTTTCGAAAATGCTGTCGAGGGCATCTTCCAGACCACTCCCGAGGGCCGCTATCTGGACGCGAATCCCGCGCTCGCACGGATGTGCGGCTATTCGTCGCCGGCGGAAATGATCGCCGGCGTGCGCGATATTGGAACCGAGCAGTACGCCGATCCGCGCGCCCGCGAAAGATTCAAGCGCCTCATCGAGCGCCGCGGCGTGGTGGAAGCCTTCGAATACGAGGTCCGGCGTAAGGACGGCAGCAAGCTCTGGGTTTCGGAGAACGCCCGCGCCGTGCGCGATGCCCACCGCCGGATTGTCAGCTATGAAGGCACGGTAGAGGACATCTCCGAGCGGAAGCGTTCCGATCTCGAGCGGCAAGCTACCTTCGAAATCACGCGCGCGGTGAACGTGACCGAGAATATGGACGATTTGCTGCGCCTGATTCACCTGGCGCTCGCGAAGGTAGTTTATGCGGAGAACTGCTTTGTGGCGCTGTACGAACCTTTGACGGCAACTTTTCAGTTTCCTTTCTTTGTGGACCGCTTCGATTCGCCTCCGCCTCCGCAGTCCGCGGACCGCAGTTGCATGGCCTATGTGCACCGCAGCGGGCGCGCGATGCTGATTCCGCAGAAGACGTTCGACGAGCTTGCCGCGCAAGGAGAAGTGGAACTTGTCGGCACGCCCTCGCCTTCGTGGCTCGGCGTTCCGCTGATCGCCCCTGCGGCGACGATTGGCGTTCTCGTCGTCCAGCACTATCAGCAGGAGAATGCGTACACGAAGCGCGATTTGGAATTTCTGTCGTCGGTGGGTGGACAGATCGGCTTTGCCATCGAGCGCCGCCGAGCCGAAGAAAAATTGCGAGGCAGCGAAGCGCGGCTTCGCGTTCTTGCCGAGCAGCTTCCGGCCGCCCTGTGGACCGTGGATCACGACTTGCGATTCACGTCGGCCCTCGGGGCGGGATTGGCGCGGCTGGGAATTCAAGCTGACCAGATTGCGGGTACGTCGCTGCTGGAATTCTTCGCCACGTCCGACCCGAATTTCGCTCCCATCGCGGCGCACCGCCGCGCCGTCGGCGGCGAATCGGTCACCTTCCAGGTGGAATGGAAAGGCGGCTCGTACGCGTGCCATGCGGAGCCGCTGCGCGGCGCCGGAGGCAACATTCAGGGCGCGATTTGCATGTCGCTCGACGTGACGGACCGCAAGCAGCTCGAGGAGCAGTTCCGGCAAGCGCAGAAGATGGAAGCAGTGGGGCGCCTCGCCGGTGGCATCGCCCACGACTTCAATAATCTGCTGATGGTCATTCAGGGCTATGGAGACCTTCTCTCCGAGCGCCTCCCCGAAAGCAGCGCCCTCCGCCGCAACGCCGAGCAGATTCAGACGGCCGCGCAACGCGCCACTTCCTTGACGCGCCAGCTTCTTGCCTTCAGCCGCAAACAGATGCTTGCGCCGAAGGTGCTGAGCGTCTATAGCGTCGTGATGGACATGGAAAAAATTCTGCGCCGGCTGATCGGAGAAGACGTGCAGTTGGAGACGGCCTCAGGGCCGGATTTGTGGCTCGTCAAGGCGGACCGCAGCCAGCTCGAACAAGTGATCATGAACCTGGCGATCAACGCCCGCGACGCGATGCCGAGCGGCGGGCGCCTCAGTATCGAAACGCGCAACGTGGAATTCGACGACTCCTTTTCGGTCGGAGGCGGCGTGCTCGTCCCCGGCAAGTACGTGATGCTTGCAGTCACCGATAGCGGCTGCGGCATGGACGCGGAGACCCAGGCGCACCTCTTCGAGCCCTTCTTCACCACGAAGGAGAAGGGCAAAGGAACCGGACTGGGCCTCGCCACCGTGTACGGCATCGTGAAGCAGAGCGGCGGCTACGTCTGGGTCTATAGCGAACCGGGCCGCGGCACGAGCTTCAAGATTTATCTTCCTCGAATCGAGGAGGAGACGAAGGCGCCGGTGGCGCGCGATCGCCGGCCGGAGTCGTTCTCCGCGTTGCCCAAAGGCTCGGAGACCGTGCTCCTGGTGGAAGACGAAAGAGGTGTGCGCGAGCTTGCGCACGAATACCTGGAAATGAGCGGCTACACCGTGATCGAGGCCGCCGACGGCTACACGGCCCTCGAACTTGCCTCCATGCACGCCGCGCCGATTCACCTGTTGATGACGGACGTCGTGATGCCCGGCATCAGCGGCCGCGAACTCGGCGAGCGCATCCGCCACATCCGCCCCGAGATTAAGATTCTCTATATGTCCGGCTACACGGACCAATCCATCGTCCAGCACGGTATTCTGGAGCACGACGCAGTCCTGCTGCAGAAGCCTTTCTCCCTCGCGACTCTGGCCGCCAAGCTCCGCGAGATTTTAGCCGCCGAAGTCGTCTCCTGATTCCAGCCTCGCCCCGTCAAACTGTTCCTCCCGGGAACATGTGCGCGCTTCCGATTCAGCCACGCCGACCAAGCGCAAATCGGGCTAAATTCGGCCGTAAGCATAACTCCCGCCATGTCTGCCGGATAGCCGGTCGCCGGCTCAGGCAAAATCGCGCGCCACATTGGCTCCCCACCTGCCTCTTTGCACCGTGAACGCGGCGCAATCGCCGCGCAAATCCGCAGCAAACGGGGGAAGCGATGGTCACGACAGAGAATACGCAAATGGTGAGCGGCGACGCGGAGGCGGAGCGCAGGCTCTGGACCGCTGTAATTAAGACGGCCGTGGAGGATTGGCGCTTCGGCACCCTGAAGGCGCGCCGCGAGGCGCAGACGTTTCTTTTCAGCAACGATCGGGATTTCGGCGAAGTGTGCGGCAGCGCGGGCCTCGAACCGAGCAGCTTGCGCGCCCAGCTTCTGCGAATCGGCAACCGCATCGGAATGGAAGGCCCATATCGCAATCCGATCGCGGCGTAAGCTGGTCGCCGCGTGGCGCGCATAGCAAGAAGCTGAATTCACGCTCGGTAGCGTAGAATCCAGCCTGGGGAATTCATGCACGCCCGCTACGATAGCGCGCCGCCGGAAAAGCGCCTGCTGATCTGCTGCGCGCGAGTCGCGATGCAGCCGCACATTGCGCAGGAGGCGCGGCGAATCGCATCCGGACCGCTCGATTGGGAATATCTCGCCGCCGCAGCCGCCGAAAATTCAATTTTGCCTCTTTTTGCCCGCAATCTCCTTTCGCTGGCGCGTGACGCAGTTCCCCTGGCATGGGCCGCGCACCTCCAGCGCGCAGCCCTCGCCAGTTCCGCCCGCTCGCTTCAACTCACCGCGGAGTTGATCCGGATCCTCGCGGAATTTCGCGCGCGTGGCATTCAGTCCATCCCCTATAAGGGACCAGTCGTTGCGGCGCAGGCGTATGGCGAACTGGCGCTGCGGGAATTCGAAGATTTGGACTTGATTCTCCGTCAGAGGGACGCGTCAGCAGCGCACGCCCTGCTGCTCGATTTGGGATATCGCCCCCGATTTCGCGCGGCTGTGTCCGCGCAGGGTCGGAGCGCCACGGCAATCCCCGGGGAGTACCGCTATTTTGACGAGGCGCGCGGAATCCTCGTCGAGCTGCACACGGAGCGCACCTTTCGCCATTTCCCGGTCGCGCCGCGCTGGGACGAGTTTGCCCTGCGGCTCGCTTCGGTATCACTCAGCGGCCATCAGGTGCCCACCTTCTGCGCGGAAGACGCCCTATTGATGCTCTGCGTTCACGGCGCCAAGGACTTCTGGGAGCGGCTTTCGTGGATTGCGGACGTAGCCGAAATGATCCAGGCGCATCCGGCCCTCGATTGGCACTCGCTCGCGCGGCGAGCGGAATCGCTGCGCGTCCAGCGAATGATCGCCGTGGGCCTGCTTCTAGCTGTGCAAATATTGGACGTCCCTTTACCGCCTGAGGCATTTCGCCGCGCAAATGCCGATCGCGTGGCATCCGAAATCGCCCGTCGCCTGAGCCGTCGGCTGAATAGCCGAGCGCCGCAGCAGTGGGGCGCCTGCCAGCGCTTTCAGTATCGAAGGCATCTGGTCCCCGGCAGGCGGCCTGGCTGGGAATACGCCTGGCGGCTTGCCTTCGCGCCCGCGGACGAAGAGGCCCGCGCCGCGCAGCTCCCACCGCCGCTTTCGTCGCTCCATTTTGCCTTGCGCCCTCTGCGCCTGTTGCGGAAGCATGGCGCGTTCGGCGCCGCCCGCGCCAGGACGGGCGCATCTCTTCCGCCCGAGTAAGCGTCGGAACGGGTTCAATCCGCCTTTCGCCGTCGTTCGGGAAAGGTCGCTCGCCGCGCGCCTCCTGCGGTAAACTGAAAGGTCATAGCAACTCTGCATTCCGCATAATTGAGGGGGCAATCATGAGCCTGACAGCAAAATCCACGGCCGCTGCGGCCGGCGAGGGGCAAGCCTCGAATCCTCTGAAGGCGCTGATCGGTTACGGCCAATCCGTGTGGCTCGATTACATTCGCCGCAATCTGATTTCCACTGGCGAACTTCAGCGCCTGGTTGACGAAGACGGCCTTCGCGGCATGACCTCGAATCCCACGATTTTCGAAAAGGCCATAGCGGGCAGCACCGACTACGACCGTCAACTAAACGAATTGATCTCGCGCCAGGACCTCGACGCGAAAGCCGTCTACGAGCAGCTCGCCATTCGCGATATTCAGGACGCAGCGCAGGTATTGCGGCGGGTCTACGATGCCTCGAATCGCCGCGATGGCTACGTCAGCCTGGAAGTCTCGCCCTGGCTCGCCCACAAAACGCAGGACACCATCGAAGAGGCGCGCCGCCTGTGGAAAACCGTTGGCCGCGAGAACATCATGATCAAGGTGCCCGGCACGCGCGAGGGCATTCCGGCCATCCAGCAGTTGATCGCCGAGGGCATCAACGTCAATGTCACCCTGCTCTTCGCGCAGGATGTGTACGAACGCGTAGCCGAAGCCTATATCGCTGGCCTCGAGGCATGCGCCGCCCGCGGCGGCGACCTTAGCCGCGTCGCCAGTGTGGCCAGCTTCTTCGTCAGCCGCATTGACACGCTGATTGATTCGCAGCTCGCCGCCCACATCAAAAATTCGAGTTCCGCATCGGAGCAGGAATCCCTGCGCGCGTTGCAAGGCAAAGTCGCCATCGCCAATGCGAAGCTTGCGTATCAGAGCTACAAGCGGCTCTTCAGCGGCCCGCGCTGGCAGGCGCTTGCCGCCCGCGGCGCGCAGACGCAGCGCGTCCTCTGGGCCAGCACCAGCACGAAAAATCCCGCCTATCGCGACGTGCTTTACGTCGAGGAACTGATCGGCCCCGATACGGTGGACACCATCCCGCCCGCCACGTTCGACGCGTTCCGCGGCCACGGACAGCCCCGCGCGAGCCTCGAAGAAAATGTGCAGGCCGCCCGCGCCGTGATGGACGGCCTCGCGAAAGCCGGCATTTCAATCCAGGCCGCCACCGATCAGCTCACCGAAGATGGAGTCAAGCTCTTCGAAGAAGCGTTCGATAAGCTCCTCAAAGCCGTCGAGCAGCGGCGCGGAAAATCGCGCGGTCCGCTGCAGCAGAAATTCAGCTATTCCTTGCCGGACCAACTCGGCCGCGCGGTGAAAGACGCAATCGCCGACTGGCAGACGAACAACAAAGTGAAGCGCCTTTGGGCCCGCGACGCGTCCCTGTGGACGAACACCGACGAAAGCAAGTGGCTCGGCTGGCTCGCCGTCACCGAAGACCAGATTGCGAATCGCGCCCGCTTCGAAAAAATCGCCGCCCATATTCGCTCGGCCGGATGTACGCACGCCGTCCTGCTCGGTATGGGCGGTTCAAGCCTGTGCGTCGAGGTGCTCGATCTGACCTTCGGAAAGGTGCAAGGTCATCCGCAGATTCTCGTTCTCGATTCCACCGATCCGGCGCAGATTCGCGCCCTCGAGGCGAAGCTCGATATGTCAAAGACGCTCTGCATCGTATCGAGCAAATCCGGCAGCACGCTCGAGCCCAATATCTTCAAGCAATACTTCTTCGAGCGCGTCAAGAAAGCCGTCGGCCCCGCCGAGGCGGGCAAGCGCTTCATCGCCATCACGGACCCCGGCTCGAAAATGCAGCGCATCGCCGAAGCCGATGGGTTCCGCGACGTATTTCACGGCGTGCCGGAAATCGGCGGCCGTTATTCGGCTCTCTCGAATTTCGGTATGGTTCCGGGCGCGATCCAGGGGGTAGACGTCGCGCGCCTGCTCGACCGCGCCGAGGAAATGGTCCAGGCGTGCGCTTCCTCCGTTCCCGCCGATCAGAACCCCGGCGTAATTCTCGGCGCCATTCTGGGCGCGGCCCAGCGCCAGGGACGCGACAAAGTCACAATCATCGCCTCGCCGCGAATCTCCGATCTCGGCGCATGGCTCGAGCAGTTGCTCGCCGAATCCACCGGCAAGCAGGGAAGAGGGATCATTCCCGTGGATCGCGAGCGGCTCGCCCCGGCCGATCGCTACGGCAAGGATCGTGTGTTCGCCTATCTGCGCATGGAATCCGCCCCCGATGCGGAACAGGATGCCGCGATCGCCGCGCTCGAACGCGCGGGCCATCCCGTGGTGCGTATCGCGGTCGCCGATGTGTACGACATCGGCCAGGAATTCTTCCGCTGGGAATTTGCCACCGCCGTGGCCGGCTCCATCATCGGCATTGACGCCTTCAATCAGCCGGACGTTGAAGCGAGCAAGATCGAAACGCGAAAGCTTACCGGAGAGTACGAGCGCACAGGCTCGCTGCCGCGGGAATCGCCGTTCTTCACGGGCGATGGCGTGAAGCTCTTCACCGATGCGAAGAATGCCGTCGCGCTAACGCAAGCCGCCGGCGCAAATCCAACCCTTGCGGGTTTTCTGCGCGCGCATCTGAATCGCTTGGGCGCCGGCGATTATTTTGCCCTGCTTGCCTACGTCGAAAGGAACCAGCCCCACGAGGATGTCCTGCAAACCATCCGGCACGCCGTGCGCGACCGCAAGCGCGTCGCCACGTGCCTCGGCTTCGGACCGCGATTCCTGCATTCCACCGGCCAGGCGTACAAGGGTGGCCCGAATTCCGGCGTGTTTCTGCAGATTACGTGCGACGATTCGGCTGACCTGCCCGTGCCCGGCCAGAAGTACACCTTTGGCGTGGTCAAGGCGGCGCAAGCCCGCGGCGATTTTCAGGTCCTCGCCGAACGCGAACGCCGCGCCCTTCGCCTGCATTTGGGCGCGGACGTCGCCGCCGGCCTCGCGCGTCTCCGCGCTGCCGTCGAGCAGGCGCTTGCATAGCGCGTTCGTTTCGCGAGCGTTCGTCTTACAGGGAGGAATAGGCCTCATGGAGTCGTTGGCTGGAACAGCAACAGAGGTGAACCAGGAAAAGCTCGGCTCGCCCGCCGGCCCGTGCGCGATGGTGATCTTCGGCGCGGGCGGCGATCTCACCAAGCGCAAGCTCATCCCGGCGCTCTACAATCTGGCGCAACGCAAGCTCCTCCCGGCTGATTTCGCCATTGTCGGCGTTTCCCTCGAACAATATTCCACCGAGGAATTTCGCCAGCACGCCACGCAGGATATTCGCGAATATTCGCAAGGCGTGGATATGGGCTCCTGGAATTGGTTTGTCGAGCGCCTCTACTATCTCTCCGGCGATTTCAACGATCCGGCGCTCTATAAAAAATTGACGGACACGCTGGCCCAGGTCGAGCACGAACAGCACACGCAGGGAAATTGCCTTTTTTATTTCGCCACCAGCCCCGCGTTTTTTCCGATCGTGGCGAAGCAGCTTGGCGCCGCGGGCCTCACGAACCAGGAAAGCCACAAATGGCGCCGCGTCGTAATCGAAAAGCCGTTCGGCCAGGATTTGCCCTCAGCCGTCGCGCTGAATCGCGCCCTCGTTGAAGCGCTCGACGAAAAGCAGATCTATCGCATTGACCATTATCTCGGCAAAGAAACCGTCCAGAATATTCTCGCCTTTCGCTTTGCCAATGGCATCTTCGAGCCGGTCTGGAATCGCCGCTACGTGGACCACGTCCAGGTGACGGTCGCCGAAGAGCTAGGCGTCGAGCTGCGCGGCGGATATTACGACCACGCAGGCGCGCTGCGCGATATGGTTCCGAACCACATCTTCCAGCTCATTACCCTCACCGCCATGGAACCGCCCATTTCCTTTGATGCGGAGGCCGTTCACGACGAGCAAACGAAGGTCCTCCGCGCGATTCAGCCCCTCAGCCCCGAAAAGGTGCTCGACCACGCCGTTCGCGGGCAATATGGCGAAGGCCTCATCGGCGGCCGCCACGTCGCCGCCTATCGCGCCGAGCCGCACGTTGCCCCCGATTCCGTCACGCCGACCTTCGTCGCCATGTCGCTTCATATTGACAACTGGCGCTGGGCCGGCGTTCCGTTCTATCTGCGCACGGGCAAGCGCCTTTCGCGCCGCGCCACGCAAGTCGTCATTCGTTTTCGCCGCCCGCCGTTCGTCCTCTTTCGTAAGACGCCCGTGGACAAGATCACGCCCAACGAACTCGTCATCAATATCCAGCCCAACGAAGGCATCTGCCTTAGCTTCGAAGCGAAAATCCCGGGCCCTGTCGTCCGCCTCGGCGCGGTGGACATGGATTTTCAGTACGCGGATTATTTCGGCACCGAGCCGTCCACCGGTTACGAAACCCTGCTCTACGATTGCATGATGGGCGATCCCACCCTTTTCCAGCGCGCGGATATGGTCGAAGCGGGCTGGAGCGTCGTGCAGCCCGTGCTGGACGTGTGGAAGGCTCTTCCCCCGCGCGATTTCCCCAATTACGCCTCGGGAACCTGGGGGCCGGATCAGGCGAGCGATCTGCTGCGTCGCGAAGGCCGCGAATGGCGCGACCCCGCCGCCGCCCCTTCCGCGCATCGCCGCCACGGCGCAGCGGGCGCCGTCGAAGAGCCCGCCGAGGTCAGCAAACGATGACCGTCGCCGCGCGCCGCGCCCTTTCCATCTCCTGATCTCACAATGAAGCTCCGTGCCGAAGCGTTGCGGGGCATCCAGCAATCCGCGTTCGATCTCTGCGTGATCGGCGGAGGCGCCACCGGCGCCGGCTGTGCCCTCGATGCGCAGTTGCGCGGCTTGCGAACGGTGCTGCTCGAGCGCGATGATTTTGCCTCCGGCGCTTCCGGCGCCTCCACCAAACTGATTCACGGCGGCGTGCGTTACCTGGAACAAGCCATTCGCCGCGTGGACCCCGCCGAGTTCGCGGTGGTTCGCCGCGGCCTGCGCGAGCGCATTCGCATGATGCGCAATGCCCCGTTTCTTACGCGCGAACTCGAGTTTGTCGCTCCCTGCGCGAATCGTCGCGAGCTTCTCTATCTCGGATTGGGCCTGAAACTCTACGACCGCATCGCGGGCCGCGCGCGGCTCGGGCCAAGCCGATGCCTTTCGCGCCGCGAGACGGCGCAAAAATTGCCCGTCATCGCTGCCCGCGGACTTGCCGGTGGCGTGTCGTACCTGGACGGCCAGTTCGACGACGTCCGTTACAACATGGCGCTGGTTGAGACGTTCTGCGCCGCCGGCGGCGAGGCGCTCAATCATGCGCGCGTCGCCGGCTTCGAAAAAGACTCCGGCGGCCGAATCGCCGCTGCCGAGGTCCTCGCGTGGGATTCCGGCGCAACCGGCGCCGCTTCGCCGCGCCGCTTTGCTGTGCGTGCGCGCGCATTCCTCAATGCCACCGGCCCCGGGGCGGACGAAATTCGCGCCATGGCCTCGCGCGACGCCGCGCCGCGCATGCGCCCCAGCAAGGGCGTTCACATCGTCTTACCAGCAGTCGGCTGGCCGGAGCACCGCGCCCTCCTGATTCCGCGCACCGAAGATGATCGCGTCCTCTTCGCAATCCCGTGGCAGGGGCGTCTGCTCGTCGGCGCCACCGATGAGGAAATCGGTGCGGGTGAAGAAGCGCGCGTCACGCAGACACACGTCGAATACCTGCTGCGCCATATCAACCGTTATTTGCACGCTCCCGTCTCTGCGAATCAGGTGGCGAGCGCCTTTGCCGGTGTGCGACCGCTGGTTACATCCGGAAGGGCAGGGCGGGCTGCTGCCACCAAGCGCCTCGCCCGCGACCACGAAGTCGAAATGGATTCGTCCAGCGGTCTCCTCAGCATCATGGGCGGGAAGTGGACCACCTATCGCGCCATGGCGGAAGACGCGATCAACGCGGTGCAAAGTTATCTCGCCCGCTCGATCGGCCTCGGCGCCGGCGCTGCCGTCGCGCCATGCCCAACGCGCGATTCTCCGCTCGCCGGTTCCCAGGGCTATACGCCCGGCCTCTGGCGCGAATTGATGCGAGCCGCGCCCATTTCAGAGGCAGCAGCCCGCCGCTTTGCCCGCGGATACGGCTCCCGCGCGCCCGAAGTCCTCGCCCTCGCCGGCTCCGGCGCCGCCCTCGCAGAGCCGCTCGCCCCAGGATCGGAGCCTCTGCGGGCCGAGGTGGTATTCGCCATCCGCTGCGAAATGGCCCATTCCATCGACGATATTCTCGCGCGCCGCCTGGGTCTTGAGCATTGCGATTGGCGCGCCGCCCTGGCCGCAGCCCCGGCCGCAGCCGATCTGCTCGCCCAGGAGCTCGCCTGGCCCCCCAGCGCGGCAAGGGAAGCCCTCGCCGCCTATGTACAGGGAATCCACGCTAAAATGCGCTCGGCCGGGCTGGAGCCATAAAATAACCAGCTTACATTCAGCAGCTTACAACGCCTCGCTGATCGCCCAAACCTCAAATACGCGCTCGGGCTCGCCCCCCAGGGCCGCGCACGCGTACGCGAAATGAATCGGTCCCATAAAAATTGTGGATTTTACATTTATGCCCTAAGCCGTTTAACTAGTGGAGACTATCCGTCATGCAGAGCTTCCGGGACCCCAATTCGGTGGACCACGACGCTTGCGGCACCGGGTTTATCGCCCAACTCGGCAGCCCCGGCTCCCGCGACGTCATTGAGCGCGCGCTGACCGCCCTGGTGCGCCTGGCGCATCGTGGCGGCGTAGACGCCGACGGCATCAGTGGCGACGGCGCCGGCCTGTTGGTCCCAATTCCGCGCGAATTCTTCCGCCGCGCCGCCCAGGAAGTCCAGATCGAGCTCCCCGAGCGGTTCGGCCTCGGCATGGTCTTCATCCCCCCGGACGAAGAGCAGGAATCTCGCGCCGCCATTGAAGCGGCCTCGCGCGAAAGCGCCGTTCAGTGCCTCGGCTGGCGCGAAGTGCCGATTGACGCATCGCACCTTGGCCCTCGTGCTGCCGCAACGCGCCCGCTGATCTGGCAATGCTTTTTTGCCGCCGCCGATCCTGATTCCGATCTCGAACGCTCTCTCTATTTCCTCCGCAAGCGCGTGGAATCCAGCCGCCCCGGCGTGTACTTCTGTTCGCTCTCTTCGCGTTCGGTGGTCTATAAGGGCCTGCTCGCCCCGCAGCAGCTTCGAAATTTTTATCTCGATCTCGATAGCCACGATTTCAAAGCCTCCTTCGCCATTTTCCATCAGCGCTATTCCACCAACACGCGCCCCACCTGGAATCTCGCGCAGCCCTTCCGCCTGGTGGCCCACAATGGCGAGATCAACACCATCGGTGCGAATCGTCGCTGGACGCGCGCCCGCGAAAACGACTTTCGCCGCGAGCTCGAGGTTCCCGAATGGTTCCACGTCCTCGAGCAGGGCGTCAGCGATTCCGCGAGCTTCGATAACGCGCTCGAGCTGCACTTGCAGCGCGGCTACGGCTTAGCCGCCTCGATGCTTCGCATGGTTCCCCCGGCGTGGGAGAACGATCAGCGCCTCAGCCCCGAATTGCGCGCCTTCTACGAAGCCTCCGCGCGCGAGCAGGAGCCCTGGGACGGCCCTGCCGCGCTCATCTTCAGCGACGGCCGCATGGTCGGCGCCAAGCTCGATCGCAACGGCCTTCGCCCGATGCGCTACACGCTAACCTCCGATGGGCTCGTGATCGTCGGCTCCGAAGTGGGACTCGCCGACCTGCACGGCAAGCACGTCACCGAACGCAAGCGCCTCGGCCCCGGCGACGCGATCCTGGTGGATACCGCCGCGTCCGCGGTCTATCGCGGCAAGGACCTCGCCAAATTGCTGCCTTCGCCGGACGAAACGGCCTTCCTGCCCGCGCACAGGCTCGAACCTGCGCCCGATGGTATCGCGCCCTCGATTCCCGAGCCGAAGCGCGCCGCGGCCGCCCTTGGTTGGAGCGAGGATCAATTTCGCCTGCTGTTTCAGCCCCTCGGCCTCGAAGGCAAGGAAGCCATTTGGAGCATGGGCGACGACGCACCGCCCGCTTTTATCTCCGGCGCGCGCCGTCCGCTTTGGGACTACTGCAAGCAGCGCTTCGCGCAAGTTACGAATCCCGCGATTGATCCCCTCCGCGAATCCCATGTGATGTCGCTCGAAGCCTGCCTTGGCGAATCGCTCGTCGCGCCTTCTCCCATTTTGGACGCGCATCAGCTTGCCGAGCTTTCCTCGCGCCTGCCGCGTCCCGCCCTGCGCGTGGATTTCACCTTTGAAGCCGCTGGCGGCGTGCATGCCGCGCGTGCGGCCCTCGATCGCATTCGCGGCGAAGTTCGCGCCGGAGCCACCGCGAATCCCGGCGTCCTGCTGCTCACGGATCGCGCCGCCGCCCGGATCGCGCCGCCGTTCCCGCGATGCTTGCCCTTTCCGCGGCGTGGAAGGAACTGGTCGCCGCCGGCGGCTATCAAATTCCCGTGATCGTCGAAAGCGGGCAGGTGATCGAGACGCACCATATCGCGTTGCTCGTTGCCGTCGGCGCGAGCGCCGTCGCACCATTCATCGCCATCGAATTATCGGAAGGCCTCAAGCCCGGCGGCGCCGCAAAATATCGCAAGGCCGTCGAAGCGGGTCTGCGCAAGGTCCTCGCCCGCATGGGCATCTCCTCCATCGCGAGCTACCGCAATAGCCATCTTTTTGAGACGGTCGGCCTCGACGACGACCTCCACGACGAATTCCTCGAAAATTCGCCCGCGGCGCTCGGCGGCAAAAGTCTTTCCGCCCTGCTCGAAGACTCGCTCGCCCGCCATGCCGCCGCCTACGCCCCTGCGTCGCCCGAAATGCACGATGCCGGGCTGTATCGCTTCCGCCAGACCGGCGAACGCCACTCGAATTCGCCCGAGCTTGTCCGCCGCATGCATCGCTACATCAAGTCGCCGACGCCCGAAAATTATCGCTCCTACATGGAATTGGTCTCCACGCGTGAAGCCGTTTCCGTGCGCGATCTGCTCGAAATTATTCAGGGTGCGCCGCTCGCGGTGGACGAAGTCGAACCCGAAGGCGGCATCCTAAGCCGCTTCAGCACGCAGGCCATGTCTCTCGGCGCGCTCGGACCGGAGGCGCATCGCACCCTCGCCATTGGGATGAATCGCCTCGGCGCGCGCAGTAACACCGGCGAAGGCGGCGAAGATCCCGATATCTATCGCTTCGAGCCGGAAGCGAATAATCGCATCAAGCAGATCGCTTCTGCGCGCTTCGGCGTCACCGCCGAATATTTGGTCCGCGCGGACGAACTCGAAATCAAAATGGCCCAGGGCTCGAAGCCCGGCGAAGGCGGTCAGTTGCCCGCCGCCAAGGTCAACGCCTATATCGCGCGCCTCCGCCACGCCGTTCCCGGCATGTCGCTCATTTCGCCGCCGCCGCACCACGATATTTACAGCATCGAGGATCTCGCCCAGTTGATTTACGATCTGCGCGCCATCAATCCCGCGGCACGCATCGGCGTAAAGCTCGTCTCCGGCGCGGGCGTCGGCATCATCGCCGCGGGCGTGGCCAAGGCTGGCGCGGACGTCATCACGATTGCCGGCTTCGACGGCGGCACGGGCGCCTCGCCGCTCACCTCGATCAAAAATACCGGTTTGCCCTGGGAAGTCGGCCTGCGCGAAGCGCACAACGCACTGCTCGTCACCGGCTTCCGCAATCGCGTTCGCCTGCGCGCCGATGGCGGTTTCAAATTCGGCCGCGACGTAATCGTCGCCGCCCTCCTCGGCGCGGACGAATACGGCTTCGGCACCGCCTCGCTCCTCGCCATCGGCTGCGTCATGGCCCGCCAGTGCCATTTGAACACCTGTCCCGCGGGCATCGCCACCCAGGACGAGACGATGCGCGCCCGCTTTGCCGGGAATCCCGATATGGTCGTCACCTTCTTCCGCGGCGTCGCCAATGAAGTTCGCGAACGCCTCGCCGCTCTCGGCGCTCGTTCGCTCTCCGAAATCATCGGCTCCGTGGATCGCCTTCGTCCGCGCGACGAAGCGGCGGCCCGTGCCATCGGCCATCTCCTCGAGACGGCCCCTGTGCCCCCCGGCAATTTTCCCGAGCCTTCGCGCGATGCCGTTGGCATCCACGGCGAGCTGATTCGAGCCGTCGGCCGCATCAATTCCATCCCCGCGAAGCCTGCCAGCTTTTCGATTACCAATGCCGACCGCACCGTCGGCGCGCACCTCAGCGGACAGATTCTGCGCCGCACCGGCTTTGCCGGCCTCCACGACGAAACGATTGATTGCGAATTTCGCGGCACCGCCGGCCAGAGTTTCGGCGCGTTTCTGATCCCCGGCCTGCGCTTCCGCCTCGTTGGCGAAGCCAACGACTACGTCGGCAAATGCCTCAGCGGCGGCACCATTGCCATCACGGCCGGCGCCGAAGCCTCGCGTCGCGGAGATGTCCTCGTCGGCAACACGGTCCTCTACGGCGCCACCAGCGGCGAATTGTATGTCGCCGGGCGCGCTGGCGAACGCTTCGCCGTCCGCAATAGCGGCGCCTTGGCCGTTGTCGAAGGCGTCGGCCACCACGGCTGCGAGTACATGACCTCCGGCGTCGCTATCATCCTCGGACCCGCTGGCGTCAATCTCGGCTCAGGCATGACGGGCGGCCTCGTCTATACCCTTCGCCGTTCGCTCACCGATGGCGGTTTCAACGACGAATTCGTCCGCTGCGCCGCGCTCGAGGGCACCGAAGAGGGTCTCCTCGACGATCGCGAGGAGGAATATCTCCGCCGCGTCCTTCGCGAGCATCTGCGCCTCACCAGCAGCCCGCGCGCCAAGCGCCTGCTCAATTCCATCGGCCCGCTGCCGCTGGTCCGCGTCGAACCCGTTCATCTCCCGTGCTCCATCGCGCAGACGTGGGAACCCATCATCGCGCGCCTCGAGCGCCAGGAAGTCACCGCCACCCGCATCCTCAGCCCCATCGAGCCCGAAGACTCCCACCCCGCACCCGAACCCGTAAATTAATCCCCTTAGACCCTAGGGCACGTAGCGGGTTACGCGAAGGGACGCCCTGCCCGCTGCCGCCGCGGCCTAATCCGCACTCGCCCAAAACCGCGCTTTTCCCGGGCCCAGCGCGCCGGTTTTGTTATAATCCGGCCTCACCGGCATGGACTTCGACCACCTCATCACCTTTCTCGAGATTGCCAAGCAAGGCAGTTTCTCGCGCGCCGGCCAGAAGCTCTACCGCTCCCAACCCGCGGTAAGCGCGCAGATTCGCCAGCTCGAGCAGGAGTACGGCCAAAAACTCTTCGACCGCGTCGGAAAATCCATCCGCCTCACGGCCGCCGGCGAGACGCTTCTCGAATACGCCGGCCGCCTCGTCACACTGCGCAACGAATCCCTGCGCGCCGTTGCCGATCAGGCCAGCACCCCGCGCGGCACCCTCGCCATCGGCGCCAACGAGGCCACTTGCCTCTACGTTCTGCCCGATATTTTCGCGGAATATAGCCGCCGCTATCCCAACGTGCAGATCAGCATCTATCGCAATTTCAGCCACAAAGTCCTCGAAAAGGTCGAGGACGGCACGGTGGACGTCGGTGTCGTCACCCTTCCCGTGAAGCTGCCCAGCCTCCGCGTCCATTCCATTTTTCGCGACCGCATCGTCCTGATGACCAGCGCCGCGAATCCCCTCGCCGGCATGAAAGCGGTTCGCACCAGCGACATCGCCGGCCAGCCCCTCATCTTCCCGAAGACCGGCTTCATGCGCCAGGTCCTCGATAAGCAGTTCCGGCCTTATCGCTCGCGCCTGCGCGTCTCGATGGAGCTGCCCAGCGTCGGCATGATCAAGCGCTTTGTCGCCGCGGGCCTCGGCGTTTCCCTGATCAGCGAAAGCTTCGCGCGCGATGAAGCCCGCAGCGGCGACGTAAAGCTCATCCCTGTCACCGATATGGACCTGTGGCGCGAGCTTGGCGTCGTCTATCGGCGCGACCGCACGCTCCCGCGCTCGGCCTCCACCTTCGTCACCATGATTCGCCAGGGCGTGGGCTCCGCGCCCGCCGCTTCCGACGGCAAGCGCCGTGCCGAACCCCCCGCGGAGGAGTAAACGTAAATGACGCAATCTGCGCGCGCGTTTCGCGTTGGCATCGCCGGCCCGGTCGGCTCCGGTAAGACGGCCCTCGTTCACCGCTTCACGCAGCGGCTCTATCCCTGCTGCAATCTCGCCGTCGTCACCAACGATATCTACACCAAGGAAGACGCCGAGTTCTTGCTCCGCCAGGGAACCCTTCCCGCCGAGCGCATTCGCGGCGTCGAGACGGGCGCCTGCCCCCACTCCGCCATTCGCGAAGACGCCTCGATGAACCTCGAAGCCATCGCCGCCCTCGAAAATTCGCTGCCCGGCCTCGAACTCGTCTTCGTCGAAAGCGGCGGCGATAATCTAGGCGCGGCGTTCAGTCCCGAGCTGGTGGACGTATGGATTTACGTGATAGACGTCGCCGAAGGCGACAAAATTCCGCGCAAGGGCGGCCCCGGCATCATGCGTTCCGATCTGCTCCTCATCAATAAAATAGACCTCGCGCCCTATGTCGGCGCCTCCCTCGAAGTCATGGATCGCGACGCGCGCAAAATGCGCGGCGACCGCCCATTTCTCTTCACGAATCTCCGCGACCAGACGGGCCTCGACGCCGTGATCGCATGGCTCGAGCGCCAGATGCAACAGCCGCCGGCCGCCCGCCGCGCCCTCATTGACGCGCACGCGCCCTGCGTCGGCCACGCGCATGCGCACGGCGATCGCGGCCACACGCATTCTCACGATCACGCGCATGCACCACATTCGCACGCCGATGGCGCCGAATCGCTCGATTCACCCAACTCACCCAGCCCCCGATGACCGCCGCCCTCGCCGAACTCCGCCTCCTGCATCTCGCCGATAGCGCCCTGCCCATCGGCGCGCTCGCTCACTCGTTTGGACTCGAATCCCTCGTCGCCGCCGAATTGCTCGGCGCCGGCGATCTGTCGGAATTTCTCTGCGCCTATCTCGAAGAGGCCGGCTTCGCCGAAGCCGTCTTCTGCCGCCAGGCGTTTCTTCTCGCCACCGCGAATCTCGATAGCCGCGCCGCCGATTTCCGCGAATGCTGGCTTAGCCTGAACGCCCGCCTCAGCGCCTTCAAGCCTTCGCGCGAAGGCCGCGACGCCAGCGCCTCCCTCGGCCGCAATTTCTTGCGCGTAGTCGCCGCGCTCAGTCCCTCGCCCCTGGTTCGCGAAGCCTTGGATTGCGTGTCCGCAACTGGCGCGCCGCCCTCTTCATCGGGCGGCGCCGCCCATCACTGCACCGCCTTCGGACTCGCCGCCGCCGTCCTCGATTTCCCCGAGGGCGCCGCGATCTCCGCCTACTTGCATCAATGCGCGGCCGGGCTGGTTTCGGTGTGCCAGCGCCTTCTGCCCCTTGGGCAGACGGAAGCCGCGCGCATCCTATGGAATCTGAAGCCCGCAATTCTGGACGCAGTCGCGCGCGCCTCGCGCAGCCTTGTCGCGGATGTGCGCTGCTTCACCCCTTTGCTCGATTGGGCCGCGATGGAGCATCCCGCCCTCCCCACGCGCCTGTTCATCAGTTGAGGGCCCCTATGCTTCCGCTTGTTATGCTGAGAGGCCGCGCGACTTTTTTGATCCATGCTAACCACTGCGCCGTCATTCTGAGGGCATCCGACGAGGGTGCCCGAAGAATCTCAACCATAAATTCTTGGCGCAAGCGTAGCCATGTCCGCTCATCCCAGCCTCGCGAGGCTCCGAGCGCAGCGAAGCATCTCTCCTATCTTTCGATGAATCCCCGCGACGCCATTCTCGATTTTTCGGGCGCCCCGCGCTCGTTTCATGAGCGCGGGGTCTTCCGCGCCCCAAGCCTGCGTCCGCGCGAAAATGGAGCAGGAACCCGCGGAGCCCCGCAAAACAAATGACCGCCACAGGATTCAACACGCGCCTCTCTCCCGCAGCCCCCGCCGCGCAGCCCCAAATAACCACGCGCCCCGGCCTCTCCGCATCGCTCTCTCTTTCGTTTGCCGCCGATCCGCTTTCCGGCCGCACCACTCTCGCCGCCAGTGCCGCCGAGCCTCCCCTGCGCGTCATTCGCGCCTTCCCCCGCGAGGACGGCTCCGCCCTCGCGCATCTTCACAACGTTTCCGGCGGCCTCCTCGGCGGCGATTCGCTGCGCCTCGCGGTCGGCGCCGCGCCGGGCTCCGCGGTCCAGTTGACCACCACCGGCGCCACCCGCATCTATCGGTCGCGCCCGGGCTCGGCCCCCGCCGTGCAAACCACCGAAATCCACGCCGCCGAAGGCGCGCTCATCGAATATCTTCCCGACGCAATCATTCCCTTCGCTGGCGCGCGGTTTTCGCAGCAGACGCGAATTCATCTCGCCCCTGGCTCGGGCCTTTTCTGGTGGGAGATTCTCGCGCCGGGCAGGGAAGCGCGCGGCGAGATATTCGACTACGAGCGCGTCGAAATGCGCGCCGAAATCTTTTCCAGCGGGCGCCCCGTCGCCGCCGAAGCCTTCGCGATCGAGCCGCGCCGCCGCGCCCCCGCATCCCTCGCGCGCCTAGGCCGATTCCGCTACGCCGCCACCTTCTACATTTGCCTCGCGAGTTCGCCCCCGGCAGTACCCCTGTCCGCGACACGAGCTTTGCCGCCGGCGGGAACCCGCTCCGTAGCTGCCTTGTCTCATGCTGGGGGCTTGCCGCCCGCAGGGAACTTGCCGAGCGTAGAGGGCCTCCCGCATTCGCCGAGACTAGAGGGCCCGCCGCAGGCGGCCCGATCAGCGCCGGCGCACCTCGACCCCGCCGCATGGCTCGCCGCCGAAGCGCACCTGCGCCGCGAAGCCGCCTCGCTCACCTCGCCCGCATCCCTCTGGGCCGTCAGCACGCTCCCAGCCGACGGCCTCGTGATACGCTGCCTCGCCCGTGAAGGCCAAGCTGTGCTCGCCGGCCTCCACGCCATCTGGCACGCCGCAAAGCTACACCTCTTCGGCCGCCCCGCCATCCCTCCGCGCAAGGTATACTGATGCTCGCCCTCGCCCTGCCGATTCTCGGGCTCGCGCGATGGCCTCACTCTTTGGAGAAGCGCATTGCACCTCACACCCCGCGAACAGGAAAAGCTGCTCATCGTCGTCGCCGCCGACGTCGCCCGCCGTCGCCAGGCCCGCGGCCTGAAGCTGAATTACCCCGAAGCCGTCGCCATCCTCACCGCCGAAGTGATGGAAGCCGCCCGCGACGGCAAGACGGTCGCCGAAATCATGAGCCAGGGCGCAAAAATCCTCACCCGCGATCAAGTCATGGACGGCATTCCCGAAATGATTCGCGAGGTGCAGGTCGAAGCTACATTCCCCGACGGTACCAAGCTCGTCACCATCCACGACCCCATCCGCTGACCGGCCGCCGTAGTACTATGCCTTGACAAACAGATGATCATATGATAACCTCCGGCTGCATGTTAACGTCCACCCACCCCCGACGAACCAAGAGGCAGGCGGCGGACGCATTCCCATTTCTAATCTACGGTACGGGGATTAGAAATGGCCTTAACCCCTGTGCCTGCAACACAAAATTCGTTCTAATCTACGGTAACCATCCCGCCGGCCGCATCAAGCCCCCCGCACCCATCCTCGATTTTGCCCCCCTCTTCCGCTAACATGAGCCTTCCATGAACCCAGGCGAATACCTCCTCGACCACTCCGCCGGCCCCGTTCAGGCGAATGCCGGCCGCCGCACCGAACGCCTTCTCATCAAGAACACAGGCGACCGCCCCATTCAGCTAGGCAGCCACTTCCATTTTTTCGAGGCGAACCGCGCACTCGCCTTTGACCGCGCCCGCGCCTACGGCCTCCGCCTGAATATTCCCGCCGGAACCGCCGTCCGCTTCGAGCCGGGCGAATCGAAAGAAGTCGAACTCACCGAATTTGGCGGCCGCCGCGTGATTCACGGCATGAATGCCCTCGTCGGCGGTCCTGCGGACGATCCCAAAGTGCGTGAACAAGCCATCGAACGCGCACGCAAGCTCGGCTTTCTTTTTGGCGATGGCGGCGGCCCGCGATGAGCCTCCAAATCCCGCGCCGCACCTATGCTGATCTCTACGGCCCCACCGTCGGCGACCGCATCCGCCTTGCCGATACCGGCCTCCTGATCGAAATCGAAAAAGACTTCACCCACTACGGCGACGAAATCACCTTTGGCGGCGGCAAAGTGATTCGCGACGGCATGGGCCAGAGCAGCACCGCGACGAACGCAGCCGCCGAAGGGAAGAGCGGCGCCCTCGATCTGGTCATCACCAACGCAGTCATCCTCGACCATTGGGGCATCGTCAAAGGCGATATCGGAATTCGGAACGGCCGCATCGTGAAGGTTGGCAAGGCCGGGAATCCAGACACGATGAATGGAGTGGACCCGGACCTCGTTGTCGGCGCGGGCACGGAAGTTATCGCGGGCGAAAACCTGATCGTCACCGCTGGCGGGGTGGATAGCCACATCCACTTCATTTCCCCGCAGCAAATCTATGAGGCGATTTCGAGCGGCGTTACCACCATGATCGGCGGCGGCACTGGCCCCGCCACCGGCACGGCCGCCACCACCTGCACCCCCGGTCCCTGGAACCTCGCGCGCATGTTGCAAGCCGCCGAAGCATGGCCGATGAATTTCGGCTTCCTGGGGAAGGGAAATGCGGCGGCGTGCGAGCCTCTTGCTGAACAGATCGAAGCCGGCGCCTGCGGCCTGAAGCTCCACGAAGACTGGGGCTCGACCCCCGCGGCGATTGACGCCTGCCTGCGCGCCGCCGATGAATACGACGTCCAGGTTGCCATTCACACCGATACCATCAACGAAGCCGGATTCCTCGAAGCCACCGTTGCGGCGATTGCCGGCCGCGCGATCCACACTTATCACACGGAAGGCGCCGGCGGCGGCCACGCGCCCGACATTATTCGCATCGCGTCATTCCCCAGCGTGCTTCCGTCTTCCACCAATCCGACGCGCCCTTTCACCGTGAATACCATCGCCGAACATTTGGATATGCTGATGGTCTGCCATCACCTGAATCCCCAGGTGCCGGAGGACGTGGCCTTCGCCGAAAGCCGCATCCGGCCGGAGACAATCGCCGCCGAAGACATTCTTCACGATCTCGGAGTCCTCAGCATGATTTCGAGCGATTCGCAGGCCATGGGCCGCGTCGGCGAAGTGATCATGCGCACCTGGCAGACCGCGCACAAAATGAAAGCGCAGCGCGGCCCGCTGCCCCAGGATTCCGCCCGCAACGATAATCATCGCGCCAGGCGCTACGTCGCAAAGTACACGATCAATCCCGCGATCACCCATGGCATGTCGTCCGAAATCGGCTCTGTCGAGCCGGGCAAGCTCGCCGATATCGTCCTGTGGAAGCCGGCATTTTTTGGCGTCAAACCGGAAATGATCGTGAAGGGCGGCTTCGTCGCCTGGAGCGCCATGGGCGATCCCAACGCCTCGATTCCCACGCCGCAACCCGTGCTGTATCGCCCCATGTTCGGCGCCTTTGGCGCGGCCACCGCCGCCACGAGCATCACGTTCGTTTCCGGCCACGCACACCGCGCGGGCATCGCCGAGCGGCTCGGCCTGCGAAAAATGGTCGCGCCCGTTAGCCGCTGCCGTTTGATCGGCAAGCGCGACATGATCCACAATAGCGCCGCGCCTGATATTCGTGTGGATCCGGAAACCTACGAGGTCCGCGTGGATGGCGCGCTGCTCGCCTGCGAACCTGCCGCTGAATTGCCGCTCGCCCAGCGCTACTTTCTATTCTGAGGCCCTGAATGTCCCGTCGAATCCCGAAGCGAGCCGTACAGGCGATTTGCCGCCTGAAATTCGGCCCGCAATTCCTTGCTGGAAAGGATGGTTCGCAGGTGCTCCACCGATTGCGCCAGCCGGTCGAGTGCGCGCGAAATATTGTCGGAATTCGTCAGCAGAATGTCGCGCCAGATTTCGTATCTGCTGCCGGCGAGCCGCAGCGAATCCTGCAACCCGGGGCCGGCAAGCGAAAGCGGCAGGCCGGTTTCGTCCGTCTCGCTTTCCACGACGCCCGAGAGCGCAACCGACGCAAGCTGCGGCAGGTGCGAGATGATCGCCACGGCCCAATCGTGGGTTTCTGCGTCGCACCACACCGGGCGAGCCCCGATGGCGCGCAGCACGTCTGCAAACCGCTTCGCGCGGATATCGGCGGCATCTTCCGATCCAATCAGTGCATACGGCATGCCCTGGAAAAGGTCCGCGCTGGCGTGCTCGATTCCAGACGATTCTTTACCCGCCATCGGGTGTCCGCCCAGGAAAGGCGCGTCGCCGCGAAACGATTCATTGGCCGCGCGCAGGACGGCGCGCTTGGTGCTCCCCGCGTCGGTGACCAGCGCGTGCGTCGCCGCGGCGGCGGCAATAGCCCGCAGCGATTCGATCGCCGCCCCGATCGGCAGCGCGATATACACAAGGTCGGCGCCCCGCACCGCGCCCGCCAGGTCCGCGGACGCCTCCTGCACCGCGCCGCGCTTTACTGCCTGGGCCAGCACCTCGGCGCGATCGAACCCCGCTATGGCTACTTCCGGGAAATGGCTTCGGAGCGCGAGCGCAAAGGAGCCGCCAATCAGTCCGGTACCTAAAATCGCGACGCGTCGAAAGGGAGTTTCGTTCGGCATCTGTGCGGTCGAGGAATTCACGCGCCGGCGCGGCAGTGCGCGCGCCGCATCGGCTTCCGCGGCGCGAAAAAGTATGGCATGGCTTCCGGCGATTGCAACGAACTTTGCGGTCGAAGGCGGCGGAGCGGAGCGCGACGCCGCTAGGATGCGACGCGAGCCGCGCGAAGCTCCCGGTCGGTCTCTTCCGCCTCGATCACTTCAACGTGCGATGCATCGAGCAGCTTTTCAATGTGCGCGGCGATCGCGGAGCCCTCTCGTGCGGTCTCGAGAGTCATCCGCACAGCGAGATAGTCGCCCTCCGGGGCAAGCTCCGCGCGCAACTGCACTACCTCGAAGCGCTTGCGGCGCACCAAGCCGAGCACCCGGACGAGCGAGCCTTCTTCGCGCTTCAGCCGCAATCGCAGGGTCACGGAGCTCACTTGCGGACCTCGTCCATCATTTCCGAATTGGACTTTCCCGGGCCGACGATGGGCCACACATTCGCTTCCTGGTCAATTACGACGTGCGCGAGCGCCGGGCCAGGCTCGGCGAGCAGGCGCCGGATGGCATCGTCGGTATCTTTCCGGAAATCCACGCGAAACGCCGGAATCCCCATGGCTTCGGCCACGCGCGCGAAATCCGGATTATCCGAAAGATCCACTTCGCTATATCGCTTATCGTGGAAAAGCTCCTGCCACTGGCGAACCATCCCCAGAGCATGATTATCAATCAGGACGATTTTTACCGGCAGGTCGTAGCGCCGAAGGGTGGCGAGTTCCTGCAGGTTCATCATGATCGAGCCATCGCCCGACACGTTGATCACGCAGGCATCCGGCCGCGCGATCTGCGCGCCGATGGCCGCGGGCAGTCCATAGCCCATGGTTCCCAGGCCGCCGCTGGTGAGGTGCTGCTCGGGACGGCTGAAATCGCAATGCTGGGCTACCCACATCTGATGCTGCCCCACGTCGCAGGCGATCACCATGCTGTCGCCGCCGATTTGCGAAAGCCGCTTCAGGAACCACGGGGCATAGATGCCGTCGCCCGGCGCGCCGTAATCCCAAGCGTGCTCTACTTTATTCGCGAGGCATTCCCTGCGCCACGCATCGCAATCGGCGGGAATCGAAAGCGCATCGAGCGCCTTGCGCAGGTCGCCCAGCACGGGCGCCTCGGCGCGGCGCAGCTTTCCGACCTCGGAAGGGTCGGCGTCCATGTGAATCACCTTCGCGTGCGGCGCGAAGGCGGAAAGCTTGCCCGTGGCGCGGTCGTCGAAGCGCGCGCCGATGCAGATCAGCAGATCGCAATTCTGCACGGCGATATTCGACGCCTTCATGCCGTGCATCCCCATCATGCCCAGGAAAAGCTCGTGGCGGGTGGGAATCGAGCCCAGGCCCTTCAGGGTGGCAATCACCGGAATGCGGGTTTTCTCCACGAAAGCCTGAAAGGCGTCTACAGCGCGCGCCATTCCGATGCCGCCCCCGGCGTAGATCACCGGCCGGCGGCTCGCCAGAATCAGTTCCGCCGCGCGCATCAGCGATTCATCGCTTGGCGCGGGCAGGTCTTCGTCCTGATCGCTTTCCGCGAACTGGTATTCGGCCACCGTGTTCGCCACGTCCTTCGGCAAATCAATCAGCACGGGACCGGGCCGGCCGGAGCGGGCGATGCGGAAGGCCTCGTGCACCACTCGCGGCAATTCGCGGCTCTTTTCGACCAGAAAGCTGTGTTTCACCACCGGCAGCGTGATTCCGAAGATGTCCACTTCCTGGAAAGCATCCGTGCCCATCAGCGGCGTCGCCACTTGCCCGGTGATCGCCACCATCGGAATCGAATCCATATAGGCGTTTGCGATGCCCGTCACAAGGTTCGTCGCCCCAGGGCCGGAGGTGGCCATGCAGACGCCGACCTTGCCCGAGGCGCGAGCGTATCCATCGGCGGCCAGCGCCGCGCCTTGCTCGTGACGCGTCAGAATGTGGCGAATCTTGGAATCCAGCAGGGCGTCGTACACGGGCATGATTGCCCCGCCGGGATACCCGAAGATCACCTCGACGCCCTCGCGTTCGAGGGCTTTTACAAAGAATTCCGCGCCCTTCATTTGGCACCTCGCGCCGTAGCGGCTTCAGGCTTGAGCCACGACATTTGCGCCCGCAGCTCTTCGCCGACCTTTTCGATGGGATGGTTCTTGTCGCGTTCCAGCAACCGCGAATACTGCGGCCGCCCGGCCTGGTTTTCGAGCACCCATTCCTTGGCAAAGGCGCCCGATTGTATCTCGGCTAAAATCTTCTTCATGCTTTCGCGAACGTGCGCGTCAATCACGCGCGAACCGCGCGTAATATCGCCATATTTCGCGGTTTCGCTGACGAATTGGTGCATTTTGGCGATTCCGCCCTCGTAGATTAGGTCTACAATCAGCTTCAGCTCGTGCAGGCATTCGAAGTAAGCCGCTTCCGGCTGATAGCCCGCTTCCACCAGGGTCTCCCATCCCGCCTGAATCAGTTCGCGCGCGCCGCCGCAGAGCACGGCCTGCTCGCCGAAAAGATCGGTTTCGGTCTCCTCTTTGAATGTGGTCTGAATCACGCCGGGCCGCGTGCCACCGATGGCATTCGCATAAGCGAGCGTACGGTCGAAGGCGTGGCCGGACGCGTCCTGATGGACAGCGATGAGGCAGGGGACGCCGCGCCCCGCTTCATATTGGCGGCGAACCAGGTTTCCCGGCCCTTTCGGCGCCACCATCGTCACGTCAATATTCGCGGGTGGGGCAATCTGGCCGTAATGAATATTGAACCCGTGCGAGAAGAGCAGCATGGCTTCGGGCTTCAAATTCGGCGCGATCTCGTTCTTATAGATCGAAGGCTGCGCCATATCCGGGGCGAGCATCATGATGACGTCGGCTCCCTTGGCTGCTTCCGCCGGCGAGACGGCCGCCCATCCATCCTGCTCGGTTTGCTTCCAGGAGGGGCCACCGCGGCGAAGTCCGACGGTCACGTTCAATCGGCTATCGCGCAGGTTGAGGGCGTGCGCGCGCCCTTGGCTCCCGTAGCCGATCACGGCAATGCGCTTTCCCTCGAGCGCCTTCGGATTCGCGTCGTCCTGCCAGAACATCTTCGCCATGTGTCTTCTCCTTGAAATAACCGAATTCTATACGATCCCCGTGATAGCGCCTTCCGATGCTGAGGAGACCAGCCGCGCATATTTCGCCATCACGCCCGTCCGATAACGGGGCGCCGGCGGTTTCCATTGTGCGCGCCGCTCCTCGAGATTCGCCTTCGCATCCAGCCTTCTCGCCTTCACATCCAGCGTGATCTGATCGCCCTCGCGCAAGAAGGCGATAGGGCCGCCGCTTGCCGCCTCCGGCGCGACATGCCCCACCATCAGCCCGTGCGTTGCGCCGCTGAACCGGCCATCGGTAATCAGCGCGACGCTGTCGCCCAGCCCCTGGCCCACCAGCGCTCCGGTGACGGCGAGCATCTCGCGCATTCCCGGGCCGCCCTTTGGTCCTTCGTAGCGGATCACAACTACGTCGCCCGCGCGAATCGCGCGCTGCTGCACGGCTTCGAACGCCTCTTCCTCGGAATCGAATACGCGCGCCGGCCCGGTGTGCAGCAGTCGCTCATGTCCCGCCAGCTTCACCACGCAACCCTCGGGCGCAAGCGAGCCGCGCAGAATCGCCAGGCCGCCGTGCGTCTTTAGAGGCTTCGAGAGAGGCCGCACAACTTCCTGCCCAGGGGTTTCGGCAGCTTCGCTAATTTCTTCGAAGAGATTACGTCCCGATGCCGTCGGACCGTCATTGAGCAAGCCGGCATCGAGTAGTCGCTTCGCCAGCAGCCTCATACCGCCCGCTTTGTACATGTCCGGGGCAGTGAATCGGCCGCCGGGTTTCAAGTCCGCGAGAAGGGGAGTGCGTGCTGAGATTCTGTCGAACTCATCAATCGTGAGAGATATTCCCGCGTCCCGCGCAATCGCCAGTAGGTGGAGGACGGCGTTCGTGGAGCCGCCGGTGGCCGCGACCGAGGCAATGGCATTCTGAATCGCCGCGCGCGTGATGATCTGGCTTGGCCGGCGGTCTGATTTCAGCAACTGCATCACCATCGCGCCGCAGTCCACGGCAATTTTCGCCTTCCGCGGATCGGTGGCCGGGACTTCGTTTGCGCCCATGGGGGAGATGCCGAGGAACGTGATCGCCGTTGCCATCGTATTCGCTGTAAATTGGCCGCCGCAAGCGCCCGCGCCGGGGCATGCGTGGTCCTCGAGTTCATGCAAATCCCGCTCGGTGATCGAGCCCGCGGCGCACGCGCCCACGGCCTCAAACACGTCCTGGATTGTTACCTCACGGCCGCGAAAATTGCCCGGCATGATCGAGCCGCCATATAGCACCAGTCCCGGAATATCGAGACGGGCGACGGCCATCACGGTTCCCGGAATGGTCTTATCGCAGCCGCAAATCGCGACCACGGCGTCGAAGGCGTGCGCCCGGACGAACAGCTCAATCGAATCCGCAATCACTTCGCGCGATACCAGGGATGCCTTCATCCCCTCGGTTCCCATGGTGATGCCGTCGGAGATCGTGATCGTATCGAACTCGATGGGAGTGCCGCCCGCTGCGCGAATGCCTTCCTTAACTTTTTCCGCCAGCGCTCGGAGGTGGAAGTTGCACGGCGTTACCTCGGTCCACGTATTGGCAACGGCAACCAGCGGGCGCGCCAGATCGGCATCGGTCAAGCCGGTGGCTTTTAGCATGGCGCGCGCCGGCGCCCTTGAAACGCCCTTTTTGATCGAGTCGCTCTGCATTTTGTCCTGGTCCCGTCCTCGGCCCAAACTAAAAAGCCCCGCAGCCTATCGTCCAGGGCCGGGCGCATCTGCCTAAGCTTGGCTTAGGCGGGTGGCCCCCAAGTGCTGCGAATCGCCGGGCTTGCCGCGCCAACTGTCCATCGCATCCCCGTTCCGGCTCGATCCAGTAGACCCGAACTGGCAGAATAAGTCCAATTTGTAATTCTTGATAACTGCATAAATACGGCTTATGGGTGGCTGAATTTCCCGCCACGCGGGAAGGAGCCCCCGTTTCGTTCGAGAATCAGGTGAAGCCAAAGGACGGCGGCGCGGCGGGCTTGATGTGATAGCGTGTTTGGGCGGGGCGCAGGGAGCAGGCTGAGGGATATGGCGAAGGGTTCGGCAAAGCTATCGCACTATGACCGGCGCGGCCGGGTTCGCATGGTGGACGTTACCGCCAAAGCTGCCACGCACCGCAGCGCCGCGGCACATGCGTTTGTCCGGATGCGGCGGTCGAGCGTGCTTCAGATTCGCCGGCGGAAATCCCCTAAAGGCGATCCGCTGGAAATCGCCCGGATTGCCGGGATTGCCGCGGCTAAGCGGACGGCAGAGCTGATTCCGCTTTGTCACCCCCTTGCGCTGACGCACGTGGATGTGAGCGCAAAGCTATGCCAGAATGGTGTGGAAATCACTTCACAAGCGACTGCGACGGGGCCGACGGGCGTCGAAATGGAGGCGCTGGTGGCGGCTGCGGGCGCGGCGCTGACGGTCTACGATATGTGCAAGGCCATCGAGAAGGGAATTGAGATCACCGAATTGTACCTGTTGAAGAAATCGGGCGGCCGGAGCGGGGAGTATCTTCGCCCAGGGAAGCGCGAACGCCGATGACGCCGGTGAAGGAAGTTAAGGTTCTCGTCGTGGATGATAACGCGCTCATCCTGGACTTGCTGATGAAGGGGCTTGCGCCACATTGCGACGCGCGGGCCGCGGCCGACGGAGCCGACGCGCTGCTGAAGATCGTGGACGAGCCGCCGGACCTAATCCTTTGCGACTATCGCATGCCGGGGCTTGATGGGCGGCAACTCTACGACAAGCTCCGCTCGCGCCAGCAGACCAAGCAGATTCCGTTCATTTTCCTCGCCAGCCGCGCCGACATCGAAGAAAAGCTTCGCCCACTCGTCGAGGGTGTGGAGGAATTCATCCCCAAGCCGTTTTTTGTGCGGGACCTGGTCCGGCGCGCGAAGAAAGTGATTGATCGCGTGCAGCTCGAAAAGCTGCAAAGACGTGCGGTGCGCCCCGGCGTGATTCAGGGGCGGCTCGAAGAAATGAGCATGATTGACCTGATGCAGTCGCTCGAGATGGGGCAGAAGTCGTGCCGGCTGACGATTCATCGGGGCGGCGAGGCTTGCGAGCTTTTCTTTTCCTCGGGGCAGTGTACCGACGCTCGCTTCGGCGCGATGGAAGGCGAACCCGCTGTTTTCCAGGCTGTCCGCTGGCCTGCCGGCGATTTCGAGATTGACTTCAATGCCGCGCCATCGCGCTCGACGATTTCGCGCACCACCACCGGGTTGCTGATGGAAGCGCTCCGGCTGGTGGATGAGGATCAGCGCGAGGGCCAGGACGCCGGCGAAGACTCGAAGGTTGTGAAGGGATAATTGGCGCGAGTAGCGAGATGCGAATTTCCATCGCCACGATCAGCGACTCCGTTTCGAGCGGAAAATCGGAGGACCGCTCCGGGCCGGCCCTCATCGCGCGCTGCCGAGAGCTGGGCTGGCGCGTGGTGGGAACCACCGTACTGGCCGACGATCAGCCTGCGATCGAAGCATTCCTGAAGACCGCCGCCGATTCGAATGACGCCGACATTCTTTTGACCACTGGCGGCACGGGGCTGGGTCCTCGCGACGTCACCCCCGAGGCGACGATGGCCGTTGGCGACCGGTTGATTCCGGGTTTCGGCGAGCAGATGCGCGCCGAAGGTCAGAAGAAAACCCCGCGGGCGATCCTTTCGCGAGCGACCGCAGCCATCCGGCGCAAGACAATCATCATTAATCTGCCAGGCAGTCCTCGCGGTGCGGTGGAATCACTGGACGTACTCGCGCAATTATTGCCGCATGCTGTGGCCGTGCTGCAGGGTGCGCGGCACGAATAGCTGCCGCCTCCGCGGCACCTCTCTCTACGAGTCTTCGGCTGCGGATTCAAAGTGCGCGAAGAGTAACGGCTTACGCTTGCTGTTTGCTGGCGAGCCCCGAGTGCGCATGTTAGGATCGGCACTTCCGTGACGCCGTGCCCGCGCAATACATCCCTCTCTTGATCTTTGCTTTTGTTGCAGCAGCTGCTTGTGTCGCTGCGCTCGTATTTTTGCGACGGGCAGGGGCGCGATTTCACCAATCGCCGGACGAGCATTCGCTCCCGATTCAAGGGGACGCGCCGCATTCGGCGGCCAAAGAAGAGCCAATCGTCGGAGCCCAATTTCCGCTGGTTGGCAGTTTGTTTCTCGTGTTGGCGGCGGCTCTTGTATTTCTGTTTCCCTGGGCTGTGAAGTACAGCGATTGGGGCTGGCGCGCCTTGGCGGCGATCGGGATCTTCTTGGCGATTGTACTGAGCGGCTATTTCTGGGTGGCAGGACAGCGCGCGCGCCTCTGAAGAGCGGGAATTCTGATGAGCGCAATGGCAACGGCAATGGTAACGGGCCCTTCCGATTGGATGGTGGTGCTGTGCGCCGTCGCGACGCTTGCGGCGGTTCCGCTGCTAACGTTGTGCGTTTGTACGCTCGATCGGCTCCTCCAGACCAGAATGCGGCTGCGCTTCGGAGGGAAGGGAATTTCGTTTGTGTCGGCGTTTGCTGGGGAGATGGCATCATTTCGCGATTCTGTGTTCGCGGAAGCTGCTCCTGACGATTGCGAGCCGTTGTGGACGTGGGGCGCGCCCTTTGCGAGTTTTTTCTTCGCACTGATGGGCCTCGCTATTTTGGCGCTTGGACCGCTTACTCACTTAGCAGACCTGAGCACGGATCTCGTGCTGGTTTGTGCCGCGGGCGCGTGCTCCGGGTTCGCGGCGCTGCTCTCCGGAACTTTCGAGCATGGAAAGATCGCTGCGGCGGACGTGTTCCGCGCGGCGCTGAAATTCATTGCCTGCGACACGGCTGCGGTTCTGGCGCTGATTTCCGCCGCCCTGCTGGCCGGTTCTCTTTCGATCAGTGAGATAGCGCAAGCGCAGTGGGAGCGAGGCGCATGGCTTGTCGCGTTCGTGCCTATTGCGTTCGCGATTTACATGGTTGGCTCAGCGTGTGGTGCGCAAGGGGCGTCGCTCGGCGCGTTCCTGCACGATGACTCGGATCGGCCAGCCAGTGGCAACGGCGTTCGTGGGCTTTTGTTCATCGTCGGCGATTCCATAAACATCGTTACGATCGCTGGCGTCGCCGCAATTGTTTTTCTGGGGGGCGCGGCACGCCCGTTGGCGCGCTATCACGACCGGCTTCTGGGCACGTCCATCGAGTTGTTTGACGCACTTCCGGCGATTCTGCTGCTGGTCGCCGGTGCGGCGTTCCTTCGGCGGGCCCTGCGCGAACGCCATGGCGCTGCCGATTTTTCCCAATCTGTGCCGAGGACTGAGCTTGTAGCTTCCGCGCTTTGCCTCTCGTTCGCAATTCTGGATGGCGGCGCCCTGCTGATCGGGCATTCGGCAACTGCGGTTGCCAATGGCGTGTTTTGGCTGTGCGCGAAAACGCTGGCGTGCGTGCTCATGCTTCTTTGGCTGCGCATCGCAGCAGATGCTGTGCGGTTCGCACAGTGGATGAAATTCGCGTGGGGCTTTCTGATTCCGCTGGCGCTCGCGAATATAGCGGGCGCGGCGATTGCCGTCGCCTTGCGGCAGAGTCTGGCATGGAGTCCAGGGTGGACTGGCTTGGTCACCGTGGGTGTGGCGCTTGCAACGGCGCTGCTGCTCGTCCGGGGACGCAAGGAGCGACGGTTGGAACTTCGTGCAGCGAGGCGCACCGATGCTGCTGAATGAGGCGATGTTCTACCTGCTGGCCGCGATGGCCCTGGCATTCTCGCTCTTGATGGTGACTCGCCCGAAGGCCATCCAGGCACCGATCTTTTTCTGCGGTGCGCTGCTGGCTATTGCGGGAATATTCCTGCAGCTCGGCGCCGAATTCCTCTTCGCGATGCAGGTGCTCGTTTTTGCGGGTGGGATTGCAATCGTGTACTTCGCCGCGTTGCTTTACACGAGGGCTGGCGAGCCGAAAACGAAATCCGCACGCGGGCGACGAAGCGTTGCTGGCGCCCTGCTGGCGGTAGTTGTGGGCGCAGAGCTGTGCGTCGCAATCTATGCTGGGCGAGCGAGCCTCAGGGCGGGCTACGCCGTGGTCCCAGACCGGAATATGGAAACGGCAGCGGTTGTGTTATTTCAGCACTATCTTCTGCCGCTTGAAATGATTTCGATTCTCCTCGTAGTGATGATGATCGGAGCGGTGATCGTGTCTCGCGGGGGCGCGGAATGATTTCGCCAGCTTATTACCTGGTTCTCGCAGCGCTACTCTTCGCTGTCGGTCTTGCGGGCGTACTGCTGCGCCGTAATGTTCTGGTTGTCTTGATGTCCATCGAGTTGATGCTCAGCGCCGTGGATATCAACCTAGTGGCCTTCGGGCGGATGTGGAATTCGGTGGATGGGCAGGTATTCGCGCTGTTTGCGCTCGTTGTTGCGGCGGCGCAGGCGGCGGTCGGGATCGGAATCGTGGTGCTGTTCTTTCGCCAGCGCCCGACCGCTGACGCGGACGAAATGGACCTGCTCAAATGGTGATTCCGATTCCGACTGCGATCCGGAATTTATGCGCTGCACTGTTGATTGCTCCTGATGCGGCGAATGGACCGCGCCAGGTCGCGCTGCTTTTTGCGGTCGAAATCGGTGTTGCGGTGGCCGCATGGTTCGTATGGCGGTTGTATCGTCCGCGATGGGAGCAGGCGCGGTTCGTGCAGCATGTTCGCTCGTTGGTCGCGCCGGCGTGCGACTGGCAATCCCAGAATTTTTCCTGCATGGCGCTCGCGCACGCCGCATTGAGTGTGGCCGAAGCAATCGAGCGCGTGGATCGCCGTGTGGCCGACGGGTGCTGCGCCGGAGCGGCCAAGTGTTTCTCGACCGATATCGCCTGCGCGACTGAGCGCTTCGATAATTCAGTTGCCGATCGCGGCGTGCGGCTCGTTGCCGGCGCAGTCGAATCCCTCAGCATGCCTGTGCGCCTGGTGCAGAACGGGCGATTGCGAACATACCTGCTATGGATTGTCGCCGGTTTGGCTGCGATTTGTGCATATTGCCTGTTCCGAGCGGCGCCCTGAGGGAATTAAGGAAAATGAGGCAAACGCATGTTCCTTTCTAACGCGCATATTTTGGGCGCGGTCCTATTCACGCCCGCGGTTGGCGCTGCGGTGCTTCTGTTTCTGCCGCGAGCCAGAGCGCGGGCTACGCGAATCATCGCTCTCGGGTTCGGTTGTCTGACGATCCTGAACGCGCTGCCATTGCTCTGGCGCTTTGATCCCTCGTCCAATCTTCTTTTCCAGTGCATCGCTGACGCCGAATGGATTCCCTCCATCGGCGCGCGATACACATTGGGGATAGACGGGATCAGCTTGCTGCTCGTGATGCTTACGGCCGTGCTCGGCATGGCGGCGCTCGCCGCGTCGTGGGTAGAGCCAGGCCGGGAGCGGTCCCGCTGCGCGCTGCTGCTGCTTCTCGAATTCTGCTTGCTAGGTGTCTTTTTGTCTCTCGATTTTGTGCTCTTCTATTTCTTTTGGGAGATGATGCTCGTCCCAGCGTATTTTTTGATCGTGAACCGAGGCGAGGGACCCGCTGCGCGCGCGGGAATGAAGTTTTTCGTCTATACGCTCGCTGGATCTGTGCTGATGCTGCTGGCGATTGCGGCGGTGTGGCACTCCCGGCAGACGTTCGATATGCGCGAAGTCCTGGCCCATCCGTTCGGCGCCGCAGATGCGTGGCACGCGCAAAAGTGGATTTTCTGGGGATTTTTTCTTGCCTTTGCGATCAAGCTGGGGCTATTCCCTTTTCACACCTGGCTTCTGGACGCGCACGCGGAATCGCCCACGGAAGCGTCGCTGCTTCTGGCGGGTGCGTCCCTGAACATGGGCCTCTATGGGTTCTTGCGCGTGCTGCTGCCCATGTTGCCGGAGGCTACCGCGCGCTACCACGTCCCAATCATGATCCTGGCGGTGATCAGCATCGTTTATGGCGGGTTCCTGTGTCTCGCGCAGAAGGACTCGAAAAGACTGATTGCGTGCGCCTCTATTCCGCAGCTCGGTTTCTGCGCGCTGGGCATTTTCGCGCTCACGCCCTTGGGCATTGCCGGGGGGGTGGTGCAGATGATCAGCCAAGGGATTGTGATCGCGGCGCTCTTCTTGATTTTTGACTCGTTGTCCGCTCGCCGCGGAACGCCGATGATCGAAGGGCTGCGCGGCGCGCCGCGCGAGACGCCTGGCCTCGCGGCATTTTATGTGCTCTTCACGCTTGCGGCGATTGGCGTCCCCGTATTTTCCGCATTCGCAGGTGAATTTGCGATCGTGCGCGGATTGATGGAGCGCTATAGCATTTTTGCGGCCTGTGCGGCATTCGGAATCCTGCTTTTTGCGGCAACTTTGCTGTGGCTGTACCAACGGATCGCGTTCGGCGAGTCGCCGGCAGACTTGGCGCCAAGCCCTCGGCCGCTCGGCAGACCGGAATGGGCTGTGCTGCTGCCCCTCGCGGCGCTGGCGATCTGGATCGGAGTATTTCCGCAGCCGTTTTTTCGCGCCGTGGAGGCGCCTGTGAAGCAGTTGGTTGCCGTCGTGAACCCGGGTTATTACGTGAACCGTTCCGCGCTCGATCGTTCTGGGAATGGCCCCGCTACCAGCGTAAGGGCTTCGCAGAGTCCGCCACCTTCGCGGACCGCGGTCGCAAAAGCCGTCTTCGGGGGCCGATAGATGGACCCGGGTTCGGCACAGGCCGTGTTCGGGCAAGCGGGCAGGGATTCGGTTTTCATCCTGCCGCAAATCATGCTGGCCGTGTTCGGCGTGGCGATTCTGCTGACGGACCGCTTCCTTCCGCAGGCGCAGAAGCGGTGGCACGCCTTTACGGCTCTTCTGGGGCTTGCGTTCAGCGGCGCTGCGCTTGGCGTGATCGCCCGGATTTCACCGCGCGGCATTTCCGCGTTTAGCGACTCCATAGCGATTGAGCCATTCTTCGTCTATTTCGGATGGCTTTGCCTGGCTGTCGCCGCGCTAGTGATCCTGCTCTCGGCGCGCTATCTGGCGGCATTGGATTCGCAGGGCGAAATATATACGCTGCTGCTTTTCGCGACACTCGGAATGATGTTCCTCGCGTGCGGCAACGATCTCGTCGTGCTGTTTGTGGGGATCGAAATATTCGCCACCAGCTTGACGGTGTTGATTGCGTGTGGTGCTCCGCACGATTCGGCCGGCGGACGGAAGTCCGCCGAGGCGGCGGTGAAGCAGGGAATTATGACGGCCCTTGCTGCGGCAATTCTCGCGTACGGCTTTTCGTTGCTGTACGGAATTGGCGGCTCGACAAATCTGCGCGCGATCGCGGAGGGAATTACCCGTAATCCGGCGGGCGCACCGCTTGCCTTTGCCGCGCTCGCCGCGATTTGCGCGGCGCTCTTCGTGCAGCTCGCGGCGGCGCCCTTCCATGAGTGGATGCCCGATTCCTGCCAGGCTGCGCTTGGACCGGTTGCCGCCTATGCCGCGATCGGCGCAAAGGTGGCTGCTTTCGCGTTACTTTTGCGACTTCTTCTAACGATATTTTGGCCCCTGTGCACGACGTGGGCGCCCATTCTCGCTATCGTAGCCGCGGTTTCGATCATTGCAGGGACGCTGGCTTCGCTCACCCAATCGAACACGAGACGGCTGCTAGGCTATCTTTCGATTGTACAGGTGGGATTTATACTGCTCGGCCTGGTTGCCGCAGTTGGTCCGAACGGGTCGGTCAACGAGCGGGGCCTTCAGGCCGTGGCATACTATCTTTTTGTGTTCGCGTTTTTCGGCACGGGCGCGTTTTCGCTTGTCATCTCGTCTGGGGGCGTCGTCGCGATGCGAAAGGATTTGAATGAGGCGCAGGGCTTCACCGGGGCGGCCCCCGGTACGATTTTGCTGATGCTCGTCTTTCTTTTTTCGCTCGCGGGCGTGCCGCCAACGGCTGGATTCATCGGTATATGGCTCGTTGTTTCGTCGCTTGTGGCCACGGGGCACAAGGCCCTCGCGCTGCTCGCCGTCGCTTGCCTGCCTCTCGCGGTCTATTCCAGCCTGCGCCTGGCGCGCGCGGTTTGGAGACCTGCGACTGGGCTGGCAGCGACATGGGAGCGAGCTTCGTGGATGGAAACGTGGGGGCTCGCGGTGGCAGCTGCCGTGACGCTGGGCGCCGGCATTTTCCCCGAGCGCCTGCTACATTTCGCGCAATACTCGATGCTGAGCGTGCTTGCTCGCTGAACGCCCGGCGCGCTTCGTGGAGATCATGTCGCGCAAAGACGTTGGCGGAAATATTAAGCAAGTGGCCCTGGCGCTCGAGCTGCCCTTCCTGATCGTGGGCCCCGCGGTGCTCGGCGGCGGCATTGGTTACCTGCTCGACCGCTGGCTGCACACCTCGCCGGCGCTGATGCTCGTGCTCGGGATAGTCGGCGTGGCCCTTGGAATTCGCGACGTTCTGAAAGTGGCGGCCGCGGGAGACAAGAACAACCCTTGAATTGCGTTTCGAATTTTTCCCCGGATTCGGATGCCCGTCATCTCGCGATCGAGTCGCGCATCGAGCGCGGCATCTTGTTTGCCGGTGTCGCGATGCTCGCCGCGGCCGCCGCTTTTTGGGGAATCCGCGCGGCAGGAGGCGTTCTGGCCGGTACCGCGCTATGTTGGCTGAATTTTCGATGGCTCCGCCGGGGCGCCGGCGCGGTGATACGCCTGGGGCTTGCCCAGGCAGGCGCGGCAAGCGTTCACGTGCCGCGCGGAACACACGCTAAGTTCTTTGGACGCATCCTTTTGCTGATCTTTGCCGTGTATGCTATTCTCGCATGGCTGCACCTCCCCCCAGTGGCGGTTCTGAGCGGTCTGGGGGCGATTGTGCCGGCAATCCTGCTGGAACTCGCGTACGAATTGCTGCGCGGCGAAGCTCGCTGGAGCGAGCCTTAGCCGTACAGCGCGGCGCGGCGTGCCACCCTCGCATCAGGGAGATTCATGGGTTCAGAGAAAGTGTTGGGAATCACGAAATTGGTGAACTGGCTGCTCGGCAAGCCCGCCGCCGCGCTGCTTGCATTGCTGCACATACAGCCAGCCAATCCGCAGTACCCCATTCCCAATTTTTTCGCCATGGAACTGATTGTCTTTCTTTTCTCGGTCGTATTTTTCCTGTGGCTTAAGGCGCGTCTTTCGGCGGATCGCCCCGGCGGGACGCAGCAGTGCATGGAAATGTTCCTGACGAATTCGATGGGCGTGGGCGTGAAGGATTTGCTAGACGACATTGTGGGCCATGGTTCCGACCGGCACATTCCCATGATGGGCAGCATCGGCATGTTCATCCTGATCTCGAATCTGGCAGCGCTGATTCCCGGCTTCATGTCCCCGACGGCGGAAGTAACGGTGCCGCTTGCGTGCGCGGTTGTGGTGTTCTTGTATTACAACTGGTTTGGCATCGGCTTGCATGGAATCGTCGCCTATGCCAAGACATTGATGGGTCCCGTCAAGGCCATCTCTCCGATCATGGTGATCGTTGAGACATTCAGCCATTTTGCGCGACTGCTTTCGCTCACGGTCCGCCTTTGGGCGAATATGATGGTCAGCGAGCTGATCTATGTTTCCTTCCTGGGATTATCGCTCGCCCTGCTCGCGTTTCTGAGCCATCTGAACCCGGCGGGATATATCTCGGCGGTCGTTCCCGTGGGAATACCGCTGGCGTTGAGCGCGTTTCACATTTTCGAGGCGTTGCTGCAAGCCTTTATTTTTACGATTCTGGCGATTGTCTATCTTGGTTTGGCGCTAGCTGAAGAGCACTAATTCGGCATTCTAATGTCAGTGTGAGGCCGGTCGCCTCCTAAGGCTTCCGGCAACCACCTCCTGACATTTACTTCATATCAAGGGAGAGAACATGGCGAGAAAAGCGATATGGCTGCTGCTGGCGGCCTTTATTGTGTTGGTGCTGGCGCCGGTGACGTTTGCAGCAACTGGAACTCCGGCGGGCGGAATTGATTGGGTGGACGTTGCGGCTGCCATCGGTCTGGGCATTACGGCCGCGGGCTGCGGGCTTGGGCAGGGGAAGGCGACCGCGGCGGCGTGTGAAGGCACCGCGCGGAATCCAGGCGCCAGCGGCCCGATCCGCATCGCGTTCATCATCGGTGTGGCGCTGATCGAGTCCCTCACGCTGTATGCCCTGGTCATCGTTCTAATCAAGTAGAATTCGTTCGCAAAACTCTGAGGCCGAAGGCGGCGCGCCGCCTTCGGACTTTTTCTTTTAAGGCGTAAGCGTTCTTCGCACCTGCCTTCGAGTGCGGAAACACTCGCAGATGGTTTCCGGCGGGAGGCCTTGGGGAAATTGATGATGAGAATGGACGCTGCTCAGCGCAGCGCGAGCGAGTCCGCTGCGGCCTTGGCTAGTGTAAGAATGCGGCCGGGCAGCAGCCCTAGGTACAGCGTCCCGGCAGATGCGATGACGAGCGCCGTGGTAAGGGCCGGGGCGACTGCTGTCGGCGCGTAGTCCTGCGCCGGGGCCCAGAAGTACATCGCAATAATCACCCGCAGATAGTAGTACGCCCCGATCACGCTATTGATCGCGGCAATCACCACGAGCCACACGATCCAGGGATTGCGCACATCCAGTGCGGATTGAAACGCGAAGAACTTGCCCAAAAATCCGGCGGTCGCGGGCAGGCCGAGCAGAGACAGCAGGAAGAGCGAAAAGCAGGCGGAAAGGACAGGCTGCTTCGTTGACATGCCGGCATAGTCTTGCAGTTCGAGCCGCTTTTCGCCTTGCTGGCCGAGATGCGTGACCACCAGGAACGCCCCGACCTTCATCAGCACGTATGCGGCGAGATAGAAGAGCACCGCCGCAATTCCCAGGTCCGTGGAGGCCGCGAACGCCACCAGAATGTATCCGGCGTGCGCGATCGAGGAATAGGCAAGCATGCGCTTCACGTTTGTCTGCGCCAGGGCGGCGAGGTTCCCGATAAACATCGTGAGCACGGCGCTGATCCAAATCGCCCAGAACCACAGGTGGCCCGCCGAGCCGAATGCGACATAGAAAATACGGAGCATCAGCGCGAACGTTGCGGCCTTTGGCGCAGAGGCGAGCAGCGCCGTGACCGGCGTGGGTGCCCCTTCGTATACGTCGGGGCCGTAGATCTGAAATGGCGCAATCACCACCTTGAACCCGAGCCCGACAAAGATCAGCGCCAGGCCGAGCATGGCGATGGCCGGTACGCTCGATCCGGCACCGCGCAGAACGGCTTGCACGGCATCCATTTTGGTCGAGCCGGTCGCTCCGTACACCATCGCAATTCCATAGAGAAAAAATGCGGTGGCAAAGGAGCCGAGCAGAAAATATTTCAATGACGCTTCATTGGATTTCAGCGCACGGCGGCGAAAGCCGACCAAAACGTAGGTGGCAATCGAGCTCATCTCGAGGCCGACAAACGCGGTGATCAGCTCATTCGCGCCCGCCATAATGCCCATGCCGGCCGTGGCGAAAAGGATCAGCGCGTAAAATTCCCCGCGCTGGATGCCCTCGTCCTCCAAATAATTCAGCGAGCCCAGGATGGCCAAGATAGCCGCGCCGACCACGATGTAGTGGACGAAAACGCTGAAGCGGTCCACGCGCATCAGGTCGCTATAGGCCGCGCCGGGATTCACGCCGGCACACCGAATCGAGACGAGCGCCACGACCGACCCGACCAGGCCGAGCCAGCCCATGCTCTTCTTACGCGCGGCCCCAACGAACGGGTCCACGACCATGATCAGAATGCCGAAGAAACACAACACGAGCTCGGGCGCGAGCCGTTGCAGGTTGGTGACTTGTTCCGCGAAGGAAGAAATCACGGCCGCACCAGCCTTTCGGCTACAGCCGAGAAGCCGCCGCGCGATGGCGGCTGCGCGGGATTCCTTGCCTTTGCCTGCGCGGCGAGCCGTGCGCGCCCTTCGCGCGATGCGCTTTGCACTCGAGTCATTTGCTGAAGGGTGTTATCCACCGAGACGGCCATGCGCCGCGTGAAGAGCGGGGAAGCCACGCCCATAAAGATGATGACCGCCGCCATGGTGATCAGAATCGTTCGCTCGCGCCGCGACGCATCGGGCAGTTTGCGGTTCTTTTCAACGGTTACTTCACCGAGCGCGACTCGCTGGTAGGCCCACAGCAGGTAAATCGCGGAAAGCACGGCGCCGCTGGCCGCCCATGAAGCCCACTGGTGATGATGGTGAAAGGTGCCAATCAGGATCAGAAACTCGCCAATGAATCCGTTGAGCGGCGGAAGCGCCAGCGACGAAAGGCAAATGAACAGGAAGAGCGACATCAGCACTGGCATCGGCGAAGCGAGGCCGCCGAATTCCTTGATTTCGTGCGTGTGCCGCCGGTCGTAGAGCATGCCTACGCCAAGGAATAGCGCACCGGTTGAGACCCCATGGTTCAGCATTTGGTAGATGGCGCCCTGGATTGCCGTGGGGTCGAACGCAAAAATTCCGAGCACCACAAATCCGAGGTGGCTGACCGACGTATACGCCACTAAGCGCTTCAAGTCGCGCTGCACTGTGGCAACCAGCGCGCCATAGACAATGCCGATAATGGCGAGCACCCCGACCACGGGGGCAGCGCGATGCGCCGCGTCGGGAAAGAGCGGAAGGCAGAATCGCAGCATTCCGTAGGTTCCAAGCTTCAGCATGACGCCGGCCAAAATCACCGAACCCGCGGTCGGTGCGTCCGTGTGCGCATCCGGGAGCCACGTGTGAAACGGGAAGAGCGGCACCTTGATGGCGAAGGCAAAAAAGAAGGCGAGGAAGAGCCACATTTCGGTGCTGCGCGAGAAGACCAGACTGCCGGACTGCAGCATTCGCTCGATGCTTGCGAGGTCGAATGTGCCCGCCGCATTGTAGAGCCACAGAATCGCCACGAGCATCAGGATCGAGCCGAGCATCGTGTAGAGAATGAATTTCACCGCCGCGTAAATGCGCCGCTCGTGGCCCCAGATGCCGATGATGAAGTACATCGGAATCAGCATCACTTCCCAGAAAACGAAAAAGAGGAAAAGGTCGAGCGAGACGAATACGCCGATCAAGCCCATTTCCAGCACGAGCAGGGAAATGAAGAAACCCTTCACGCGATCGTGAATAGACCGCCAGGACGCGAGAATCGCCAGCGGCGTGAGGAATGTGGTCAGCAGGACGAGAAACAGGCTGATACCGTCAATCCCAATGTGGTAGTGAATCGCCTGCCCAATCCAGGGATGCGACTCCTGAAACTGATAGTTCGCACTCGAAAGATCGAAACCCCGGAGCAGAAAAAGGGAAATCACGAATTCGGCGAGCGATGCGGCGAGCGCAATCCGCCGAATCCAGGTGTGGTCCTGGCCGCGCAGGCAAAGCAACGCCAGCACTCCCAGTAGCGGCAGAAAAGTGACGATGGTCAGCAATAGGGAGTGAGATTCCACGTCAGCGCACCATCCAGAGTCCCAGTAAGAGTACGGTGAAGCCCGCCGCACCGATCACAATCCAGGTGGCATAACTGCGCGTATTGCCGGATTGCAACTTACGCAGCTGGCCGCCGGAGCCGCGTGCTAGGCGCGCCGATCCGTTCACGGCGCCGTCAATCAGTCCGGCATCCACGCCGCGCCACAGCGCGTTTCGTGAGATCCAGAGCAGCGGTCCGATGAAAGCCGCCTGATAGAGCTCGTCCACCCAATATTTGTTGAGCAGCAGCAGATAAGCACCGCGCAAACCCTTCGCCAGCTTTCGCGGGGCTTCCCGGTCTTTGATGTAGAACCACCATGCGAAGAGAAAACCGATGAGCGCCACAATCACCGGCGGACCGGTAACGGCGTGCAGCACCTCCATGCCGGGATTGTGCTCCATGCCGCCGGCTTCGCCCGCCGAGCCCGCGAGCGACGCCTGCTGTTCAATCCCGGTGGTTTGCGGCGCGTATGCGGAGAATACGGGATGCAGAAATGCCTCGAAGTGGTCCACGCCGCCCGCTAGATGCGGCGCTGCCATCCAGCCGCCGCCCAGGGATAGAATCGCGAGCAGAATCAGGGGCACGGTCATATTGCGCGGCGATTCGTGAACGTGAACCTTGTGCTCGTCGTAGCGGCCGCGCCCGAAAAAGGTGAGGAAGAGCAGCCGAAACATATAGAACGACGTAAGGCCAGCGCCCGCCAGCCCCAGAATCCACAGGACGATATTTGCGTGCGGGCCTGACCCGGCCGCATCCAGAATCTCGTCCTTGCTGAAGAACCCGGCAAAACCCGGCGCACCGGCAATCGCCAGCGTCGCCGCGAACATCGTCCAGTACGTCACCGGGATCTTCTTGCGCAGCCCGCCCATGCCGCGCATGTCTTGTTCGCCGCCCATCGCGTGAATTACGCTTCCGGCCGCCAGAAATAGCAGGCCTTTAAAAAACGCATGGGTCATCAGGTGGAAGATTCCGGCCGCGTATGCACCCACGCCGCAGCCCAGAAACATGTAACCAAGTTGCGAGACGGTGGAGTACGCAAGCACCTTTTTGATGTCCGTCTGCACGAGGCCGATGGTTGCCGCGTAAAACGCCGTAATCGCCCCGGTGATCGCCACCATCATCATGGCAATCGGCGCGCGAGAAAATAGCGGGCTCATGCGCGCCACCATGTAGACGCCCGCGGTCACCATGGTCGCCGCGTGAATCAACGCGCTCACCGGCGTGGGGCCTTCCATCGCATCCGGCAGCCATACGTACAGCGGCAATTGCGCCGATTTGCCGATTGCGCCGACGAACAACAGAATGCAGATCACGGTCAGCACGCCCGCGTGACCCATCGTGTCCGCGGGCATCCCGGTCACCTTGCCGAACATCGTGCCGAAATCCACCGAGGAGAAGGTCCAGAACGCGAGCAGGATACCCACGGTGAAGGCCATGTCTCCCAATCGCGTGGTGATGAACGCCTTTTTGCCCGCCGAGATCGCCGACTGCTTCAGGAACCAGAACCCGATCAATAGATAGCTGCACAGCCCCACGCCTTCCCATCCGACGAACATCAGTACGAGATTGTCCGCCAGCACCAACGTGAGCATGAAGAAGACGAACAGATTCAAATAGGAAAAGAACCGGTAATAGCCACCCTCGTGCGCCATATAGCCGGTGGAATAGATGTGAACCAGCAAGCTGACGAACGTCACCACGAGCAGCATCACGATGGTGAGCTGATCCACGCGGAGAGAGAAGTTCACGCGAAACGGCCCGGCAACCATCCAGGTGAAGAAGTTCTTCACCACCGGTATCTGGTCAGGCGAGAGGCGCCAGAATTCGCGAATGGCTTCCAAGACGGCGAGAAACGACAGCCCCACCGATCCGATGGCAATCGTATTCACGGTACGCTTCGGCCATTTCGCACCGAAAATGCCATTGAGGGCCGATCCGGCCAGCGGTACGGCGAGGATGATCCACAGATAGTTGAGCATCGGCATTAGAATTTGAGCAGGTTCACTTCTTCCACGTTTAGCGTCCGCCGGTTGTGCGCGATGGTGATCACGATGGCGAGCCCCACCGCGGCCTCCGCTGCGGCCACCACAATCACGAAGAATACGAATACGAGCCCGTCCAATTGATGCCAAGCCCGCGCGAACGCCACGAACGCCAGGTTCACGGCGTTAAGCATGAGCTCGATGGACATGAAAATCGTAATGACGTTGCGCTTGAAAATGAACGCGACCACGCCCAGCCCAAATAGAACCGCACTCAGCACCAGATAATAGGAAACCGGGACCACGCTTATTCATCCCTCCGGGCCAGAACCATCGCGCCAAGGATCGCGATTAGAATCAAAATCGAGGTTGCCTCAAACGGGAAAAGGTAGTTCGTGAAAAGCTGTTCGGAAAGCGCCGCCGTGGAAATGCCGGGAGTAGCCGCCGCCGAACCGGTACCGATTGCCGCGCCCGCAGGCGAGCCATACAACCAGTGCGCGCATTCCAGCAGCAGGAAAAATCCGAGCGGCACTCCGACCCAGAGCGCGATCCGGCTCCAATTCGTGCGTTCTTCGGCTCCTGCGTTGAGCAGCATGATCACGAATACGAACAGCACCATCACCGCTCCGGCGTAGACGATAATCTGCACCGCTGCGATAAATTCCGCGCCGAGCAGCAGGTACAGCACGGCCAGAGCAATCATTACCAGAATCAGGGAAAGGGCGCTGTGGATCGGCTCGCGAGCCAGAATCAGCGAGACGGCGCCCACCACAGCCAGAATCGCGCAGATGAAAAACAGAAGCAGCGGAATCGTCATCCGTGCCTCACCACGATTAGCAGAGCGGTGATCACCAGATTCGCGAGCGACACAGGCAGCAGCAGCTTCCACCCGAACGACATCAGTTGGTCATAGCGAAAGCGGGGAAGAGTGCCCCGGATCCACACATAGAAAAACAGGAAGGCGAGCACCTTCGTAACGAACCAGAAGGGCCCAATGATTACGACTTGCACCTGCGGCAGCAGACAGATCAGCCCCCCGACAAGCGCCAGCATCGTCACCACGGCGAACTGCAAGCGTGCGATGCCGCGCATCTCCGTCACGGTGTCCCACGCGCAATAGGCGGCAAGCGCCAGCAGTCCCGCCGCGGGTAAATACAACTGCCAGTGCCAGCTATCTGGAAAAGGCGAGAGCCATCCGCCAAAGAAAAGAATGGTCGCCAAGCACGAGACCGTAATCATATTCGCGTATTCGGCCATGAAGAACATCGCGAACTTGAAGCTCGAATATTCGGTGTGAAAGCCGGCAACGAGTTCGGTCTCCGCCTCCGGCAGGTCGAAGGGAATGCGATTCGTCTCCGCAATTGCAGCGGTGATGTAGCAGAGAAACCCCACGATCTGCAGCCACACGTGCCATCGCGGCAGAAAATGCCAATAATATCCGGATTGGCCGCTGATGATCTGATTGAAGTCGAGCGACCCGGCCAGCAGCAGCACGCCAACCACGGAAAGGGTCAGCGAAACCTCGTAGCTGATCATCTGGGCCGAGCTGCGCAGGCTGCCGAGGAGAGGGTACTTGCTATTCGAGGACCATCCAGCAAGAGCGACGCCGTACACGCCCATCGAGGTAATCGCAAAAACGAACAGCAATCCGATATCAATATTCGATACGACGAAAACGGGCTGCCCGAGCACGCGTATGCCCGGCGGGCCAAACGGAATCAGCGCGATGGCCGTCAGCGCCAGGGAAAGCGCGATGAACGGCGCCAGCAGGTAGACGAATCGGTCCGCCGCCGGTGGGGTCAAGTCTTCCTTGAAAAGGAATTTCAGGCCGTCGGCCAGCGGCTGCAGCAGGCCGTGTGCCCCAACGTAATAGGGTCCCCAGCGCGATTGGATGCGCGCGACGACCTTTCTTTCGAACCACGTGAGGTACGCCAGCGCCGTCATCACAATGAACAGCAGGACGGCGATCTTTACTAGCGATACCACCAGGACTGGATGTTCGGTGATGAAGCCCACGGAATCTCTTTTGCCTCGTGCGTCGAATTGAGCTTGGAACAGTAACGGCCCAGAGTGCCACTCGTAAACAAGAAATCGTGTGAAGAGAAAACCGTGCCCGCCGGAACATCGTAGGACGGCTCGGCCGACTTGCAGGTTGCGAAGGAGCGCTCCGCGTTTCCCGCGAGCAGGCCGGCGACCGACACGTCGTAACCGGCTACGTGCTGCCGAATTTCATCGAAAGCGGCTTCGGCCGTGCGCAGGCGTATTGCCGGCCCGAGCCCAAGCATCGAAAGTTGGTGCGAGAGAATGCGCAGCAGGTCGTAATCGCTGCGCGGACCCTGCGGATCTACCGAGCGGCGCGTCATTTGCACTTCGCCGCTCGTATTCGTCATCGTGCCGTCCTTTTCATAGCTGGATGCGGCAGGCAGCACGATGTCGGCGCGCTGCGCCGTCTCCGTCAGGAACATATCCTGCACCACCAGCAGATCCAGCCCGGCGAGCTTTTCCGGTGACGAGATGCCAAAGCTTTTCACGGGATTTGCGCCGGCCACGTAAAGCGCCTTCAATTTTCCGCTCGCTGCCGCTTCCATCATGGCGCGAGCCGTCAGGCCCGGCGTCGAGGGAATTTCGCGTCCCCAGAGCTTGCCAAATCGCGCGCGCTCCCCGGCATCGGAAATCGGCGCGTATCCTGGTAAGCGGTCGGGCAAAATGCCCATGTCGGATGCGCCGCGCGAATTGGCGTAATCGCCCAGTGCGACGTAGCGCGTCCGCCCGTTCAGGCTCGACCCGAAGGTGATCAGGTCGCGCAGGGCCGCGCCCTGAATGCTTGCCCCGAAAAGGATCAGGACATCTGCTTCCTTGATGATCGAATCCTTCAACTTCGTCAGTGCCTCGGACGTCTTCGCGTCAAATTGACCGCTCCCCGTAGCCAGCCAACGCACGGCCTGCGCCTCGGTGTTCGGGGAAAGCTCCGCCACCTGAGCCGCCTTGCGATGAATCTTGCTCGGCTGCCCGTTGATCGCGTACAGCCTTTGGCCGTGGTGCCGCACGCCCGTCCGAATCTGCCACGCGACTAGGGGATTCTGCTGCGTTACGTCATTGCCGATCAGCAGCACCGTCTGTGCTTCGTACACGTCCGCCATTCTCGCCGCAGCGTCCTTGAATCGCGGTCCGAGCGTTGCTGCAAGGCCGGCGTAGTCCGCCGTCCGATGGTGATCGAGGTTGTTGGTTCCCAGCGACGCTCGCGCAAACCGGTTCAAGAGGTAGTCTTCTTCGTTGGTCGTATGGTTCGAGCCGATCACGCCGATTGCCGCCGGGCCGTGTGCGTCGTGGACCTGCTTCAGCCTTCGCGCGACCTCTTCGAAAGCATCTTCCCAGCTCGCCGGCGCGAGTGTGCCGTTGCGCCGCACCAGCGGCTGCCGAACGCGCTCCGCATGGCGCGTAAAGTCGAATCCGAAGCGGCCCTTCGCGCAGAGGAATTCGCCGTTAATTCCCGAATGGTCTCGGTTATTCGCGCGGAGAATCTCGTTATTGCGCACGCTCAGCGTGGTCTTGCAGCCGTTCGAGCAGTGTGTGCACGGCTCCGGGAAGTAGGTCATCTCCCATGGACGCGTCTGATAGCGGTACGTGCCGCTCGTCAGCGCGCCCACCGGACAAATATCAATGCACATGCCGCATTCTTCGCAGGCCAATTCGCCCGTTTCATTGGGCAGAATCACGGACTGAACGCCGCGCGAACCCACACCCAGCGCCTTCACGTCCATCCCTTCATCGCACACGCGCACACACCGGAAGCAAAGAATGCACCGCGGCGCGTCGTAGTAGACGATCGGCGACCACTTCTCCTCGGGATAGTGCAGCTTTTCCTCGATGAACCGCGTGTGGTCCAGTCCGTAGCGGAAGGTCATGTCCTGCAGTTCGCATTCGCCGCCTTTATCGCACACCGGGCAATCGAGCGGGTGATTCGAGAGCAAAAATTCCAGCATGTTCTTCCGCGCGCCGTGGATCACCGGCGTATCGGTTTTCACCACCATGCCGTCAGTCGCTACGAGCGTGCATGCCGTCTGCAGCTTCGGCATTTTCTCCACTTCGACCAGGCACATGCGGCAGGCCGCTTGCAGCGAAAGGCCGGGGTAATAGCAGAATGAAGGCACCTCGACGCCCTGCTGCTTCGCCGCTTCGATAACCAGCGTGCCGGCAGCCGCCGTGATCTGCTGCCCATTCAGAGTGAATGTGATCTGCTTCTGTTCCGCCATTCCTATCCTTACCCGAAGTGCCGCTGCTTTATCGGCGCGAAAATTCAGAATTGTTTCCGGTTCGGGGCCGTCAGCGCGCCAATTCCGCTATTTCCGCTGGTTTATAGGCGCACTTGCCGTGCAAATGATCTTCAAATTCGTTCCGCCACTTCTTCACGATGCTGATCGTGGGCAGCGCTGCTGCGTCTCCCAAGGGACAGAACGTCCGGCCGAGCATATTCTTCGAAACCTCGTCAATCAACGGAATATCTTCCTCGCGCCCGCCGCCCTCGTGGAATCGGTCCAGCATCTTGCGCAACCAAGCCGTGCCTTCGCGGCAGGGAATGCACCAGCCGCAGGATTCATGCGCGTAGAAGTGCATGATCCGGCGGGCCACGTCTACCATGCACGTATCTTCGTCAATCACTACCGTGCCGCCCGAGCCCAGCATCGAGCCCGCCTTGGCGAGCGTATCGAAGTCCATCGCGATATCAATCTCGCTGGCCGCGAGCAGCGGGCATGAACTGCCCCCTGGAATCACGGCTTTCAGCTTCTTGCCACCTTTCATTCCGCCGGCGACTTCCTCGATCATGCGTTTCAAGTTGAAGCCCAGCGGCAACTCGTAAATTCCCGGCCGGTTGACGTGCCCCGAAATCGAATAGAGCCGTGTGCCGCCATTTTTCGGAGTGCCCAGGCCCGCATACCAATCCCCGCCCCGGCGGATGATCGCCGGGACCGTGCTCAGGGTCTCCGCGTTGTTAATCACCGTCGGGCAGCCATAGAGACCCACGACGGCAGGGAAGGGAGGTCGAATGCGCGGATAGCCGCGCTTTCCTTCCAGCGATTCCATCAGCGCCGATTCCTCGCCGCACTCGTATGCCCCTGCACCCGTATGCGTGCACAGGTCGAAATCGAACCCGCTGCCCAGAATATTTTTGCCCAGATAACCCTTCGCGTACGCCTCTGCAATCGCCCCATCGAGAATATCAATCACGTAGCGATATTCCCCGCGCACGTACGCGAATCCTCGATGCGCGCCCACAGCCTTCCCGGCAATCACCATTCCTTCGATTAGCTGGTGCGGATCCATTTCGAGCAGCGGGCGATCCTTGCAGGTGCCCGGCTCGCTTTCATCGCAATTCGCCAGGATGTACTTCGGCTTCGCCGTTTCTTTTGGAACGAAGCTCCACTTCATCCCCGCCGAAAAGCCGGCGCCGCCGCGGCCGCGCAGATTCGATTTCTTCATCTCCTCGATAATCTGCTCGGGGTTCATTTGCTTCAGCGCCTTTTCCAGCGCTTGGTACCCATCGTGTTTCAGATAGACGTCAATCTTCGTCGAATTCGGCAAGCCGAATCGCTGGCTGATCACCGGCACTTCCGCCGGCTGCCGCTCGTGGACGGAGCCGGACGTCACGGCCACAGGCTGCGGCTTGCGGCCCTCCTGAAGCTGCTCGAAGAGTTGGTCCACCTTGTCCGGATTGAGGTCCTCGTGGAAGTCGTAATTGACCTGCAAGCAGGGTGCGCCGGTACAGGCGCCTATGCACTCGACTTCTTCCAGCGAAAATGTGCCGGTTGGCGAGACTTCCTTATGCCCGATGCCGAGCCTCTTTTGGACGTGCTCGTAAAGCTCTTTGCCGCCGCGCAGCATGCACGAAATATTGGTGCAGACCTGGATGTGATAGCGGCCGGCAGGTTTGCGGCGCAGCATCGAGTAATACGCCAGCGTCTCCGTCACCTCGAGGATTTGCAAGCCCAACCGCTTCGCAATCTCGTCCAGAATTTCATCGCTCAAATAGCCGAACTGGTCCTGCGCATACAGCATCATGGGGATCAGGGCCGAACGCTTCACTGGATAGCGTGAGGCGAGTTCCGTAAATTTCGTTTCGAGTCCTGGAGGCAGTTGCATAGCGCGGCTCGGCTGGAATCGCTTGCCTAGCGGTCCACCTCTCCCAGAACGATGTCGGTCGTTCCGATGCACGCCACCACGTCCGCGATCAGCCGCCCTTCGCATAGTTTCGGCAGCGACTGCAGATTCACGAACGACGGCGTGCGGAATTTTACGCGATAAGGCTTATTCGATCCGTCGCTTGCCACGAACACACGCAGTTCGCCGCGCGGCGATTCGATCACGCTGTACACCTCGCCCGCAGGGGGCGCGAATCCCTCCGTGAAAATCTTGAAGTGATAGATCAGGCCTTCAATCGAGGTTTTCATTTCTTCGCGCGAGGGCGGGATGATTCCCGGCAGAGACGCGCGGAACGGCCCATCCACCAGATTCCTTTCCAGCGCCTGCCGGACAATCTTGATGCTCTCTCGGATTTCGGCCACACGGACCAGATACCTTGCGTAGCAATCGCCGGCGGTCTGCGTCATCACCTGGAAATCAAATTCGTCGTAGCTCGAATAGGGAAACGCCTTGCGAATATCGTAGGCCACCCCGCTGCCGCGCAGCATCGGCCCCGAGGCCCCCATGGCGATGGCATCGGCTGCGCTGATGATTCCCACGCCTTTCGTACGCCCGATCCAAATCTTGTTCTCGGTGAGCAAGTCTTCGTAGTCGTCCACGTGCCCCGGCAGCGCAGTGATCACGCGGCGGATGCGATCCGTCCACCCTGGGGGCGGTTCCAGCGCGAGCCCGCCCACGCGGAAGTAGCTCGTCATCATGCGTTGCCCGGAAACGTACTCGAAGAGTTTCATGAGCTCTTCGCGTTCGCGGAAGCAATAAAGAAACACGCTCATCGCGCCGAGATCAATCGCATGCGTACCTAGCCATACCAGGTGTGACGCAATGCGCGTCAGTTCGGTCAGCAGCACACGGATATACTGCGCGCGCTTGGGAATTTCCACGCCGATCAGCTTTTCCACCGCCAGGCAATAGGCAAGGTTGTTCGAAAGCGGCGCTAGGTAGTCAATTCGGTCGGTGAGTGTGATTGCCTGCGAATACGTTTTTGATTCGCACGATTTCTCGATTCCCGTGTGCAGGTATCCGATGATCGGCTTCGCCTTAATCACCGTCTCGCCGTCAAGTTCCAGAATCACGCGCAGCACGCCATGGGTCGAAGGATGCTGCGGCCCCATGTTGAGGACCATGCTTTGAGCTTGGCCGGTGGCAGTCTCAATTGTGGTCGTCATGGTCGTTGCCTCACCTGTCCTGCTGATGGCTACCGATATCCCTCGACCGGATAGTCTTTCCGCAGGGGATATCCTTCCCATTCATCCGGCATCACAATGCGGGTCAAATCTGGATGCCCTTCGAAGCGGATGCCGAAAAGGTCGAAGCCTTCGCGCTCATGCCAGTTCGCCGTCGGCCACACGGGAGTCACGGAGGCGATCACGGGGTCCGCCCCCGGCAGCCACACGCGCAACCGGAGCCGCTCGCGCCGCTCGATGGAAAGCAGGTGATAATTCAATTCGAAGCGCGGCTCAAGAGGAAAGCGGTCCACTGGCGTGATGTCCGAAAGAAAGGGAAACGAGATTGCCTCCTCGGTGGCCAGATATTCGGCCACGCGTCGCAGGTGCTCCCGCAGAACAACGACCGTGGTTTCGCCTCTGAATTCAATCACTTCGGCGATCGCTCGCGAATCCCACTCGCCGAGCTTCCGCACGGCCGGATGTTTTCCAGGTTCCTGTGTTTGCACTATGAGTTCAATCCCAGGCGGCGATCAGCGGTTCCAATCAAGCGCGCCCTTCTTCCAGAGGAACAAATAGCCCGCCAGCAAAATTATAATGTACAGCACCATTTCCACAAAACCGAAGAGGTGCAGCCGGTGATACACTAGCGCCCACGGATACAGAAAAATCGCTTCGATATCGAAAAGGATAAAAATCAAGGCGACCATGTAGAAGTGGACCGAAAACGGTTCGCGCGCGTCTCCGGTCGGCCGAATCCCGCATTCGTACGGCTGATCCTTCGCGCGCGTGCGCTTATGCCGGCCCACCAGAGTGGACACCGTGATCAACGCTGCCGCCAGGCCACCGGCCAGTATAAACATCAGCAACAACGCGCCATAACCGTCTAGGTAGCTGCCGTCCATTGTCGTCCGCGCTGATATAATAACGACCGAACGCACGCGGGTCAAATAGAGTCCGAAATTTATTTTTGCGCCGATAGGTGCGCTCAGGATGACTCACAAGGGTTTGCGCGATCCTCTCTCGTTCGCCCTTCCGGCGCCGGCGCCGCGCTCACGCGCCAAGGTTGCTGCCGCCGCATGAGCTCGGGCTTCAATACGGACGTTCGCATCGGCGATCGCGTCTTTCACGTGCAGACCGAAGACTGCGGCCCCGCGCGTCCTGTGATTGACACGGTGATCTACCAGAACGGGCAGATCCTTCACCGCCGCGCTTCTTCCTATGAAGAATTTCTCGCCGCCCCGCAGTTTTCGCCGGAATCCTTGCGCGAGCGCGTCGAGGCCCATCATCGTTCCGTGATCGAATCGCTGCGCGCGGGCGCGCTGGATGCCGAAATCGCCACCGCCATCGAGCAATCGGCGCAAACCGCGGGAATTGAAATCACTCTGCTGAATCCCGGATCGTGGCTTTCGGCGGGGAACGTTTCGCTCAGCCTGGAAATAGTGCGCCGCTCCGACCGTCAGCCCGAGCCGGGCGCTAGCGTGGAAGCGATGATCGAAGGTGCTTTGCGGGAATCGCGTTACGCGGGAACATCGGACGAGCAGGGGCGCACGGTCATCGAATTTCCGCTACCGCCTCTCGGCAAGGGCGATCTCGCTCTTGTCATCCAGGCGACCGCACGTTCCACGCGCGACGAGATCCGCTTCTCTATGCGCTCGAAGACCCCACCCGCAGCTCCCGCGGGGTAGCCGACGCTATTTATGATCTCCGTCACGATCAATGGCGAACGCCGCGAAATCCCCGAAGGGTTGACGGTCGTGCAGCTCGTTAGCCATCTTGGCCTCGCCGCCGACCGTATCGCTATGGAGTGCAATCTGGATGTGCTTCCGCGGTCCCAGTGGCAGGCCACGCGCGTCGAACCCGGCGATGCCTTCGAAATCGTGCACTTCGTCGGCGGCGGCGCGGTGGCGGGTCAGTTTGAATCTTCTTGATCGTCGCGCAAGCGATCAAAATTAGACCTGAAAAAGGATGAGGCGCAGGCCCCTCGGATCGCCGATCCTGCGCCTTCCTCTGCTGATGGCGGGTTTCGCTACGCGCTTTTCACCCTCGCGCTAGCCGTCATCTGGGCCATCATCTGCCGTATCGCTTCGGTCGTTCCCGGAGCGCGCTTCTCTCGCCACGCTTCGAACTTCTTCACGTGCGTTTCCAGGTTTTCCCACACGTGCGGGTTCTTCATCGCCGCGCGCCATTGAGCCGCGACCGGCGCCAGCCGCTCCCACACCAGCCATTGCTCGCCGGAATTCTCGAAGAAGAGTTCTTCGTCCACAAGCCCTCGATTCGCGATGCTGGCTACCATCTCCCAGTAGCTCGCGACCATTCGCATCGAGGCGTTTGCCGGAGTTCCTGGAGGAGCGATCTTCGTTACGTCCTCTGCCGTTTTCGGATGGAAGTTCAATGCAAACCAGTCCCGCGCCTCACGCATTCTCGGCTCGCGCCGCAATTCATAGAGGTGCAACATTAGATTCACCTGCTCGTGCGTAGCTGCCATGGCATTGCCTCCTGGATGTGTGAAGTTGGATTTCACTGCTGTTCTGCGAAAACTTATTGCGTGCGTCCTTCGGCCCGCGCACGAACGCTCGCGTGAATGTGTCCCCAGCCTTTCGCCACTCCCTTTCGGTGATCTTCCTCGATCAGCCCCAGCGCCGTGTGCCGGAATTTGATCAGCGTTCCGTCCTGAACCGCGCTGAGCCGGTATTGAATATTGGAGACCACCGCATAGGACATAAACAGCGGTCCGGAAATTTCCAGCAACTCGGGCCGCTTGATCGCCTGAACCGTTCCCCAGAAATGTCCATTGTCCTCGCCTAGATCGCGGTACCAGCGCCCACCCGGCCACGGCTCGATCTTCATCGCAAGCGGGCGTCCGTCGGGTGTGTTGTTATACGGTCCGAGCTGTTCCAGCAGCGCCGCGAACGTGCGCTCGACGGACGCTCGAACGTGGATCTTTTCATTCACGCTCAGCGTCAGATCGTCGATACCCGCTGTCGGTTTTGCAGTCTCCGTGTTCATGTTCGCTCCTTTATCGCCATTGGATGTAGGTTCGATGTGGTTCGGCTCACGTATTCTCATCGTTTTCAGCACGCTCTTTCACCCGCTGCAATTGATGCCGCCAGAACTTCTCGAACGTGCGGGTCCATTCGTGCAGCGGGCGAATCCCCTCCGCATTGGCCCGATAGAGCATCTGCCTTCCGTCCCGCCTCGCGCGGACCAGCCCCACGTCTCGCAGCACGCGCAGGTGTTTGGAAACCGAGGGCTGCCCCAGTCCCAACTCTGCAACGATTTCTCCCACCGCGCGTTCGCGCAGTGCCAGGTAATTCAGAATCTCCCGTCGGCGTGGCTCGGCCACCGCATTGAACGCATCGGAAGTCGTTGTGGCCCGCGCCATGCCCACTAATATATGCCTATATGGGAATATGTAAAGCGAAAAATTGCGGTGCCCTCTCCTTGCTTAAAACCCGCGTCGGATCGCTGCGCTTGACCGAATCGCCCGCCCCATGTAGTCTCGCCATCAATTTCCCTGGGTTGTGCCCTGTCAAGGAGGCTGCGCATGGTCGCCTACTCATCACTTTGGCTTCCGATTGTGCTTTCGGCTGTCTTTGTGTTCGTTGCCAGCGCCATTCTTCATATGGTGCTGCCGCTTCATCGTTCCGACTACAAGCAGCTCCCGGATGAAGGCACCGTCCTCGCCGCGCTTCGCGCCGCAAATCCGAGGCGCGGGCTGTACATGTTTCCGTTCTGCGATCCGAAGCAGCGGAGCTCGCCCGCCGCGAAGGAAAAATTCAGCCAGGGTCCCGTCGGGATGCTCGCCATCGTTCCGAACGGCATGCCGCCAATGCCCAAGCTGCTGCTCTTTTGGTTCATTTATACGCTGATCGTGAGCGCGTGGGTGGGTTGCCTTGCGGCGCACACGGCTATTCTCGGCCCTGAAGCTCATCACCATGTTTTCCACATCGTCGCGGCGACGGCTTTCCTGGCGTATGGCATCAGCCAATTGGTCAACAGCATTTGGAGAGGTTTCCCGTGGGGGCTGATGCTGAAGGAGTTGATGGACGGCCTGATCTACGCCATCATCACCGGCCTTGTCTTCGTCTGGCTGTGGCCGCACTGAATTCCGGGCGGCGAGCCCTGCGAATCGCAGTTGGTTCAGTTGTGAGGGGAATCGGTTTCGGCCTTTTTCCCCCGCTTGCTATAGGTTGGCGAGAATGTGCCCCATCTTGGCTTTTTTGGTGCGCAAGTAAGCGCGCGAATGGTGGCTGGTGCGTGGGCGGCAGGGGACTCGCTCGGTCACGCGGATGCCTGCGCGCTCGAGTTGCGAGACTTTATCCGGGTTATTCGAGAGCAGGCGCACAGCGCGGATGCCGAGCGCCTTCAGCGCATCTGCTGCAAAGCGATAATCCCGCGAATCGGCCGCGAAGCCGAGCTTGCGATTTGCTTCCACTGTGTCGAGCCCTTCATCTTGAAGTTCGTACGCCTTAATCTTGTTGATCAGACCGATTCCGCGGCCCTCCTGCGGTAGGTAGAGCAGCACCCCGGCTGGTGCACGCGCGATCTCGCGCAGCGAAAGCTCGAGTTGTGCCCGGCAATCGCAGCGCTGCGACCCGAAGACGTCGCCGGTCAGGCATTGCGAGTGGATTCGCACCAGCGGCGCCCGCCGACCGGGCAAGTTGTTGTTCACCTTCCCGCGCACGATCGCCACGGCTTCATCCGCCCTCCCCGCCCCCTGGACCGCAAATATCCGAAAGCGGCCGAGGCGGGTGGGAAGATGCGCCCGCGCCACCACGCGCGTCTTTCCCGGTCTGACGGTTTTCTTCGACATCGAAGCCCGTCATTATAGCAGGCTGGCGCAGGTGACGTTTTCCACGCTCCCATGCACACTGTTCCGGGCCTGTGCGAATCGGCTGTTCAAGCTAGTCTTCCACCCTCTCTTTACATCCCCGGCAGCATTGGCTAACGTAGCGCAAGATATGTTCCTCGCTCAGCAGATCGGCGAAGCGAGCCAGTCTAACTCTCGCGACCTGCTCTTCACGCTGGTCCTGAAGGTGGGCTGGGCCGCCGCTTTTGCCGCCCTGCTGGTGCGATTCCGTTCTTTCCGCAGGCTTGTATTCACGGAAAAACGCGATTCCGAACAGAAGGTAATGCTTCTCCTCTTTCTCACACCTCCGCTTGCGATCGGCGTGATGCTCCGCCTGTTCGGGAAGTACCACTTTTTCGATTTGATGCTGGAAGGGTCGTTCCTGATGGGCCTTCTGGGCGGCCGAATGGTTGGCCTTCTGGGCGGATGCCTGATTAGCCTGCCTGCTTTTGTTTACCAGGATTCAAGCGGGCACCACGAATGGCTGGCAATGCCCATGGCTGCGCTCGTGGGTCTGCTGGCGGGCGTGATCCGGGAGTTGATTCCCGAAAAAAATGATGTTTGGCACTTTGGCCCCTTCCTCTTTCTGGGAATTCCGCGCTGGATCTGGCGTCTGGTGCGCCGCCGCGAAGGCAACTGGGCAATGCTTCCTCTATTTGCCTGCGCCATTTTCGAAATCGGCTGGATCGAGCTGGCCCATATCGTCACCTCGCGCGGGCACGGCGCGTGGCTAGTCTCGATTGATTCCGATATGGATTGGTACGCCATCCTGGTCGTTCTCTCGTCGGTAATGTGCGTGGCCACGGCCATAAAAATCTGGAACAACACGCGCATTGAGATGAACCTCGAGCAAAACCAGCAGCTTTTGCTCAAGGCGCGCATGGACGCCCTCACCAGCCAGATCAATCCGCACTTCCTCTTCAATACCTTGAACGCCGTCTCCTCTCTGATTCGGTTCGACCCCGATGTAGCGCGAGACGTCGTCCTCAAGCTCTCGAATATCCTGCGCCGCCTCCTCCGCAAGCATGAAACCTTTGTTGCGTTGCGCGACGAGCTCGATTTCATTGACGACTACCTCGATATCGAAGTGATTCGCTTTGGCCGTGACAAACTCCAGTTCTTCAAGGAAATTGAACCCGAGACGCTCGACGCGTTCGTCCCCAGCATGTTGCTCCAACCAATGGTCGAAAACGCGATCAAGCACGGCCTCGCGCCGCGCATCGAGGGTGGCCAGATTCATCTGCGGACGCGGCTCCAGAACGGGCGGCTTTCCATTGAAGTCGTGGACAACGGAATGGGGATGTCGCCCGATCGTTTGCTCGAGGTCTATGGCGGCGGCATCGGAATCAGCAACGTCCACGAGCGGCTGCGGCTGCTCTATGGCGATCAATTCAAGATGGACATCAGGAGCCAGGAAGGGCAGGGAACGCAGATTTTGATCGAAATCCCAGAGCTGGCCGCGGTCGAATCGGCGGCGCCATAAGCCCTAAGCTTTCGTCGCCCCGCGGAAAGAGCGCCCCGCCGCCCGAAGCAGGCGTAAAATCGAGGTGGGAAGCCGCAGCCTGGTGCAGGTTCGCTGAAGCGCGGGAGGTGCTTATGGCAACGCCGCAGGCAATTGAGCAAAGGCAATTGTTGCGCTACCACGTGGATTCAGGCGTGGCGATCATCGAATTAGACGATCCCCCGGCCAATACCTACACCTACGAAATGATGCAGCAGTTTGACGCTGCAATCCTCGCCGCCCGAATGGACGAAAACGCCCACGTGATTCTGCTACGCGGCGCGGGCGACAAGTTCTTCTCGGCCGGCGCCAGCATTCCTATGCTTGCCAAGGCGGAGCCGCAATTCAAATATTATTTTTGTCTTCATGCGAATGAGACGCTCTGCCGCCTCGAGCAGACGCCGAAGCTTGTCATCGCGGCGCTCAACGGCCACACGGTCGGCGGCGGACTGGAAATCGCGCTCGCGTGCGACATTCGCATCGCCCGAAAAGAAAGCGGCAAGATCGGCATGCCGGAGGTCAACCTCGGCGTATTGCCTGGGACCGGCGGCACGCAGCGGCTTTCGCGCCTAGTGGGTCGCGCCCGCGCAATCGAACTGATGGCGACTGGCCGCACCTTCAGCTTCGAGGAAGCCCTCGAATTTGGCCTGATCCACTATATCTACGAGCGCGAATCTTTTTGGGACGACGTGATGGCCTACGCGAGGCAATTCTGCCCGCCGAATAAGGCCTCGCGCGCCGTGGGGCGGATCAAGCGCGCGGTTGTGACGGGATCGGAAGTTGGCTTTAGCGAAGCATTGGGCATTGAACGCGAATTGCAGCAGTTGCTCTTCACCAGCGAAGACGCGAAGGAAGGCTTGAGCGCCTACGTAGCGAAGCGCCAGCCGGAATTCAAGGGCAAATAGCCGCACCACCGGAGTTCGGCGAAATGGCGGCACTCACGCCAATACAGATCAAGCCAGGAAAGCTTTTCATCGGAGGCAAGTGGGTTGAGGCCACCTCTGGGGATAGCTTCCCCTCAATTAACCCAGCCACGGGCGAAGTCCTTGCTCATCTCGCGGAGGCTGCCGACCACGACGCCGACGCCGCGGTTCGGGCCGCGCGGCAAGCCTTTCAATCCGGACCTTGGGCAGAAATGAGCGCCGCCGATCGCGCCAAAATTCTCTGGAAAATCGGCGATCTCGTAGACAAGCACAACGAAGAGCTCGGCACCCTCGAAACCCTCGACAATGGCAAGCCGATTTTCGAATCCCGCCAGGTGGACATACCCATGGTCGCAGAGGTATTCCGCTACTATGCCGGTTGGGCCACCAAGATTCACGGCGAGACGCTTCCGGTCCGCGGCCCATTCCTGAACTACACCCTGCGCGAGCCGCTGGGCGTGATCGCCGCGATCGTCCCCTGGAATTTTCCGCTGCTGCTTGCGTCCTGGAAGATCGCCCCTGCGCTGGCCGCGGGAAACACCGCGGTCCTGAAGCCCGCGCCCTGGACTTCTCTCACGGCGCTCCGCTTGGCGGAAATCGCAGCCGAAGCGGGCCTCCCCGATGGCTCGCTGAACGTGGTAACCGGCTCGACACCTGCTCTCGGCGAAGCGCTGGTGCGCCACCCGCAAGTTGCGAAAATTGCCTTTACCGGCGCCACGAGGACCGGCCAGGAAATCGCGCGCCATGCGGCGGGCACGCTCAAGCAGGTCACCCTCGAATTGGGCGGAAAATCGCCCAACATCGTTTTTGCGGACGCCGATTTGGACGCGGCGGTTCGCGGTGCGGCCAACGGAATCTTTTACGGCAAAGGAGAGGTCTGCGCCGCGGGCTCGCGCTTGTTCGTCGAAAGCAAAATTCACGGCGCATTCGTCGAAAAACTACTAGTGGAACGCGCGAAAAAGACGCAGCCCGCCGATCCGCTGGATCCGAAGACGCGATTCGGCGCTCTCGTGAGCGAAAAGCAGATGCAATCCGTACTCAGCTATATCGAGAAGGGAACTGCTGAGGGCGCGAAGCTCCTGGCCGGCGGCGCGCGCGCTCACGTCGGCGATGGAAAGGGCTGCTTTATCCAGCCGACGATTTTCGACGCCGTGCGCGGCGGCATGACCATCGCACGCGAGGAGATTTTTGGCCCCGTGCTCGCCGTCATCTCATTTGATTCTCCCGATGACGCCATTCGCCAGGCCAACGACACGCCCTACGGCCTCGCCGCCGCCGTTTGGACGCGCGACATCGCCAAGGCCCATCGCGTGGCCAGGCAGCTCGATGCCGGCACGGTCTGGATCAACACCTACAATAATTACGATCCCGCGGCGCCGTTCGGCGGTTATAAAATGAGCGGCTATGGTCGCGAGCTCGGCATGCACGCCCTGGAAAGCTACACGCAAGTCAAAAGCGTCTGGGTAAATCTGAAAGAGTCCTGATCCGCTGCACCAAGGGGGAAGAATGCTGTCTCAGCAGACGGTCCCGAGCCCATGAGGACGCTCCCGGACTATCTCCGCAAGGGCATGAAGCTGATCATAGTGGGTGCGAATCCCGGCGACCGCTCGGCGCGCGTCGGTCACTATTACGCCGGCCGCGGCAACCAATTCTGGCCGATTCTGTACGACTCCGGCGTCATCCCCGAGCCTTTGCAGTACGACGATGATCGCCGCGTCCTCGAATTTGGAATTGGGCTCACCGACCTCGTCAAACGCCCCACTCGCGGCATCGAGGAAGTCGAGCGGCAGGAATTCGCGGAAGGCCGCGTTCTTTTGGCGCGGAAGCTCGAGGAATTCCAACCTCGGGTCGTCGCCTTCAACGGCAAGATGGTCTACGAAAAATTTGCGGGGCGGCCGTGCAAGCTGGGCCTCCAGAAGGACAAGCTCTATGGCGCTCACGCCTTCGTCCTGCCCTCCACCAGCGGCCAATGTACCGGCACCGAGCTAGGCGTCAAGACGCGCTATTTCAAAAAACTCGCCGCCCTCTTGAAATCATTGAAGGATTAAATAGGAAGGATTGAGCTGGACGTAACTGTTCGGTTTAATCGCCATGTCTTCGCC
>Ga0134126_10000346_pt1 | contig 60413 bp, 48 predicted proteins | sample KB31752_FD_96881 | JGI IMG/M metagenome (GOLD analysis project Ga0134126, IMG submission 96881) | Terrestrial soil microbial communities with excess Nitrogen fertilizer from Kellogg Biological Station, Michigan, USA - KB3-175-2 | ecosystem: Environmental > Terrestrial > Soil > Unclassified ...
CACTTTTATTAATCCCCACCCCGTCAGGCATAGCCTGCCACCCCTCCAGAGGGGAATTATAAGCTTAGGTTTATTGCTATTTGTTCAGCAGGCCACGCCTGCGGAGATTAACTCGCAATGACGGAGTTATATGCGCTCGCGATGACAGGAGTAGTGGCTCGCGATGACGAATGGCACGCTTGAAATGACATATTTTGGAGTGTAAATATGCAAATTAAATCTATTGTAATTGGTAAATTAACTATTCCGCTTATTCGCCCATTTATTACCGCAATCCGACGTACAGAAAATGTCGAGGATATCGTAATCCAAATAAAAACAGATTGTGGGAAAATTGGCTATGGCTCAGCTGCTGCCACACCTCTAATTACTGGCGATAGTGTAGAATCAATTATCGGAGCTATAAAAAATAATATTGCACCTAAATTAATTGGTTCATATGTAAGCAACTTCAATCAGCTAATCCAGATTAATCAAACGGCCCTACAAAAAAACACCTCAGCTAAAGCTGCTGTAGATATTGCCTTACATGATCTATTTGCTCAAAAATGTAACCTGCCACTTTATCAATTTTTAGGCGGCAATAAAAATCAAATTAAAAGCTGTATTACAATTAGCGTTAAAGATAAAGATGAAATGGCAGCAGATGCAGTGGAATTTGTTACCCAAGGTTTTACTACACTCAAAATTAAAGTAGGCTTAGATGTAGTTGAAGATCTGGAGCGAATAAAAGCAGTATATAATGCAATTCGTGAGAGAGATTCCCGCCTCCGCGGGAATTACACATTATGTCATCCTCGCGCATGCGGGGATCCAATAGCAATTGGACATGCCATTCGTTTAGTGATAGATGCCAATCAAGGTTGGGATGCAAAATCTTCAATACAGATTATTCGGCAAATGGAAGCAGAAAAATTGGGTATAATTTTTGTAGAACAACCAGTAATTGCCCAGGATTTTACTAATTTAAAATTTATCCATGATAGTGTTGCCACACCTATTTTTGCTGATGAAAGCTGCTTTTCAGTAGCAGATGCCCTAAATCTTGCCAAACTAAATGCTGTTAGTGGTATAAATATAAAGCTAATGAAATGTGCTGGTATCCAAAATGCACAGGCTATTTACAATATTGCAAAAGCCGCTAATATGCAGGTGATGGTTGGCTGTATGCTAGAATCCCCTATCGGTGTTGCAGCAATTGCCAGCTTTGCTCTCAGTAAAACTGATATTTGTTTTGCCGATTTGGACCCGATTGCTTTAATTAAACAAAACCCAATCATGGGTAGTGCAACTATTTCGCGTGATACGATCACTTTATCAGATAAGCCCGGTCTTGGTATTGAGAGTTTAGGTAGTAGTTTTGAACAAATTTGTGAGATAAAATAATGGAATATGATTTTGCTTTTTGGTGGTCATTGGCAAGCCTGTCACTAATTGTCATATACGCCATTTTGGTTTTTAAAAATGTAGACCCGCTCGTTGCTACAGCTATTGGTGTTGCTCTTGGCTTTGTATTTAATAAATCCACACCATTGGAAATTGGTAATGTAATGGCCAGCTCATTAACTTCATTCTTAGCCCTTGTTGGATTTATCATTATGCTTGGGCGAGGATTGGGTGAAGTCCTTACCGAAACTGGCGTCAGCCACACACTAGTCCATAAAATTGTCTATAGTATTGGTATTAATACACAAAGACGAGTTAAAATCGGTGTTATCATCTCTTCTCTTACCATTGTTGGTGTTTTAGGTACTATAGCCGGTGGCCTGGCAATCATTGCGCCAATTTTACGCCCCATTGCAGGAAGAGTTGGCTTATGCCGCCCAAGCCTGGCTGTATTAATGCAAGCAAGTGCCGAAGAAGCCCTTATTATTGGACCATTTGCTCCTGCTGTAGTAACAATTATTGGTGTAACCGGACTTAGTTATCCGAAGTTATTAATCTACGCCTCAATTCCAATCGCAATTGTAACTTTATGTGTTACATGGGTTATGGCAAATAAACTACAAAGACAATTTGCCGATGAATTATTTAGCGAAGAAGATAGTGAACCATTTATACCAGATAAACGACAAAAGTTGGCAACTTTAGTATTTCTTTCAGGCTTCTTAGCTTGTATTGTTTATGGCTTATCTACTCATGCCAAAACTTCGTATGTAATTTTTGTAATGCTGTTTTTAGCGCTATCTACAGGGTTTTGTGGTGGCTTAAGTTTAAACAAAATTTTTGCCTTACTCGTGGACGGTATGAAGAAAAACTTTCATTTATTTTTTATCTTTCTCTTACTCGATCCGTTTTTAAATCTGGTACAAAGTGCTGGCGGATTTAAGGCATTAACTACTTTATTTCTACCACTTGAACATTTTGGCGGTAAACCTATGATTGCCATACTTACCGGCATTACCGGAGCTTTTGGTATGCCTGCTGCATCGGTAGCAGTTATAAAAATGCTATACGAAATGTTCTCGCCCGTTGCAATACAAATGCAATTGAGCATGACTACTTTTGCTTTCAGTATATTACTTGCTACCCGCGTTACAAATTTTGCTTACCCTGGGGCTAATATGTTCGCTGCCATGGGTTTTGCAGAAAGTGAAAATATTAAAGCTATGATAAAAAATGGTCTGACTGTAACTATTGTGCAAGTCGGTTTTTTGGTGATATATAGTTTGTTATTTGCTTAGGTATAATTAATTAATGCGCGATAAATTTTGTAAACTATTGACATGAGGCTTTTGAATATGCTATACTTTGGGGGTAAAAAGCTTCAGAGAAGAGCCCCGTAATTGGGAGCTCCGCCGCTAAGTCATAATTTGGATGACGATGTGCATCAATACTTGATACGCACCATACATTTTCACTATGAACTCAGCTACTTTTTGGGCGCCTGTCAGCCACCCCAGAAGCTTTTTATAGCTCATGGTACTACCTCCTTTCTACTTTGCGCAGAATTGACGTAGCCAGATGGCTGAAATAGTTAGTTGCTATATCAGCCACCAACTACAACCCATAAAAGTACGTCATTATACCATCATTATCATATTTAATACAGATTTTATATCGCAGAATGTATTCCCCCAGCATAAGTGATTAACTCTAAAAGGAAAGTATTTTGTTTGCTTGTTTTGCCACTACCAATAAAGGCCTGGAAAGTTTATTAAAAACAGAAATTGAACAACTAGGCGCCGAATCTTGTGTAATCGTTAATGCCGGACTCCAATTTCAGGCTGATTTAAATACTATCATGAAAATAAACCTACATAGTCGTCTGGCTAGCCGGGTAATGCTCCAGGTTGCATTTGGTGGCTACAGGTATGAAGATGATATTTATAATATATGCCATAAGATTAAATGGCATGAATGGTTTCATGTTGGTAATAGACTCAAAGTCGCAACCTCGGCAATAAATTCGCCACTTAAAAGCCTTGAATTTATTACACTAAAAGTCAAAGATGCCATCTGTGATTATTTTATGGATATGGTTGATGCCAGACCCAATATCAATAAACAAAACCCAGATGTCAGAATATATAATTTCTTAACTAACGATACCGTTACCATCTACCTGGATACTTCCGGTGAGGCACTCTTTAAACGAGGCTATCGGCAAAATCATCTGGAAGCGCCAATAAAAGAGAATCTGGCTGCAGGACTAATTAAGCTCAGCAATTGGCAAAATCATATGCCATTTTATGACCCAATGTGTGGAAGTGGAACCATTGTAATGGAAGCCATTAGCATGGGTTTAAATATTGCCCCAGGACTTAACCGACACTTCGGCTTTGAAAAACTGGAACACTTTAATTTAAACCACTTTAAACAATTAAAAGAACAAGCAGAATCCGCAATAAGCTATAACACCCCACTTAAAATTTATGCCAATGACATAAATCACAGAGCGATAAGCGTCATGCGCGACAATCTTGCCATCGCCAAACTTACAAAATATGTAAAAATCAGTAGTGGCGATTTCCTGGAACAATCTGCACCGGAAGGCCGCGGTATTTTGCTATGTAATCCCCCATATGGAATCAGGCTGGATGAACAAGAAAAATTGGCCGAATTCTACCCCTTACTCGGACACCAGTTAAAACGTAATTTTACTGGCTGGGATTGTTATTTTTTTAGCGCCGACATGAGCTTGCCCAAACTGATTCGCCTCAAAGTAAATCGTAAAACTCCATTGTATAATGGTGCCCTTGATTGTCGTTTATTTGAGTTTAAAATGGTATCTGGGTCTAACCGATAAATATGGTACAATAGGTACCTTATTAATCTCAGTAGAGATTCCCGCCTCCCACATGCATGTGTCCCACACGCGCGCGTACGCGGGAATAAACAACCTGAGCAGTAACAATTTTTTTAGGTCAAAAACATGAGTAATACTCCTGATGCTTTATTTTCATCATTTGCTAAAGATGTAGTTAATATAAACATCGAAACTGAGATGAAACATTCATTCCTTGATTACGCTATGAGCGTAATTGTCAGCCGGGCCCTTCCTGATGTACGTGATGGTTTAAAACCCGTGCATCGTCGGGTACTATACGCCATGCACGAAATGTCCAATGACTGGAACAAACCATACAAAAAATCCGCTCGTATTGTCGGGGATGTAATCGGTAAATATCATCCACATGGTGATGTAGCAATATATGAAACTATTGTCCGTATGGCACAGGATTTCTCTTTGCGTGATCCATTGGTTGATGGACAAGGTAACTTTGGTTCGGTTGATGGCGATTCTGCCGCTGCAATGCGTTATACCGAAATCAGAATGACCAAAATTACTCATGAAATGCTAGCAGACATAGAAAAAGAAACTGTTAATTTTGTTCCCAACTATGATGGTAGTGAGCATGAACCGCAGGTTCTACCTTCCAGAGTTCCTAATTTACTCTTAAATGGGAGTACTGGAATTGCGGTTGGTATGGCAACAAATATTCCGCCACACAACTTAAATGAATTACTTGATGCCTGTTTAAGTTTGCTCGCAGACCCGCAAATGAGCATTGAACAGTTAATTGAACTAGTTCCTGCCCCTGATTTTCCCACTGCCGGAATTATATTTGGTCTTAACGATGTTCACAATGGTTACAAAACTGGTCGTGGACGTGTGGTAATGCGGTCGCGTACACACTTTGAAGATATCGCTAAAGATCGCCAGGCAATTATTATTGATGAGTTACCATATCAGGTAAATAAAGCCAAACTATGCGAACGTATTGCTGAACTGGTAAAAGATAAAATTGTTGAAGGCATCTCCGAGATCCGGGATGAATCTGATAAATCCGGTATGCGGGTAGTAATTGAGCTTAGACGCAATGAAAACGCCAGTGTTATTTTAAATAATTTATTTAAATTAACCCAAATGCAAGATAGCTTTGGGATAAATATGGTTGCCTTGGTAAATGGACAACCACGCTTGTTGAATTTAAAACAAATATTAGAAGAATTTATCTATCACCGTCGTGAAATAGTTACTCGCCGTACTGTATTCGAACTTAAAAAAGCCAAGGAACGTGGGCATAATTTAGAAGGTCTGGCGGTTGCTTTAGCTAACGTAGACGATATGATTGCTATAATCAAATCATCAGCTACTCCAGTTGAAGCACGTACTCGTTTGATGGAACGCGAATGGGAATCATCCTTAGTGGTTACCATGCTATCTAGAGTTGATTCGGATCAGGTACGCCCTGATTGGCTGGATAAAACTCTTGGTTTTAATGGTAAAAAAGGTTATCGCTTATCCGAAGTACAAGCTCAGGGTATTTTAGAGCTACGTTTACAACGTTTAACCGCTTTAGAACAAGACAAGATTGTCAACGAGTATCAGGAAATCATGAAAACTATAGTAGATTTACTTGATATCCTGGGTAAACCAGAACGCGTAAATATCATCATTAACGACGAATTAAAATTAATTAAACAACAATTTGGTACCCCACGTCGTTCTGAAATTACAATGGATGCGTTTAATATTGATAATGAAGACTTAATCAAACCGCGTGATATGGTAGTTACCATGTCTCGTGAAGGTTATGTAAAAACACAAGAAGCAAATGAATACCGTACTCAACGTAGGGGTGGCCGCGGAAAAGCAGCTGCTTCCATGAAAGAGGATGATTTTATTCGCAGCCTGTTTATGGCACATACACATGACTATGTATTATGCTTCTCAACGCTTGGTCGTATGTACTGGCTAAAAGTTTATAATTTACCTGAAGGTAGTCGTACTACTCGTGGTAAGCCAATTGTGAATTTACTGCCTTTACAACAAAATGAAAAAATCACCAGTATCTTGCCAGTTAGTGAATTCGTGGCCGATAAATTTGTATTTATGGCAACCAGACAAGGTGTAGTTAAAAAAGTTGAACTAACTGCTTTTGCCAGACCAAGTAGTCGTGGAATTATTGCCATAAATCTGGATGATGGTGATGAATTAGCTGGTGTTGCACTCACAGATGGTACACATGAAATTATGTTATTCTCTGATGCTGGGAAGGCCGTTCGCTTTAATGAAAAAGGTGTACGCCATATGGGTCGTATCGCCAGGGGCGTGCGTGGTATTAAACTGCAAAATAAAGCACAAGTGGTACAATTACTTACCACAAATGATGAAAATGCGCAAGTGTTGACCGTTACGCAAAATGGTTATGGCAAACGTACTAAAGTTTCAGAATATCGTTTAGCATCCCGGGCAACCCAAGGTGTTATCGCCATAGGTGTCACAGCTAAAAATGGTAAGTTGGTTACGGCTCAAATCGTTGAAGATGATGATGAAATCATGATTATAACTTCTGGTGGAGTTTTAATTAGAACTAAGGTAAGTTCAATTCGCGAGACCGGACGTTCAGCTCAAGGAGTTAAACTTATTGGTCTGGGTAAAGATGAGCTGTTAGTTGATATCGCTACCGTAGATGAAAAAGAAGAAGCTCTGGAAGAAGAACAACAGCCAGACGAAACTAATGAAGAAACAACTCTGCTTTAATTAATGGAGATTCCCGCCTCCGCTGGAATGACAAGTGCCGCGGGAATGGCCTCCTACAGGGACATCATGCCGGATAACCATAGGCATAATGAAATTATTGAACCTAGTACTAAAACTATAAAGATGCTTAATTCAATTTTATTTGCAAAAACAGAACGGCTTTGCTCTTTACGGGCAATTATATAAAATATAATACCAAGAGTATATAGTACAGTTGAAAATACAAGATATTTAAGACCTCCGGCATAAATTAACCAAAATCCATAAATAACCGCAACAGCCCCTTTTACTAAAGAAAAAACATCAATCTTTTTCTCGGCTATTACTAGCTTAAACGCAAAAATAGCTGAGAGTAGATACGGTACTACAATTAAACTGGTTGCCAGTTGGATCATTACTAAATATGGTGAATTAGTCAAAAATGCAGCGATAATAAAAATTTGAAGAATTAAAGAACTGGCAAGTAGTGCATTAACCGGTACGTTTTTTTTATTCATTTTAGCTATAACTTTTGGCATAGTTTTATCTTCTGCTGCAAGATAAAAAATATTAACGGCCAACATCATCCAGGCCAGCAATGCCCCAACTACACTAATAATAACAGCAATACGAACGAATAATGCACTGTCTATAAAAGAGTTTGCGGATAATATGCCAACTGTGGATGGCGTTGCTAAATGGCTAATCTGACTGCTAGCCATAATACCAAACGGTAAAATAGATATTAACGCATCTAATAGTAATACAACTACTACGCCAAGCATTGTTGCCCGGGCAACGTCTTTAATATTTTTGGCTCGTATTGCATAAATGCACGCAGCCTCAATGCCCAAAAAGTCCCAAACTGTCACTAGCATAGTACTTTTTACCTGGGTTAAAATACTTCCTAAATGTACATCCATGGTCATATTAGCTTTAAATTGACTCCAATGAAAACCAACAAAAAAAAGTGCTATTACAGTAAATAACGCCAATATTTTTACACAGGTTATCAAAATATTAACAATAGAAGCCTCTTTAATACCACGAACAATCAGGAAAAATACCAGCCAGATAAGAATTGACTCGCCAATTAGAGATGGGAAGTTAGTACCATCTTTAAATACTTTAAAAAAGGTAAAGTTGGCAAGCGTTGCAAAAATATAAATCAGATAACTGGCATTGCCAAGTAATGCATTAAGCCCATAACCCCAGGCAGCATTAAAACCGACATAATCACCAAAACCATATTTGGCATAGCCATAAATACCACTTTCAATATCTGGGCGTTTACGCGTAATGTATACAAGTGCGGCCCCTAATGACAGCATACCTATTGCTGTAATTACCCAACTAATAATAACAGCAATACCACCAGCATTATGCGCAACATTTTGTGGAATATCAAATACTCCACTACCCATCATTGAACCAAAAATTAGTGAAAACAGCGCGAAAAAAGATAAATCCTTTATATTAACACCAGATGTCGTTTCAAACTTTTTTGCCATAATACTATTTGTCCTTAAGTTTGTTTAAAAGCCAGATTTTACACTGCTTTGCATGAGTATAGCATAGTTTTTTTATAGATTCACGTGCATGCGTTTGCTTCTAATTACATACGCCATAAGAAACTGTTTAATTCAGCAGCAGATTGCCACGCTGCGCTCGCAATGACGATCATCTGCTCTCTTCGCAATGACGATCATCTGCTCTTCGCAATGACGATCATCTGCTCTTCGCAATGACGATCATCTGCTCTTCGCAATGACGATCATCTGCTCTTCGCAATGACGATCATCTGCTCTTCGCGATGACGATGGGCAGCTCTTCGGCAATGACACGTAACATTAAATTAGCTGGCAGCGGCAATTGCTTCACTTAAGCTGACACTAACTGTTGTAGAAACGCCCTGCTCCTGCATGGTTACACCAACTAATTGGTCGGCCATTTCCATAGTGAGCCGGTTATGTGAAATGAATATAAACTGAGTGCTGTTAGATAGCTCCTGGACTAAATTACAAAATCTTGAAGTATTCGCATCATCCAATGGGGCATCCACTTCATCCAGTAAACAAAATGGTGCAGGATTTAGATTAAAGAATGCAAAAATTAAACTCACCGCACAAAGAGCTTTTTCTCCACCAGAGAGTAAATGAATTGAACTATTTTTCTTGCCAGGTGGCTGAACAAAAATTTGAATACCGCTATTTAAAATATCCTTATCGGTAAGCTCTAAATTTGCGCTACCACCACCAAATAAGGTTTTAAAGTATACAGCAAATGATTCACACACCTTAGTATATGTGCTATCCAATAATGCCCTGGTTTCCTGATCAATCTGCCCGATAGCACTTTCTAATTGATTCATCCCATCAGTTAAATCAAGCACCTGAGCTACTAAATCACTATTTTTTGTTGTAATTTGCTCCAAATCTTCGATTGCTTTTAAATTAACCAGCCCTAATTCTTCAATTTGTTGCTGTAGTTTAGTCGTTTTACTTTGCAATTCCTGCAAATTATTTTCATTCGTGGCTAAAATTTGTTCCTTGTCATAATCCGGCATTTGCAAATTGTCTAATAATTCTTGCTGACTATTTAGGAATAATAACTGCTCTTGTTCTTTTAACCGCGATCCATTTAATTTTTCCTGTAACTTATCCTTGGTTTGATGAAACTCACTAATTTTATTTCTTGAGGCTGCAGTCTTACTACTTAATTGTAGTAACTCTTTATTCTGCTCCTCAATGCTACATGCCACATCACCAATTTGTTTAGATAACTCCTCTGCCTCATTTGTTTGCTGTTCCTGTTCCACACCATCTCTATCTTGTGTCAACTTTAAACGACGTTCGGATAGTAGGTTAATCTGTACGGTTTTGTCTTCGAGATTTTTACGCAGTATCGTCATTTTTTGACCTAATAGCTGATTATCAATAATTTTTTGATTAATTTTATTATCAATTTCACTTAAGTGTGATTTAGCCAAATTATATGCAGTCTCATGCTCCAATTTACTCAAGTTTGTATCTGCACTCTTTATAGACAAATCATCTACAATCGTTTGCTGTTCTTTAATTTTTATCTCTATTTCAGTTAATTCATCTTGTAAATATAACGACTCCTGAGTTAATAAGGTAATCTCTTGTTTAATTTTTTCGTGGTGATTTTTAGTCTGAATATAAATTTGCTCATGAGTTGTAAATTCTAATTGTAGCTTATGCCTTAACTGTCCTTTTTCTTTAACCAAATTTTCTGCCTGATTAACCTCTATGCTTATATCCTCTATTTGTAATTGTGAGTGTGACAGCTCTTCATCTGCCATATCAAACTTAATCGCCAATTCATCTGCATGAGTGTTTAAGCTGGTTAATTGGTTTTGATATTCCAATACATGATTATTAGTCGTGTTGGCATTAAATACTACATAATTGCTGCTTAGCAAATGCCCATCAAGTGTTACTATCTTTTGGTTTGCAGATATTACAGACAGTAATTCCAAGGCCTGATTAAAATTGTCAGCTACAATATAGTCATTTAAAATACTATAAACTGGAGCTAACCCATCTGATTTAAGTTTGATGAAGTTGGCCAAAGCATTTGGGCGTGCTTTATGTATATTAGAGTTATTATTTAGCCATACAGAAAACATACTATCGGGTATATTTTTAATTTGTCCTAAATCATCTATTATCACTGCGGATAAAATATTATTTAGAGCAATCGCAGTAGCAGTTTCATAGCCTACTTTAACATCCAATAACTGATAAAGATGCTCTATTTTGTCGTTGGCATCTATTATTTGATCCAAATCTTTATTTTCAGTGGCAACTGCAACTAATTCTTCTAATGTAGCAATTTTACTTTTAATACTAATTTGCTCATTTTGTATCTGAGATAACCCTTTTACTCTTTGCTCACGCTTTTGTTTGTAATCAGTTAATTTTGTCTTATTGCCAGCTAGTTGCTCCTCTAATTGTTCCAATTCAGTAGCTAGCCCCTCTATTTGTTTCTGAAGTGTAAAGTAGCCTTGATTAAAATCTAAGCCATGCATTTCTTGTTCTTGTTTTTTTTGCCGGTTTAATAAATTGTTATATTGGGCCTTTTTATGCTCTTTGGTATTATTTAATAACTCCAGATTATGCTTAGCCTCTACTGTTTGTGCAACAACATCTTCTACTGTTTGGTCGGCTTTTTGATACTTTTGTTCGGTGGCAAGAAACAAAGCTGACTTTTCTTGCTTCTCTAGTTGCAACTCTTCAATTGCTATAGTATTTGTTGTTATTAGCTCTTCTAATTCACTAATTTGTAAATTTAAATCTTCGACTTGCAAATGTAGCTCATCATTTTGTATTAATAAGTCGTTATAATCTCTGGCTAACCTCTGGGTCAACTCATGATTATGTGCCTTGCGCTCTTCAAGACGCGCCAAATGCGTCCGCTTTGTATTAAACTCCATGGTAATTTCATGTAATTTAGCTTCTTGTTCTGCCTGTTTATCCTGATTCTGAATTAATTGCTCTTCTTCAATAGCCAGATTTTCAGCTAAAACTGCTAGTTCTTTCTCACTTTTAGCAACCCCGGCATCAATTTCGCTTAACGATTGTTTGGCTTTATCCATTTTTAATAGAATTGCCGTTAGCCCAGTTGTTTTAAGCTCCGTCTGCAAATCCTGGTAAAGCTTGGCATCAGTCGCCTGAACTTGTAGCGTTTCAATTTGTTTAATTAATTGCCCCTGAATATCTTCAAGGCGAACCAAATTGTCCTTGGTATCTTGCAATCTGGCTATTGCTTCTTTGCGCTTTTCACGATATTTGGAAACTCCTGCGGCTTCTTCCAAGAATTGGCGCAGTTCTTCTGGCTTTGATTCGATAATTCGCGAGATCATCCCCTGCTCAATTACCGCATATCCTTTTGTACCAACACCTGTACCTAAAAATAGCTCGGTAATATCGCGTCTACGAACGGCCTGATTATTAATGTAATAAACCGAATCACCACTTCTGGAAATCAGACGCTTAATTGATACCTCATCATAGGTATTCCATAGACCCGATAAGCCTTTTTCACTGTTATCAAAGACTAATTCAACAGTAGCTCGTGAAACCGCTTTACGTTTAGTAGAACCGTTAAAAATAACATCCTGCATCGACTCACCACGCAATTGTTTAGCCGACGACTCGCCTAAAACCCAACGCACTGCATCAATGACATTAGATTTGCCACAGCCATTAGGTCCGACAACTGCAACTCTATCGCCTTTTACTTCAATAGTTGTATGTTCAACAAAGGATTTAAATCCGGCTAATTTTATGTGTGATAATCGCATAGTATTAATTCATGTTTTTTAAATAAAAATATAAAACTTTTAGAGCATAGATTCCCACCAGAGCGGGAATGACGCTTAAGTAGTTATCATTTTACCATAAATGTTAGTATCGCTTCAGGCATTTTGCATAAGCTATTGATTCTACGAACTTAATTCCACAATAATAATATTTCCATTTTGTATTATCGCTAATTGATGAAGCAGACGGAACCATGCCACTATAGTATTGCCGGTAACTAATTGCCTTAGCTGCATTGATATCATATGGAAAATTATTTAAAGTAGCAGCTATTTGTGCGGGATTTCCATAAACTGCCCTATAGTCATATAACGGCTTCCATGCTAGAGTCGAACCGTTTCGGAGCGTAGAGTAATACGTTGTATAACCGTTAAAATAGCCCGCAGAAGAAATATTAACTATTTTGAACCCAGGATTATTATTATAATAACTATTAAATGCTATAGTCCCTATAAGAGGAATTGCTGTATATGGCAGAGAAAAGAATTCAGTATGCAAATGCCCTGCATATACAGTGGTAATTATTGATGAATATTGTTTTAAAAGTTCTAAGTATCCAGCTTGCAAATCAAAATTTAATACTGGGATTACCGTCTTTTGTGCGGCGGTGTAGAAAGTATCTATACCGTATGGGATATGTTGGGCAAGAATAATCTTTTTATTATTATTCCTTGCATTAACCAATTCATTCCTAAACCATGCGAGCTGCTCCATCGCAACGCTCTTATTGGGACGGGTAGAAGATAGTGGGTTAGTATTTACACCTATTAAAGAAATATTATTCGATAACGGTACACTGAAATAGCCCCCCTTACTGAATGATGCCATAAAATTTGCTTTATCGTTATTATTGTCAATAAACCCACTCAGATATGTACCGACAGATTTTAAAAAAGCTTCTGATTGCATCGCATAATTACCTAAATCATTATCATTATTACCTAATACCAAATAGATTTTACTATCCGCAGAAAGCCTCTTACGCAACTCTTGAAGGACATATATTAACGTTTTAGAACTAAAATTCGTCAAATCACTCTGAGATTGACCTGTTGTAAAGTTATAATATTTTTTATCAAAATCATGAGCAAGCAAATCTCCAGTTATCAAGACAATTTTAACATTCCTGCTTGCCGCAATATCTTTTAAATTATTAAACCCCTGGGTTAAAAATGCGTTATTCGTCTCTTCCCCATAATTATTGATTGGTGTTTGACTCAGAAAAACGGGCCATTTTTCAATTGGGTTTTTTATAAGATTTTGTAGTGTTGGGCATGGTAAAACGTTGTCAGAGCATTCTGCATAAGGATTAAAATGGATGTCAGATAATAATAGTACATTCTGTGAAACATTTGCCACTCCACCACCAGGGCTGCTTCCACCACCACTTGCAGCAATGCATCTATATAACCCAGTAATGCTAAATAACATAACGAATGCTATATACGGTATGCTTCTTTGTACAGCTTTATTCATTTTCATAGCATATCCTGCACTGTTATTTTATATAAAATCACTTTTATTTTCACGGGTTCCTGCAATAGTTATGTGTTTAAGGTACATCACTCCTAAAGCAGATATAGATTCTATAGCTATGTACGCAGTCATTGCACCATATATATCAAAAAATTTAATAAAAAAGATACCAAGTATGATTGCAAAAATAGATTTTAATATTGTTAAATAAGTAAGAATCTTATTTGTATGAGAATTAAAATAACTTACAAATAATATATCTCCACTCGTAACTGCTACCGGAATACCCGCAATTAATGCAAGTGGAATTAACTCAATTACCGAAGCAAAATGTATACCATATAACTTTAAAATAACTGGTGTAAAAAAATATAAAACCATGCTGGCAAAAAGAATTGAAACTGTGGCAATAATATAAATTTTAGATAATAATTTCTGCAAAAGTAACCTCTCATTGTGCATAGCAGATATTATTGGTACCAAAAAAATATTCTGTATTACGCCAACAATAACAAGAGCTAAATTAGCAATCATCACCGCAGCTGAAAAAATACCAATTTTTGACTCACCAATTGGTAGCGCTTCCATTATAATTAATAAAATACTTGGTACGCGAAAAGCAAATAACTGTTGTGCTGTATAATTAAAGGCATCTTTAAAAACACTTGGGGGGAAAACAAATTTGCTTGCACGAACTTTACTAAAAAATGAAATAACCACTGGAATAGCAATACAAATAATGATTAACTTAGTAATTACAGAGCTTAGTATTGCGGTATTAAGGGTTATTGGTATTATTAATACGAAAGCCAGCTTCAACCATGTTCCAGTATTATTTAAAATAGTACTTAAAATATTATGCCCTAATGCTTTTATAGTTTTTACCAACAGCGTAAAGAAAGCAAAGATTCCCGCACAAGCTAGATAAAAATATGCAGGGTGCATATTTTGAGATAAAAATCGATCAAACATTAAGTTATGTGCCGTTTGATTAATCAGTATTGCAAACACTTCCCATACTAGCAAAGTATAAACTATAATCCTGAAAATATTGATTACTAAATATTTGGCATGCGGGGTTCTTTTTTGCTGTAATAGCTTTGGTATCTGTTTGACAATAATAAAATCAAGCCCAAATAATAACAATTGGCCTAAAAGTACCACAATTGTCATAACAACTCGATAATCTCCGTACAATTCTGGTGATAATGCGCGCCCAATGATTGTTTCCGTATAAAACACTACACCGGTACTGACAATCATCATAAATAGCACTGTCGTAAAATTGCGAAATAATTTCATAGATTGAACACTGTCATAATTTTTAAATTTCACTTCTTCTGATGGCTACGTGCTTAAGCCGCATTACCGCCATAGCAAATATAGATTCTATCGCTATGTACGCAGCCATAGCACCATATACATCAAAAAACTTAATAAGCGTGGCGCCAATTGTTATCGTCAAGATTGCTTTTAATATTGTTAAATAAGTAAAAACTCTATTTGTCTGGCTGTTAAAATAGTTTATAAAAATTATATCTCCACACGTAATTGCTCCTGGAATATTGCCAATTAAAGCAAACGGGATAAACCCAAGCACTGAATTAAAATGTAACCCATATAAACGTAAAAGAATTGGCGTTAGAAGGTACAACGCTACACTAACAAATATAGATGAAGTCGCAGAAACAATATAGATTTTAAACAATAATTTTTTCAGGAGCAGCCTTTCCCCCCCAATTGCAGAAATTACTGGCACTAAAAAAACATTCTTTATACCACTACCAACAATAAAAGATAAATTAGCAATCATAATAGTTGCTGAGAAAATACCAATTTTTGCTTCTGATATAGGCAATGCTTCCATTAGAATTAGTAAAATCCCCGTTGCCTGAAAAGCAAATACCTGTTGTGTAGTAAAATTAAAAGCATCTCTAAAAATATTTTGGGGAAGAGAGAATTTGACGGGTCGAACTTTATAAAAAAACAAAAAAATCAATATGGAAGAAGCGCAAATAACTATTAAATAGCTCGCTATCGTACTTAATATCGCACTGTTAAGGGTGATTGGAATTATTAGCATAAAACCGAGCAAAAACCATGACCATGAATTATACATAACTGCACTTAAGATTTTATAATTTAATGCCCTGACAGTTTTTAACACAAACGTAAAAATAGCAAATATTCCAGCACAAGCTAAATAAAAATATGCAGGGTGTATATCCTGAGGAACAACTCGATCAAACATGAAGTTATTGGCTGATTGATTGATAAGTACCGCAGCGGCCTCCCACACAACCAAAATATAAACTATATATTTGAGCATGCTGATTAAAAAGAATTTGGCATTTTCAATACTTTTATTTTGTAACAGTTGCGGTATATGTTTTACTACGATATAGTCAATCCCAAATAATAATATTTGCCCTAAAAATACCACAACTGTAATGACAACTCTATAATCCCCGTACAGCTCAGGTGATAAAGCTTTGCCGATTAATGTTTCCGCATAAAATAAAACCCATATACCGCTACCCAAAGCGGTAATTGATATTATAAAATCACGTAAGAATCTCATTGATTATCCAATCGTGCCGTATATAAAATCATTTCTATCCTATGTTAATTATTTTTTAGTACATGGATTCCCGTTTGCACGGGAATGACGCCATGTGTCCTCAAAATGTGGATGTTGCACCAGTTTCGGATGAAGTTACATTTGCCCTGAAATTGGAAAACAGTTCACGCCCCAACCCATGTTCATTTCCAGCTAATAAACCCTGATGAATATTTCGCCTATTTAATTCCAAATCATCTACATGCAAATGTAAAATACAGTTTTCTAAATCCAGCTCGACAATATCACCATCCATAATTTTGGCAATATTTCCACCAGATAATGACTCTGGTGTAATATGAATTGCATTCGGTATTTTACCCGACGCCCCAGACATCCGGCCATCAGTTACTAAGCCAACTTTATATCCTTTATCTTGCAACGAAGATAGCGCCGGAGTCAACCCATGTAATTCTGGCATACCATTAGCACGTGGTCCCTGATAACACAATACCACTATGCAGTCGCGATTTAGCTTTCCAACCTTATATGCCGCAATCACATCTTCCTGAGTATCAAAAACCGCTGCGGCTGCTTTTACATAGCGATGTTCTTTACCTATAGCTGATACTTTAGTCATTGCCCGCCCCAAATTACCAGTAAGTAACCGCAAACCACCTTCTGGCGCAAAAGGATTACTTACCGGACGCACAATTTTATCATCCATATTAACAGCTTTCTTCCAAACTAATTTACCATTTTCCAATTCTGGATTAGATGTATACTGAGATAACCCAAGCCCCATAACTGTCATAACATCTTCATGCAAGAGCCCAGCGCTTAATAACTCACTAATTACATATGCAACACCACCAGCAGCATGAAACTGATTAACATCCGCATCACCGTTTGGATAAATTTTTGTAAGAGATGGAATTACATGGGAAAGCTTAGAAAAATCATCCCAGTTTACTAAAATTCCACAGGCTTTAGCAATTGCTGGTATATGTAGTGTATGATTGGTTGAACCACCTGTTGCAATTAAACCAATAATTGCATTTACAATTGATTTTTCCGTAACGATTTCACATAATGGAATGAAATTACCTCTTTGACTCGTTATATTTACTACTTGTTTGGCGGCAAATTCTGTTAACGCATGACGAAGTGGAGTATTTGGAGTAACAAACGCACTGCCGGGGACATGTAAACCCATAATTTCCATAAGCATCTGATTACTATTTGCAGTACCATAAAAAGTACATGTACCTGCTGCATGATAAGACTTTAATTCTGAATCCAATAATGCATCCTGATCTAATTTACCCTCTGCATACAATTTTCTGGTTTCAGCTTTGGCTTTATTGGAAATTCCACTAGTCATCGGACCTGACGGCACAAATACTGTCGGTAAATAACCAAAACTCAATGACCCCATTAAAAGACCTGGAACAATCTTATCGCAAATACCCAGACACATAATCCCATCAAACACATTATGCGATAAACTAATTGCAGTGGCCAATGCGATAACATCGCGAGAGAATAAAGATAACTCCATTCCGGTTTGCCCCTGAGTTACTCCATCACACATAGCAGGCACACCGCCTGCAACCTGCGCTGTACCACCAGCTTGTAATACCGCAGCTTTTAACTCTTCCGGATAGCGATAATATGGCTGATGAGCAGATAGCATATCATTATACGCAGTGACAATCCCTATATTGGGATTATCAACTTGTTTTAAAATGAATTTTACTTTATCATCTTCTGCCGCTATGGCATGAGCCAAATTGGTGCAACCTAATTGTTCACGTTTCACTTTTTTACCAAAATTTGCCTGCATCCGCGATAGGTAATCCTGGCGCGTAACGTGACTACGTTTGATAATATCCTCTGTGACTTGTTCAATCACGCTATGAAGTTTTGTCATCTCTTATTTATCCTTTTATTACTATAATTCCCCTCTTGAGGGGTGTCAGGTCTAAAACCTGACGGGGTGGAGGCTCTCTGATATGCAAGATGCAGACGAAGCCGGAATTACATAAATAAACCACCATTAACATGTATAGTAGTCCCGGTAATATAGTTGGCTTCATCACTAACTAAAAATTTTACACTATTAGCAATATCATCCGCGCTACCCATTCTACCCAGCGGAATGTTTTTAGTATATGCGGCTTTTTGCTCATCGGTTAATTTATCCGTCATATCGGTCGCAATGAAACCTGGCGCAACACAATTAACAGTTATATTTCGACTGCCAAACTCTTTAGCCAATGATTTAGAAAAAGCAACCATTCCAGCCTTTGAACTGCAATAGTTAGCCTGTCCTGGATTGCCGGTAAAACCCACTACAGACGTAATATTCACAATTCGCCCAAATCTAGCTGAGGTCATTCCACGAATAACAGCTTTAGTTAATAAAAATACTGATTTTAGATTGGTGTCTACTACATCATCCCAATCTTCTTCTTTCATGCGCAAAAATAATCCGTCTTTGGCTATGCCAGCATTATTAATTAAAACACTCACATCTCCATATTTATTCTTTATCTCAGCAATAACATGGTCAATACTTACTTTATCTGTAACATTTAATGCCATACCTAATCCGTCATAAGGCGCCAGGTATGTGCTAATTGCATGTGCTCCACTTTCTGTAGTAGCTGTGCCAATTACTGTAATTCCTGATTTTGCCAGTGTGAGCGCAATTGATTTACCAATACCACGTGACGCCCCGGTTACTAATGCAATTTTTTTTGTACTTTCTGACATATTAGTTTTACTCCTTAAATATATGTTACTTCCTATGAACTAATAGTTTCTTTACATCATAATATGGATTCCCGCCTCCCACACGCGTGTGTGCGCGGGAATGACACAACTATTACTTCTTTAATTCGGCCAATGCTTTGTCCAAATCATCCTTATTATGCAAATTATAGCTAACTATATTGCTATTAATTCGCTTGTTTAACCCAGATAAAACTTTACCCGGACCACACTCCAATATCTGACTAACATGCATATCTGCAATTTTATGAATAGTTTCGGTCCATAATACCGGAGAATATAATTGTTTGACCAATGCCTCTTTAATTAACACTAAATTTATATGCGATTTCGTATCATAATTATGTAAAACCTTAATTTGTGGCGCACGAAATTCAACGGAAGCCAATGCACTAGCTAATTTCTTACTTGCTGGCTGCATAAGTTTACAATGAGCTGGCACCGACACATGCAGTAACTGTACTTTTTTTGCACCATTGTCTTTTAATGCAATCATAGCCAAATCAACAGCTTTTTTATTCCCGGCAATAACCACCTGACCTGGCGAATTAAAATTAACGGAGGCAACTACCCCACCACTGGACTTTTCTACCTCGCCACATATTCTAATAACAGCAGCATCATCTAAGCCTAATACTGCAGCCATTGCACCCTCACCCACTGGTACGGCATCTTGCATAGCCAGCGCCCGAAGTTTTACTAGCTTTAACGCATCACGAAATAAAATTACGCCACTAGCTACTAATGCGGTCCATTCACCCAAACTGTGACCCGCCATAACCGTTGGTTTTACCCCCTTATGTTCACGCCATAGTAAATATGTGGCAAGACCTGAGGCTAACATCAACGGCTGTGTATTCACGGTTTGATTAATATTATCTGTAGTTTCTTCTTGAAGCATGGCTAAAAAATCAACGCCCAAGACTTCTTTGGCTTTTGCGAATACTTTTTTAGTATCTGGAAAATCAAGTATTCCGTCCAACATTTTTAAACTTTGCGAACCCTGACCCGGAAAAACGAAAGCAAAACTCATAAAAGCACAACCTTAAAACAAATAACTTCGTTATTATATCAAAAACATGGGGAATCAGTAATGGTATAATTTGCAACTCAAATTTTATTATGGGATAGCAAATCATGAATAAAGCCAAAAGAATAGAAGAAATACAGCAAACTATTACTGATATTGACAGTGGTAATATTTATACCGAATGGGAAAATCATGATCCAGATTTTTTATTAAATCTGACGGCTGCCAAAGTAGAAGCAAAAACCATCAGGAGCCTTGCTGCTGCACTAGTTCGCGCCCAACTTGAGATTGAATTAACCGCTCTAAACAATCAAAATCCAAGTATTGTCGAGTATTTGGTTGAACGTGAAGCCAGGCATCTTGAAGGGATTTTAGTTACAACCGCCAAATAATATAACATATATAAACTGAAATTGGTTATAAGTTATGATATGTAGATATAACTTTATCCAATAGCTTTTGTTGAGAGTATAAATTATTTTTTATTAGATATAGTACGTAACTTTAGTCATAACTTTTGATGTTAGTTCCATAATTTTTTTTACTGGCGGTGGAAGATCTGCCGCGCCATAATTATTTGCCATATCCTCATGATGCGCTTCGTCTTCTTTCATCTGCTGCAATATCGCCCGACTTTTATTATCCGCCTTTGGTAGTTGCTCTAAATGACTGGCTAAATGTGCGCCAACCTGATGCTCAGTCTCAGCTAAAAAGCCTAAATTCCATCTATCACCAACAACTCCAGCACTGATCCCCATGGCCAGACTGCCAACATAAAATAGCGGATTTAACAAACTTGCTCTGCCACCTAGTTCATGAATTCTATGTTCAGTCCAGGCTAAATGCTCTATTTCTTCAAAAGCTGCATGCTGAAATGATTCCTGATTAGATTTATCTCGTGCCGTTAATGCCTGCCCCTGATATAGGCCTTGAGCACATATCTCACCGCAGTGATTAACTCGCATTAAACCTAAAACGTGTTTTTTCTCTGCAACGGATAACTGCCCTTCTTCGACATCACTATCTGGGTGTGCCCGCTTTGAAATAGCTGGTGTAAATAGTGTTTTAACTATTTTATCAACTTCAATAATTATTTTATCTAACATGTATTTATGAATCCTTTATTATATGAATTGCCACGCTTCGCTTCCAATGAACTACAGAATATGCTACTGTGTTAATTAACTTTTTAATGTGACGCTACTGGGATTATGTTAGCACTTTTATTAATCCCCACCCCGTCAGGCATAGCCTGCCACCCCTCCAGAGGGGAATTATAGGCTTAGGTTTATTGCTATTTGTTCAGCAGGTCGCGCCTGCGGAGATTAACTCGCAATGACTGGATGATTAATAAATTTGCGCAATAACTGTATTATAAGATAAAATCGCACCAGTAACATAAAATAATTTATAAATTTTTAAGGGAAATATATATCTATGAATTTAGAAAACTTGACCGCTGGCAGTAATCTGCCTGAAGAATTTAATGTAGTTATTGAAATCCCCGCTAACTCTGCGCCAGTTAAATATGAGATGGATAAAGCATCCAGTGCACTTTTTGTCGACCGTTTCGTTGGCACCGGTATGTCATACCCAGTTAATTATGGTTTTATTCCTCATACTTTATCTGAAGATGGCGATCCGGCAGATGTTTTAGTCCTTACCCCATTCCCACTAGTACATGGATGTGTTGTAAAATCAAGAGCAATTGGCGTTTTACGTATGGAAGATGAATCTGGAGTGGACGCCAAAATTTTGGCGCTACCCACAAAAAAAGCCTGTCCAATATACGCCGATATTGAATCATATACCCAATTACCTGCATTACTAATTGAACAAATCAAATACTTCTTTGAACATTATAAAGGCCTGGAAAAAGGTAAATGGGTAAAAATTTCTGGTTGGGAAGATGCAGCAGCTGCAAAAGCTGAAATTGTCGAATCAGTTAAGCGTCATAAATGAAAGCGGAGTTTCTGCGGGATTAAGTGGAACTTTGATAAATAATAGTGTAGCTAAAACTCCCTTTAGTGGAGTTTCTGCGGGATTAACATAAATGACAAATAAGAATAATGCAGCTAAAAAAAACCTAGCAAAATCGCGGACGTTAAGCAAGCTTAAACAAAGTGTCAGCAGTCATAGCCGAGAGATTATAAGTATACATCAATTGAGTAAAATTGCCATGACATTTTGGTTAGGTGGAAGCTGGATGACAATAGGCGTTATTTTTCCAATTCTATTTAAGGCTCTGGACCAAATAACAGCTTCCAATATTGCTGGACAAATATTAAATCTAAATGCCTATATCGGTATAGTCTGCCTGCTTATGGCTATGATAGAGGTCATAGTTAATCATAAATTATCTATTTTAAAAACAAAGCGCTTTTGGTATATTATCAGTATTGCTTGTATTTTAATTGTAAATTATTTTACCGTTTTCCCGGTTATATACAACTTACGCCAACGTATATCTGGCATAGCCCATCAAATTATCTCCGTACAAAGTAATGTTTTTGATTTTTGGCATTCATTTTCGGCGCTGGCTTTCATCGCAACTTGTATCTTGGGTATCTTGTATTTGGTTGATATGTAACAATTGGACATTTATCATGAATTTAAAAGATATTCCAACACCAGATGATATAAAACCTGAGGCATTAGAGTTTATATATCAAAATGCAGTCAAATACCTTGAGGCTATCCATAAAAGTATGGAATCCATCAGTAACAGATCACTCGTATTACTGTCATATTTGATGATTGTTGTTGGATTTGCCACTAGTCACACTATGTCGTATATTATGTCATCTTTCAAAACTAATTATGGTAACGGCATCAGTTTTTACGATTTACTTTTTATTGGTCTTTGTACTTTACTAATACTTTATTATATTTGGATTATATGGGATATAGTACATTATAGCAAACCTAGATTTGCAAGCGTAGCATACGCTAAACCTCAAGATATGTGCCGCTCTGAAATGACTCAATATGGCGAACACATGCTAAAATTTGTTAGATGTCTTGAACTCCAAAGTGATATAGAAAAAAATATAGTCATCATGACAGATATGTTTAGCAAATTTGAAAATGCTATAGATAGAGCTTTTATTTTTCCCAAATTGATTAAATATATAAAAGCTATTTTTTGTTAGTTTTAATTTTGGATACTTCAGCTTGAACTACCATTCTATGTGAGGAAGGAGTTACAAATTTTTCAACTATTTGTGCTACCGTAAGTTTAGGTAAATCACTGCGTGGCTTGTTACCCACATGAGAGCTGGCTCCCAACATCTTTTTACCTTGATTTGTATTATTCATAGCAACTCTTTCAAAATTTAATTATCTACTCACCATTATTATACATGACTTATACCGATAAGTCTACCCCATTAGCAAATCTCATTAGCAAATAAATACAGGGCCACCCCATTAAAAATTTATAACATAATATTAATTATAGTGGGTTTGCCACCCACACGGCCTCCCTTTTTTGCTTGATCAAAAAAGGAAGCAAAAAAATCAAGGCCTGACGGATTTTTGGCTAAAATCCTAATGGTCATCGTAGTGCAGCCTTGTTAAGATTTAGGAATTTTTTCATTAATTTTGCGTTAAAAACGGCAAAGTGTTTGAGCGATAGCGCGTTTTTGTCGTTTAGCTAAATTAATGAAAAAATTGCGTTAAGAATCTTGTTTGGCTAGACTTCTTTGCCTACTTTCTGTGGCAATGACAGAAAGTCGGGTGCTGTGGCCACCGCCACATTAAATTTATATAAAATAATTTACACCAACTACTTTCTATTGAATTTCTATAATAACACCCCATATATCCTTTAATGTGTAATGTTATAAAGAGAAACCCCTATGCAACTTAGCCCACAACAAATAGTTTCAGAACTAGATAAATACATTGTAGGACAACATGCTGCCAAAAAAGCAGTAGCTGTTGCCTTACGTAATCGCTGGCGCAGATCTCAGGTAGCTGATCCGCTACGCCATGAAATCACCCCAAAGAATATTCTTTTAATTGGCCCGACTGGAGTTGGTAAAACTGAAATTGCCAGACGCCTCGCCAAACTCTGCGATGCGCCTTTTATAAAAGTTGAAGCCACCAAATTTACTGAAGTAGGCTACGTAGGCAAAGATGTAGACTCGATTATTCGTGATCTTATCGAAGTGGCGATTAAAAATAATCGGGAAAATGCTCGTAAATCTAATATGGATAAAGCTAAGATATTGGCTGAGGAACGAATATTGGATGTACTACTCCCACCCGCACGCCTAGGTACTGACGTAGTTGCCGACACTGCAGATAATCCAACCCGGGATAAATTTCGTAATATGCTCCAAGCTGGCAAATTTGAAGATCGTGAAATCGAAGTTGATGTTGCCGTTATGCATACTCAGGCTATTTTAATGGGACCTCCTGGATTAGAAGATTTAACTAATCAAATTCAAAGCATGTTTGAGACTGCAAGTGCTGAAAATAAAAAGAAAAAGCGCAAGCTGCGTGTTGCTGATGCTCTAAAAGCTTTCACCAATGAAGAAGCATCTAAACTCGTTAATGAAGATGATATCCGGAGCGTGAGTATAAAAAGTGTAGAACAAAATGGTATCGTGTTCATTGATGAAATAGATAAAGTGGCTATTCGTAATACGAATGGTGGTGCTGACGTATCACGCTCTGGAGTTCAACGGGACTTATTGCCTTTAGTTGAGGGTACTACAGTTAGTACTAAATATGGTTTTATAAAAACTGATCATATTTTATTTATTGCCTCAGGGGCATTTCACCTTACCAGCCCATCTGATTTGTTACCTGAATTACAAGGACGTTTGCCAATTAGAGTTGAATTGTCATCTCTAACTGTAGAAGATTTCGCTAAAATTCTAACCTCAACCGATGTATGCTTAACTCAGCAATATATGGCATTACTCGCTACTGAAAACGTAAATATTAAATTTACAGCGGATGGGGTTAAGAAAATGGCAGAAATAGCTTTTAATGTTAATGAAAAAACTGAAAATATTGGCGCCAGACGGTTGTATACTATTATGGAAAAACTTCTGGAAGATGTGTCATTCTCCCCTCTAGATTTCCCGAAAGTAACAGTTAATGCAAAGTTTGTCGAAAATAAATTGGGGGAAATAGCAAAATCTGAAGATTTATCTCGCTATATATTATAAAAGTATGATAAAATGCTGCTTCTAATTGTTAATTACTCAGCTAGTATTGCAAGTATCGTCATCGTAAGAATATGACGAAGCAAGCCAGGTTGTATGCCCTGTCATGCAAGGCTTGCAATAACTGAGAATTACTTCTAATTATTATTGTTTAATTTAAAGGAAAATTTTATGAAAACGAAACAAAGTGGAGTTTCTGCGGGATTAAGCAGATATATGAAAAATAGTAATGCAGCTAAAAAAATGTTAGCTTTATTATTGCTATCTAGTACTGTTATGGTTGCAAGCAGCTTTGCTGAAACCGTTTATGTTAATGGTAAACCGGTTGATCAAAAAATAATTGATCAAGCAATGAATCAATTTAAAAAATCTTCACCTATGGCTGCACAACAAATGAGCAACCCACAATTTCAAAAAGAAATTTTACAATCAATTGGAATGCAACAAGCAATTCTAGCTGAAGGTAATAGTCAAGGGCTGGATAAATCTGATGCTTACACGCAAAAATTGCAAGAAATCAAACCTATGATTTATGCACAAATGTTACAAGAAAAAGCGGCTCAAGGTGCGGTTAGCGATGCTGACGTAAAAGCTAAATACGATCAAATGAAAGAGCAAGCTGCTAAACAAAAACAATATAAAGTATCACATATTTTAGTTAAAGACGAAAAGAAAGCTAATGAACTTATCGCTAAATTAGATAAAGGTGCTAAATTTGCTGATTTAGCTAAAAAGAACTCTATTGATCCAGGTTCAAAAGTTAAGGGTGGTGATTTAGGTTGGTCTGATGGTTCTAACTATGTACCTGAATTTACTGCTGCAATTAAAGGTCTTGAAAAAGGTAAATATACTACTACTCCAGTTAAGAGTCAATTTGGCTACCATATCATTATGTTAGAAGATGTTAAAACTGGTTCTGCTAATACTTTACCTCCATATGATAAAGTTAAAGACCAACTTAAACAACAAATTCAATCTGAAAAGACTAGAGCGTTTTTTGATGGTTTGAAAGCTAAATATAAAGTTGAAGTGAAGTAAGTATTTACAAGCTTTAATTAATTAGAAATAGCGTCCATACGGACGCTATTTTTTTATATATTCTCCTTCATTCTTGTTGTAAAAAACCCTTTACGGAAAATCCGTATTGCATTTTCTGATCAGTTCAGGTATACTATGGTCAGGTTTGGGTGTAGTTAATTTTTTAATATTAGAGGCAAAGAAAATGAATAAATTTAAATATATGTTATTAGTAACCGCTTGTAGCAGCATGGTTAATGTTTGGGCAGACACAACTACTATTGCCTGGATTCAGGACACTCAGGATTATGGTCCATCAAAGTACAAATGCTGCCAACAAATAGAAAACCAAAAACATTGGTGGGTATCAGGTTCAGGAAAATGCGCGAATGGTTATAAGGAAAGCAAATGCGATAAGAATACCCATATGTTTAACGAACAAAACCAGACATTTGAAACTTTTGCTGGGTTTAACGAGCATGGTATAGGCATTGCTAACAGCTCGGAGCCGGCAACTCTCTTAGCTGAGTGTCATACTGAGCATCGGGGTCTTAGACTGCTAAGATGTTGCTATGATAAACAATATACTAAGAGTATATGGATCAAGTCATATCTCGACAACGGAAAAGCAGTTGGCTGTACTGCAGATACAGGTGGATCCAGCGATGCTTGTGTAAGAGATATAGGAGATCCTGTTAATGGTCCAAATTTTGGTAACTTTGCGTGTGATTTCGACGTTAACTTTTACCCTGGATAAAGGTTACGTGGTATAAACATAATGATCTGAGATAACTTACTAATGGTTTTAGTTAATCTTTTAATATTAGAGGAAATGTAAATGAAAAAATTTAAATTTATTGCACTGGTTGTTGTTTGCAGCAGTGCCATGAGCAGCTGGGCGCTTTCAGAAGTAGTTGTTAGCGAGGATTCTGGCCCTTATGGAAATACTAGTACGGAGATTACGTATACATGTTGTTATACTGGCAAAACAAATCCAGTAGCAGATTGGAAACGGGAAGCAGAGTGCCCTAATGGATCAGAAAAACCAACGGCATGCACCATTCAACAATTAAGAAAGCATACTTTTGAACCAATTATTACAAGTAAATGAAGAAGCGCCAATCATATTAGGGCAGAGATTCCCGCCTGCGCGGGAATGACATACATGAGATTTCCCGCCTCCCACATGCGTGTGTGCGGAAATGGAGATGCAGGAAATTCCTCCACCCCGTCAGGCTACGCCTGCCACCCCTCCAGAGGGGAATTAGATCAGGAAGCGTCGTGGCTGCTTTCGTCGGCTGCTGCTGCGGCAGTATCGAGCTCTACAACCGCTGTATCCATAGCAACAGCAGTTATTTCCTCACCAAAGATTTCACTATCAAAAGCATCCAGATTATTCCGACGTGCTTTATGATAAGCCAAACCAGTACCCGCAGGAATCAGACGACCCATAATTACGTTTTCTTTTAGTCCACGTAAGTAATCAATACGCCCAGCCACCGCAGACTCAGTTAAGACTCTGGTTGTTTCCTGGAATGATGCCGCTGAAATAAACGAATCAGTTGAAAGCGATGCTTTAGTAATACCAAGCAACAGATTTTTAAACTCAATTGGTTTTTCATTCCGGCTAGCTAGTAAATCATTTTCATCCATTACCGCCGCACGTTCAGCATGCTCACCTTCCAGATATATATTGCTGTCACCAGAACTAACAATAATAACCCGGCGCAACATTTGGCGTACAACAACTTCAATGTGCTTATCATTGATCTTCACACCCTGTAAGCGGTACACTTCCTGAATCTCAGAGGCAATATATTTTGAAAGCTCTTCGATTCCCTTCATGGCTAATAGTTCATGCGGATCAACCGGACCATCAACAATCATTTGCCCACGTTCGACAAACTCACCATCATTAATCATAATGTTCTTATCTTTAGGAATCGAAACTTCGGTAAAATCACCACTATTTGCAGTTATCTTAACTTTGTGCTTACCCTTCGTTTCTTTTAAGAAAGTCACTATTCCAGACATAGGTGCCAACATTCCGGCATCTTTTGGTATACGTGCTTCAAATAACTCAGCAACACGCGGTAGACCACCAGTAATATCCCTTGTTTTTAAAGACTCTTGAGGTTTTCTGGCAATCACATCTCCGGCAGATACATTTTGTCCATCACGAACAGTAATAATATCACCGATCTGGAAACTAATAATCACAGCTACATCTGTATCAGCAATCTTAACTTCCCGGCCTTTTGCATCTAAAAGTCTGGCAATCGGACGTAAGCTCTTATCTTTTGATTTAGCGCCTTTTACCTTAGCCGGATCAATAACTTTTAATGTAGTTAACCCAGTTACTTCATCAGCCTCTTTAATAACCGTAACACCTTCTTCTACATTTTCTAAAATAATGTTTCCTGAGTATTCGGCAACTACTGGTCTGGCATGTGGATCCCAGCTGGCTATCTTATTTCCAGCCTTTACGTTCTGTTCTTCAACAAAATAAATTGTGGAACCATACTGTAATTTATGCTGTTCACGCTCACGGCCATGTGAATCTAAAATTAATATTTGTGCCGAACGTGAAATAACAACCATCTCACCATTTTGCTTAGTTACATAACGTAAATCACGGTATTGTACTATACCCGCAGATTTAGCTTCAATCTGACTAACTGAAGCAGCACGAGACGCAGCACCACCAATATGGAATGTACGCATAGTTAACTGAGTACCAGGCTCACCAATTGACTGAGCAGCAATAATACCAACAGCTTCACCAATATTCACCTGATAACCACGAGCCAAATCACGTCCATAACACTTGGCACATAGACCATAACGCGTATCACAGGTTAATGGCGTTCTTACCATAACTTCATCAACATTGGCAGCATCAATGATATCTACCGTGCCTTCATCAATTAAGGTACCAGATTCAATCAGAACCTTACCACTATCCGGACTAACAATATCAGCACTTGATACACGACCAAGTATTCTATCACGGAGCGATTCAATTACGTCACCTCCCTGAATTACTGATTTCATTAATACCCCGTTACTTGTTCCACAATCATCTTCAATAATTACCAAATCGTGTGTAACGTCGACCAAACGTCTGGTTAAATAACCAGAATTTGCTGTTTTTAACGCCGTATCAGATAAACCTTTACGTGCACCATGGGTAGAAATAAAGTATTGCGATACATTTAATCCCTCACGGAAGTTTGCCGTAATTGGCGTTTCCATAATCGAACCATCTGGTCTGGACATCAAACCACGCATACCAGATAACTGTTTAATCTGCGCAATTGAACCACGGGCACCAGAATCAGCCATCATAAAGATGGAATTAAATGAGTCTTGTTCTGCAGACTTACCATGTACATCTGTAACCATTTCTTTCGATAATTCGCTCATTAAGACTTTAGCAATATCATCACCACATCTACCCCAGATATCAATTACCTTATTGTAACGCTCACCTTGGGTTACCAGACCATCCTGATATTGTTTTGTGATAGCTTCAACTTCTTTTTGTGCAGCACCAATTTTTAATTCTTTTGTCGTCGGAATATGCATGTCATTTACACATACTGAAATCCCACCACGAGTAGAATAAGTAAACCCAGAATACATTAAATGATCAGCAAGAATAACTGTTTCTTTTACGCCACACTTACGGAAAGAAACGTTAATTAGTTTTGCTACGTCCTTCTTCTTTAATGGGCGATCAATTAAATCAAAATCCAAACCACGCGGAAGAATTTGCGATAACAATGCCCGGCCAACTGTAGTATTACGCCGAACAATCTGCTCTGCCAACTCACCATCGGCATTACGATGCCATTCTTTTAGTCTAACTGTAACTTTGGCATGTAAACCCACATTTTCAGTTTGATATGCACGCTCTAAATCTTTAACATTAGCAAAAATTGACCCATCGCCCAAATCATTAATCTTTTCCCGTGTCATATAATATAGACCCAAGATAATATCTTGAGATGGAACAATAATCGGCTCTCCATTGGCAGGAGATAATACGTTATTTGAAGCCATCATTAGCGTGCGCGCTTCCATTTGTGCTTCAATAGAGAGCGGCACATGCGTTGCCATTTGATCTCCATCGAAATCGGCATTGAATGCTGAACACACTAGTGGATGAAGCTGAATTGCTTTACCTTCAATTAAAATTGGCTCAAATGCCTGAATACCCAATCTATGCAATGTAGGTGCACGGTTTAATAAAATTGGATGCTCACGAATAACTTCTTCCAACACATCCCAAACTATTGGATGCTCATCTTCAACCATACGCTTTGCATATTTAATTGATGCGGCAGCACCAATTGATTGTAATTTATGATAGACAAATGGCTTAAATAACTCTAAAGCCATAACTTTTGGTAAACCACATTGATATAGTCTTAAAGTAGGACCAACCGTAATTACTGAACGTCCAGAATAATCAACACGCTTACCCAATAAATTTTGACGGAAGCGACCATTTTTACCTTTAATCATTTCAGCAAGTGATTTTAATGGGCGTTTGTTTGCACCAGTGATCACTTTACCGCGTTTACCATTATCAAATAATGAATCAACAGCTTCTTGTAACATACGACGCTCATTACGCAGAATAATCTCTGGTGCCCGTAAATTGATTAACTTACGTAAGCGATTGTTACGGTTAATCACCCGACGGTATAAATCATTTAGATCACTAGTTGCAAAACGTCCGCCATCCAATGCTACCAGAGGACGTAAATCAGGTGGTAACACCGGAATAACATCCATAATCATCCAGTCTGGCTTCATTTCAGAACGTTTGAAACCTTCCAGAACTTTTAAGCGTTTAGCCATTTTCTTCAAATTGGTATCAGATTTGGTAAGTCCCATGTCTTCTTTTATCGTCTCAATACTTGACTCAACATCTATACCTTGTAACATTTCACGCACGGCTTCAGCACCAATACCAACTCTGATTTTTTCCTGTACGTCTGAATCAATTAATGTATTGTATTGCTCAGGTGAAAGAATATCACCTCTTTTAATTAGCGTTTTGTTATCTTTAGGATGAACCGGTGGATCAATGCGATCTAACACTTCAATTACCGCATACGCTTCAAAATATAGTACGTGCTCAATATCCCTAAGCGGCATATCCAAAACCATCCCCATACGTGACGGCAATGATTTTAAAAACCAAATATGCGCAACTGGTGAGGCTAATTCAATATGCCCCATCCGTTCACGTCGTACCTTAGATAAGGTAACTTCAACACCACATTTTTCACAAACAACACCGCGATGCTTAATTCGTTTATATTTACCACATAAACATTCGTAATCTTTTATCGGTCCAAAAATTCGTGCACAAAATAAACCATCACGCTCTGGACGAAGAGTCCTGTAATTGATCGTTTCTGGTTTTTTAATCTCACCATATGACCATGAACGAATCTTATCTGGAGACGCCAAACCAATGCGAATACGACCATAACTTTCATTAGAGTCTTTTTTATTGATTAGTAAATTACCTAAATCTAACATTCTTATTCCTCACTTATTTTTTTAAAGCATGGATTCCCGTCTTCACGGGAATGACACAAGAGCATGGATTCCCGCATCAGCGGGAATGACACAAAGCATAGATTCCCACCTACGTGGGAATGACATAAAAATTACTCTTCCAGTTCCATATCCAAAGCTAAAGCTCGTACTTCACGAGTTAATACTTTAAAAGCTTCCGGTACATCGGCAGAAATCTTATGCTCACCTTCTAACAGATTTTCATACATAATTGTTCTACCTTCAATATCATCTGATTTAACAGTTAACATTTCTTGCAGCGTATATGCTGCTCCATATGCTTCAAGTGCCCATACCTCCATCTCACCAAACCGCTGACCACCAAGCTGCGCTTTACCACCTAACGGTTGTTGCGTAACTAATGAGTATGGTCCAGTTGAACGTGCATGAACTTTTTCATCAACCAAATGATGTAAGCGTAAAACGTACATATAACCAACAGTTACCTGACGATCAAATGCCGTTCCAGTTCTTCCATCATATAAAGTTAGCTGGCCAGATTCAGGTAAATCAGCCATTTTTAACATCGTTTTAATTTCAGACTCTTTAGCACCATCAAAAACCGGTGTTGCAAATGGAACACCATGCTTGAGATTATTTGCCAATTCTAATAGTTCATCATCAGATAATGAACTAAGGTCTTCTTGTTTACCCGACACATTATATACTTCATTTAAGAATTTACGCACTTCTTTCAAGTTACGATTTTGACGCAGCATTATATCAATCTTATCGCCCAAGCCTTTTGCAGCTAATCCCAAATGCACTTCGAGAATCTGACCAATATTCATACGCGATGGTACACCGATCGGATTCAAAACCACATCAACTGTTCTGCCATCAGCCATATATGGCATATCTTCTACAGGTAACACCTTAGAAATTACACCTTTATTTCCATGACGACCAGCCATTTTGTCCCCTGGTTGCAGCCTACGTTTAATCGCCACAAATACTTTTACCATTTTGATTACACCATTAGGTAAATCAACACCTTGGTATAACTTTTCTTTTTGTAGTTTATATTTTGCATCTAAATCGGATTTTTTATCGCCTACAGCTTTAGCAATTGCAGCTACTTGTGACATAACATCACTATCTTTCACTTTTACGCTAAACCATTCACGCTTATCTTTAGATTTATTAAGTTCTTCAAGAGTAATGGCAGTTTTTTTGCCATCTCGCGCAGAACCAACAAGTAAATTAGCCACACGATTCAACGCATCAGCTTCAATAATGTTCATCTGGTCATTCAAATCCTGACGGTATTTTTTCAAATCACGATCAATAATCTCAAGACTTCTTGCATCTTGTTTTGAACCATCGCGATTAAACACCTGCACATCAATAACTGTACCATGCATTCCAACTGGCACACGCAAAGAAGTATCTTTTACATCAGACGCTTTTTCACCAAAAATTGCTCTTAATAATTTTTCTTCTGGTGTTAGCTGTAATTCACCTTTTGGTGTAACTTTACCAACTAATACATCTCCTGGTGTTACTTCAGCACCAATATGGACAATACCTGTTTCATCTAATCTGGCTAACTGAGTTTGAGATAAATTTGGAATATCACGAGTAATATCTTCAGGTCCTTGCTTGGTTTCACGAGCAACAACTGATAATTCCTCAATGTGAATTGAAGTATACTTATCTGAGGCAATTAACTTTTCAGAAACTAAAATAGAATCCTCAAAGTTATATCCGTTCCACGGCATAAATGCCACCAAAACGTTTTGACCAACAGCTAATTCACCCAAATCAGTCGCAGAACCATCGGCAATGATATCACCAGCATTAAGTACTTCACCAACTTTTACAATTGGTTTTTGATTTAAACATGTATTTTGATTACTTCTAATGTATTTAATCAGGTTATAAATATCAACCCCTAAATCATTTCCAGTAATCTCCTTCTCATTTACTTTAATAATAATGCGGCTACCATCGACATAATCAACAATACCCCCACGCTTAGCAATGAGAACAGTTCCCGAATCAATTGCCGCAACACGTTCCATTCCAGTACCAACTAGAGGACGATCAGCGCGTAGACAAGGAACCCCCTGACGCTGCATGTTAGACCCCATCAGTGCACGGTTGGCATCATCATGTTCCAAAAATGGAATTAATGAAGCCGCAACTGATACAACCTGATTCGTTGCCACATCCATATAATCAACAGTATTTGAAGACACAACTGTCGTCTCGCCTTTTTGACGAGCAGTAATTAATTCATCAACGAATTTATTTTTACCATCTAATCTAGCATTCGCCTGAGCAATGATAAATTTTGCTTCATCAATTGCTGATAAATAATTAACTTGATCACTTACTTTACCATCTTTAACCACCCGGTATGGAGTTTCTAAAAACCCATGCTTATTTGGTCGGGCATAAATAGATAATGAATTAATCAAACCAATATTTTGTCCTTCAGGTGTTTCAATTGGACAAACACGGCCATAATGAGTTACGTGTACATCACGTACTTCAAAACCAGCACGATCCCTTGTTAATCCACCAGGCCCCAATGCTGAAATACGACGTTTGTGTGTAATTTCAGATAAAGGATTCGTGTGATCCATAAACTGTGATAACTGACTAGTAGAAAAGAAATCTTTTAAACTTGAAGTAATTGGTTTAGCGCTAATTAGTTTATTAGGCAACAAATCTTTTTCTTCCAGATTCTGCGTTAATTTATCTTTTACAGCTTTATCAATTCTGGATAAACCTAAACGGAATTGGTTTTCAACTAATTCACCAACACCACGAATACGACGATTACCTAGATGATCAATATCATCAATAACACCACGTCCATTGCGTAACTCAATTAATATAGCCAAAGAAACTAATATATCCGCGCGAGCTAATGTAATATTATTTTCATCAATCGCTGGAGAGTTTTCTAAAAAGCGTTTAAACCATTTTGGAGTTTTAGAATCCAGCTCATTTTTATATGTACGCGAATTGAATTTAAACCGACCAACTAAAGATAAATCATATGTTTCCGGACTGAAAAAAGTACGGTTAAATACGGTAGAAGCTATTTCTTCTGAATAAGGTTCACCAGGGCGCATCATTTTGTAAATTTGATGTATTGCCTCAACCACATTCTCAGCAGTTTCTTTTCCAGTTTCTTCATCTCGCAATGTATCAGCCAAATACGAACCATGCTCCAGATCATTTACGTATAACGTTTGTACTGCTTTAATGTTACTCTCTAAAACTTGTTTAATCAAGTCTTCAGTGATAATAACGTTTGATCTGGCGATAATTTCTCCAGTATCCGCATCAATTAAGTCGCTACCTAAAATTCTACCGACTAAATCTTCGCTTGGTACCAAAACTTCTTTAATTCCTGCTTTTTCTAAGTCAAGAATTTGTTTACTGGTGATTTTTTTGTCTTTCGCTACAATAATTGTGCCATCTTTTCCGGCAATATCAAAACGAGCCATTTCGCCTTTTAAGCGTTCGGCAATAATAGTTTTATATAATTTGCCACGTTTTATACTGTAGTTATCTTTATCATAGAATATATCCAAAATTTCATCGCGGCTATAGCCAAGTGCCTTCACCAACAGCGTCACATTCATTTTGCGGCGCTTATCAATACGGAAATATATTAAGTCTTTTGCATCAAATTCTAAATCTAACCAACTACCACGATATGGAATAATTCGTGAAGAATATAATAATTTATTTGCCGAATGATTTTTACCGCTATCATGTTCAAAATAAGCACCAGGTGAGCGGTGTAACTGAGATACCACTACTCGTTCATTACCATTTATAACAAACGAACAACTCTCAGTCATAAATGGAATTTCGCCCATATATACATTTTCTTCAGCAGTATGAAGTATTTTTTTGAAATCACTTTCTCTATCAAATACCGTCAATCTTATTTTTGCATGAAGCTTACCCGAATAAGAAACCCCACGCAACAGACATTCACGTACATCAAAAACAGGATCAGTCAATGAGTAACTTAAAAATTCTAATCGGATAGAACCATTAGCTGAAGTAATTGGAAACACATCATTAAATGCCTTTTGCAAACCAATGTTACGTCGTTTTGACGGCGTTACTGCTTTTTGCAAAAAATCCTCATAAGAATCATTTTGCATGGCAAGTAAATACGGGACTTTAATTGCTGAACTTTGTTTCGCAAAACTTTTGCGAATTCGTTTTTTTTCAGTAAAAGAATAAGGCATAGATATGTAAACCTCTCTATATGGTTAGGAAGTTACAGAGTGCAAGCCATCTAAAGAGACAGGACTCTGTTGGAAAAAGAAAACAAAAATAATCACCAATTGTCATCTCAGGTCTTGTCCCGGAGATCTAGATTCCCGCCTTCGCGGGAATGACAGCTTTTAATTATTGCTGTTTTCTTTTATTGCTTAGAAATTAGAAGACCCTTATCACAAATGGACAAGGGAATTCTTAAAGTAAAATCGTGCTTACTTAATTTCGGCTTTAGCACCAGCATCAGTAATTTTCTTAGCAATTGCTTCAGCTTCAGCTTTTGACACGCCTTCTTTGATAGTCTTAGGTGCAGCTTCAACTGCAGCTTTAGCTTCCGCTAAACCTAATCCTGTAATTTCACGAACTACTTTAATAGCCGCTACTTTATTTGCACCAAATTCAGTTAAGATAACATCAAACTCAGTTTTTTCTTCAGCAACAGCAGCCGCAGCTCCAGTAGCAGCTCCAGCAACTGCAACAGCAGCAGCAGAAACCCCGAATTTTTCTTCCATTTCTTTTACCAAATCAGATAAATCAATAACTGTCATTTGTGATATTGATTCAATGATGTCTTGTCTAGATGTAGCCATTTTGGCCTCCTAATAAATCTTATTAATATTTAGTCTGCAAACGTAACTTACGCAGCAGCCTCTTTTTGATCTCTAATTGCAGCAACAACACGAACAAAGCTAGCTGGAATTTGTTGCATAACACCCATAACCTGAGCTAATAGCTCATTACGGCTAGGAATAGAAGCCAATTTTTTTACTTCAGCTACATTAAGTAACTTTTCATCATATTGACCTGCAACAATTTTCAAAGCCTCATTTGACTTCGCGAAATCGTTAACAACTCTTGCGGCAGCAACCGCATCTTCAGATATAGCATACACTAATTGACCTGACATTTTGTCAGCCAATGGTGCAAACTTAGTATCCTTAACTGCAATGCGCGCTAAAGTATTCTTTAACACACGTAAGTAAACATCTGATTTGCGAGCACTTGCACGAAGCGCAGTCATTTGTTCAACTGTAACTCCCTGATACTCTGCAAGAACAACTGTTTGTGCAGTATTTAGCGTATTTGATACGCCTGCTACGACCGTTTTTTTGCTTTCTAGATTTAAGCTCAAGGCTCAACCCCTATAAAAACTAGTGGTGTTCTATCACCCTCGATTTATTAAGATTTTTATTCTTATGTTTTCGAAGTATCCACTATCTAACGCAGGATGCATGCACAATTAAGTCGTGATAACTCACAACTCCCACGGTCTTTGACAATGGCAGGGAAAGCTATTAACTTACCCCACCCCCTAAGATAGGTAACTATTTTGTAATAGTTGCCTGATCAATCTTTACACCAATACCCATAGTACTTGACAGACTAACACGTTTAACGTATTGACCCTTGCTACTTGCCGGTTTGGCTTTTACTAATGTATCGAATAAAGCGGCTAAATTTTGTTCCAACTTATCGTTGGTAAATGAAGCACGACCAATTGTAGAATGTACGATACCGTTTTTATCTGTACGGTATTGAACCTGACCAGACTTAGCATTTTTAACTGCAAGCCCAACATCAGCAGTAACTGTTCCTACTTTTGGATTTGGCATTAAACCACGTGGCCCTAAAATTTGACCTAATGTCCCAACAACACGCATTGTGTCTGGCGCTGCAACCACAACATCAAAATTTATATGACCTTTTTTAACCTCTTCAGCCAAATCTTCCAGGCCAACAATGTCAGCACCAGCCGCTTTTGCAGCTTCAGCCTGTGGGCCTGATGCAAAAACAGCAACACGCACAGTTTTACCTGTACCGTTTGGCAACACTAATGAACCACGAATCATTTGATCTGACTTACGCGGATCAACACCAAGATTAATAGCCACATCAATTGACTCATCAAACTTAGCTTTTGCCGCATCTTTAACCATTTTTACTGCATCAGTTGCAGAGAATAGAGCATCTCTATCAAAAGCCACTACAGCTTTTTGTCTTTTTGTTAACTTTACCATGATCTACTTTACCCCTTCAACTTCAATACCCATGCTACGTGCAGAACCAGCTATAGTTCTAACTGCAGCATCCAAATCCGCCGCCGTTAAATCAGGCTCTTTGGTTTTGGCTATTTCTTCTAATTGAGCACGAGTAACTTTTCCAACCTTGTCAGAATTTGGTTTTGAACTACCTTTTTGTAATTTGGCAGCTTTTTTCAATAAAATTGACGCTGGAGGGGTTTTCATGATAAATGTAAAACTTTTATCTGAATATGCGGTAATTACCACAGGAATTGGTAAACCAGGCTCCATGCTCTGTGTTTTAGCATTAAATGATTTACAAAATTCCATAATATTAAGCCCACGTTGACCTAATGCAGGACCAACTGGAGGTGATGGGTTTGCTTTTCCGGCAGGGATTTGTAGCTTAATAAAGCCAATCACTTTTTTTGCCATTTGAATATATACCTTATAAAATGGGTAAATCGTACGCATTTGACCTAGAGCCAGCGTACTCCCCGAAGATTATTACTGCTTCTCTCACCCACTAAATATGGATGGATAATATTTTGAGCTGATTATTGTAGCATACTTTATAGGTAAAACTCAAGTAGTATTTTCAAAAAACTTCTAAAACTGCGTTAATTTTTAGAGCAGAGATTGCCACGCTTTGCTCGCAATGACGGAATGTCTGCGCGGGAATGACGCCATGGAAGTTTTCTTTTTTTATAAAATTTTACTTGAAATTCTGATTAATAGCCATATCTTTGTATGGTAGCATAATAAATTATTTAGGAATGGATTCCCGCCTGCGCGGGAATGACACGACAGAATGGATTCCCACATGCATGGGAATGACATGATATTTTAAGAAAGTAGAAGCTAATTATGAGTAATAAAAAAACACTAAGTTTTCAAACCGAAGTCAAACAATTATTAAATTTGATGATTCACTCCCTGTATTCAAATAAAGAAATATTCCTGCGCGAATTAGTCTCAAATGCATCTGATGCAATTGATAAATTACGTTTTTTACAAATTAAGCATCCGGAATTAAATGACGGTAAAGAGTTAGCAATCACCATTAATTTTGATAAAGACGACAAACTTATCACGATTAGTGATAATGGTGTAGGTATGACTTATGATGAAGTTATTGAAAATATCGGTACAATTGCTAAGTCAGGAACAAAATCGTTTTTGGAGCAACTAGCTCAGGATGACAAAAAAGATGCCAATCTCATTGGACAATTTGGGGTGGGGTTCTATTCCGCATTTATAGTTGCCGATAAAGTAACACTTATCACCAGAAAAGCCGGCGAAGCAGAAAAAGAAGCCGTTAAGTGGGTATCCGATGGTACTGGTGAATACTCAATTGAGAATGTTAAAAAAGACCACTATGGAACAGAAATCACTCTACATTTAAAGGAAGGTCAGGACGACTTACTCTCTGAATGGCAATTACGTTCACTAATTAGAAAATATTCAGACCACATTAACTATCCAATTAAAATGCTTAAAATGCCAGAACAAGATAAAGATGGCAAAGAGATAATTAGCACTGAATTAGAAACGGTTAATAAAGCTAATGCATTATGGACACGGAGTAAAGGTGAAGTTACTGATGATGAATATAAAGAGTTTTATAAACACGTATCACATGACTTTCATGACCCGCTAAAATGGATACACTCACGCGTTGAGGGCACTCAGGAATATACTCAATTACTTTATATCCCAAGTAAAGCACCATATGATTTATATGATCATAACAAGCGTTATGGTATTAAATTATACATTAAGCGTGTATTTATTATGGATGATGCAGAAAAACTACTACCGAATTATCTGCGCTTTGTCCGTGGTATTATAGATAGCCAAAATTTACCGCTAAATATATCACGAGAAATTCTTCAATCATCTAAAGATATTGATGCAATTCGCTCTGGTTCTACTAAAAAAATCTTGTCTGAGATTGAAGCAATTGCTAAAAATGATCCTAGTGGTTATGCCGAATTCTGGACTGAATTTGGTAATGTAATAAAAGAAGGTATTATTGAAGATTCCGCAAATAAAGACCGCATTGCCAAGTTGTTACGCTTTGCCTCAAGCAAAAATGATAACAATAATCAAACCGTTAGTCTGGATGACTATGTTTCACGTATGCTGCCTGAACAAGATAAAATCTATTATATTACTGCCGAAACATATAATGCAGCAAAAAATAGTCCGCATCTTGAAATTTTCAAGCAAAAAGGCATTGAAGTGTTACTCTTAACTGACCGGATTGATGAATGGCTGGTTGGTAATTTATTTGAATACGAAAAGAAACCAATGATCTCGGTTGCTAAAGGCAAACTTGATTTGGGTAAGTTAGAAGAAAAACCTAACGAAGAAGAGCAAAAACAACAGGAAGAACAGGCAAAGCCCGTAATTGAAAAAATCAAAACCGCTTTGGGTGATAAAGTAAAAGATGTAAAAATCACGCATCGTTTGGTAAATTCGCCAAGCTGTTTGGTTGTTGATGATATGTCTATGAGTATTCATTTAGAGCGGATGCTTAAGCAAGCGGGTCAGGCAGTGCCAAATTCTAAACCAACCTTAGAAATTAACCCACTTCATGCTTTGATTAAAAAACTCGAAAACAGCGTTGATGAAAAAGCTAGCAATGATCTGGCTTTGGTGATTTTTGAACAGGCAACTTTATCTGAAGGCTTGCAGCTAGATGATCCGGTTGGCTTTGTAACCAGAATCAATCAGTTTATTCAGTAACAGTGCCATTCCCGCCCCACACGAGTGTGGTGTGCGGGAATATATTCTACTATTGATCTTTATTTTTACAATTGAACAATACGTGCGAACCAGTACCCGTAAACCAATATATTCCGTCTAATTGGTTATATTTACTGTTGGAAGCGCAAATACAGTCCAGTTGTGCCCCCTCAGGAATCACAACTCCTTCATCATTAGTCTTCCCATTGTTTTGCGACACCCTAGCCTTTTGCCAATCTTTGTCGTCCACCTTAGGCAATGATTCCATAAACATAGCATAGTTATACGTATAACCATCACGTACTGCATAATCAGCAACCTTGGTAATGTTCACAGGAACAACCAACCCACCGTCCAATAACACAAGCCTCTTAGAATCTTGCCCTGAAATTGACTGGTAGTTATAAGAGCTACAATTCCCGTCCACTGCTGCAGACGCATAACTACTTAAAAAGCCCACAACAAATGCGGCTGTTATCAAATTAAATCGAATCTTCATTTTTTGCTCCATAGATATAAAATTATGTACATCAACCAAAATATTGTTATTTGAATTATGCTTCTAATCCCACGCCTACAGTATACATGAACTCCGGAGAAAATGCAATACGGAAATTCCGTATTGCTTTTTTTTGAATTCATGGTACAATAGGCATATGCAGTAAAGGAAACACATAAATGAAACACAATCAATTACGCTTTTATACAATGCTTCTATTAACCATGACTTTTAGTATTCCGTACGCAATTGCAAAAGGCGGGCAGTGTGACTACGTTGAATACAATGTGGATCATCGCGGCGATAACCCCACTAACAGAACCGGAATCCTTTCATGGCACACTTATACAAATCAATATGGTAATGAAGTATTATTATTCGAGGATAAACCATCCGGTAGTACAACACCTTCTTTTATTAAAGACATGGTAGACATAAAGAAGAATAACGGCAATAATGATGGTGGCCTCACAATTCAAGAAACCATGTCAGCAGAAAGAACATACAATGTTGCGGGTCCATATCTTTTCTCGACGCAACAATATCATGACTCGAAGGATACGGAGCATCAGATAACAAGCTTGGAATATAAGGGGCAATACGAGATGAAGATGATGATACCTGGTGATTTAACCTCTGATTTGACATCTTTTAAATTCGTATTAAACCACAATGCAGATTACCCTTCTTCCTATACATATGACATAACGATAGATTGGGAAACTAATACAGGGCTTGCACATGAATCTGTAAATATATCCCGTAATGAGGAAATTCTTCCAGTGGCTAAATCCAGTACAATAACGAAAAGATTAGTCTTGAACAATTGCAAGAGTAGAACCTAATAATTAGATTTTTAGAACAATTCCCGCCCACCACATGAGTTCGAGAATTAAGGAATCTAGCTTGTGCGCCTATAGTGTCGGCTCGCAATGACTGCCCACATATAGCTGATTAGCCATTGCGTAAGACTTGATTTAATGCAATTGTCGCTAAAGTTCCGGCTAAAATATAAATTGCCACCACTCCGATTGCCGCACCAACTGTACTGTAAAGTTTCACTAAAACATAGGTAAGGACTATATTTATACTAACAATTGCCACATTTAGCCACATTGCCATTTTTGCTTTTCCCAGACTGGCTAGAATATTGCCATTTATCGTTCTGAATGTTGCCACAATCCAAAACCCAAAAACTAATATCTGAAAAGGTAAAATACTTTGCCCGTATTGTGCCCCAAAAATAAATAAAATAAGTGGTCTGGCAATTAAAATCAGGATAATACTGACTGGCAACGCAAATGCTAACATACCATATTGCACTTTGCGTCGTAACTCCCGCACATAATCCAAATTTGCTGCATTTTTAGCAAAATATGGATAGAAGAAGGTACTGACGACCCCAGGAATAAAATTAAGTGCAAATGGAATTACCGTTGCTACTTTGTATGCAGCAACTACCGTTGCATCTTTTATAATATAACCTAACAAAAAGATATCCAATATAAATAACAACTGAGCAAATGCATTACCAATAGTCGCATAAATTGAATAGCTAACAAACTCTTGTTTATTTATCTTCCCCTGCACTATTGTCAACAAATTAGGTAATTTATAAATATAGGTGGCAATTAATATGATGAGACAATAACTAACATAAGTGGAGATCACAAAGCCATGTAATCCATACACGTAGATACCGAGTATATTGCTAAATAGTAAAATTAAATTTGATGTTATGGCGAATTTAGCCAGACGTGCATTATCATGTGTAGCCCGTAAAAACGCCTGGAATACATCAATGTATAAGCGCCCTACCGGAAAAAACGCCATTAGTAATAATAAATTTCTTGATCCTGGAATCGGCATACTCACAGTACATGCATAAATAACAATGCCAATGGAAAGCAAAATATTAAAACCAATACCGAGCTTAAGTGAATATTTTAGATATGAAAGCTGCAAGTCAGAATTGGAACTACGGCTTGCAAATTGAAGAACGCCGCTAGCTGCACCGAAACCATTTACCAGAAGGAAAAAAGTGATAATATTGTAAGAGAAAGCATATACACCAAAATCATGTACCCCCATCAATCTGGCATAGGCAATAGAACCGCAGAAAGCTACCAGATAAGAAACCATATTGGCGCTAAAAACATGCAAAAAACCTGATGATACAATTTTTTGCCAAAGTATAAATAATTTATTCAATGTAAGGCACAAAGTTACGCATGATTATGTGTGATTTTAATCTCTGCGGGTTCTGTATTTTGATTCATTTTCGTAAACTCCTGGCGCTATTACACCAAATAACAATACCATTTTTCAAATTTCATTTCTGGATAAACCTCTGACCTTATACTGCCTATCAAAAAAAACAACTCTAAAGCAACTTAATTGTTCATCTAATGAACTTAATTTCAAGGCCTATCTTATTTTCCAAACCAAGCCAAATGCGATCACCGGTGTAGACTGGTAAATTTAAAAATTTGCCTAATGCCAAACAATAACAATCCCCAAGAGATAAATTATGTTTTTCACGGTATTTAACTGATATTTCGCTAGCTAACATCATCAATTTGGAATCAGTTTCATACTTATGCTCAACAAGCTCATCTATCGCCGTTTGAAAATAACTAAGCTTGTCTGGAATTTTTCTAGACAGTACAATAATTGCCTCAGTAATATTTATAACTGACATTATACTAGTGTCAACCACAGTTTCAATCAACTCTGCTCCAGATTCGCCCTTAAGATAAGCAAGAAGAGCAGATGTATCCAAAACTGCTACTAAACTGCTCATTACAATTTCTCCAAAGTAAATTCTTCTTTGCGAAAACTATCCAATTCTGCTTGTACGTTTACCTTAGTCAACGCCTGACGAATTTTATTTAGCAACATTAATCTGGTACTAATTTTAATACCATCCTCACATTCAGTTATAATAAGCTCTGAATTATCACCAATATTGTATTTTTTACGAAGATCCAAGGGTAAAAGTATTTTACCATCTTTATATGTTTTTATATGCATCATACACCACCTTGCCAATATTTTCTAATTATATTGGATATTATAATGCATTTTTAACAATTTGTCAAATATTAACATGAAGCACCAGGTTATGCCAAGTTATATAAAATTTGTGAAATATTTTATTTTTTGTGAAATTACCCACATTTTTACTCAGTCATCCATACTCAGCCGTTACTCTAGTTTACTTGGGTTTACAGGCTTGCCCAGGTGACGGAGCTCAAAATATACTCCACCCATTGGCTGATTTGATGCCATACCCGAAGATCCAATAACCTGATTAGCTATTACTTTTTGGTTTTTGTTAACATTGGGTAATATTCCACCATAAATTGAGGTATACTTGTTTCCATTATCCACAACCAGCATCTGACCAAATCCAGGTAATACACCAGCAAACATGACACGCCCATTGGAAATCGCATGAATTGGCGAGCTACTGGCTTTAAATAATATACCATTATTCGGTACGCTGCCACGAATTTCACCAAATTTTACAATGACCTCTCCATTCTCTACAGGCTTACTTAATTTACGGGATAAGAATGGTGAATTGTCTTCATAATGATTATCACGTTTATTTAAAGCAACTTTTTTCGAAGGTTCTTTGTCAAATTTAGCATTGTCGGCCACTTCCATTGCCTGTAAATTGCGCATTAATTTATTTAATTGCTCCTGCTGAGCTTTCAAATTGGTCAATTGTTTTTTTTCTTTACTGATTTTTTGCCCTAGCTTCTCTGCTTCCGCCTTCTTAGTCTCTTTTTCCTTCTCTAATCTGGATTTACGATTGTTAGTTATTCCCAGTTGGCTATCAATTCTATCCAGCTCGGCGTTTATCTTATCATTTAGTTCATTTAATTTATCTAGCTTAGATTGTAGTTCAATATCCTTTTGCTGTTCCGACTCAAGTAACTTAATTAAATATTTTTTCTTGCGCTCATAGAGTAAATTCTCATTTCCATTTACGATTGAATCATTTGCATGCAATTGGCGTAACTGCCTATAAGTTTTTTCTATTGCCAATTTTACATTAGCTTGTACCGACTCGGTAGCCTGAGTCAACTGTGGCAAAACTGTATCAATTTCGTCTAATTGCTTGATGTCCAAATCACGCTGGGCTTTCAAACGATCTAATAACTCTTGTGATTTATCAATTGCCTCATCCGAATCATTAATTGCTTTAGACAAATGCTGTTGTTGTTTTTGCTTATTATTTATATCATCATTAACTTTATTGATTTGGCTAATCAAACCGTTTAAATCCCGACTCACTTCAGAACTAGCTACAGCATATGCAAAGTTAATACATAAAGCCAATAATATTATGTTAAGCCTTAACATGTTAAAATCCTAATCTTCAAATTCTATTAGACTATGTCCGGTCATTTCAGGTGGTTGCCCAATATTACATATCTTCAATATTGTCGGCGCAACATCTTTTAATGCTCCATTAGGTATTATTCGAGCTTTTCGTCCGACATATAGACATGGCACCAAATTTGTTGTATGTTGTGTATGTGCCTGACCTGTGTCCTCATCAAACATAATTTCACAATTACCGTGATCCGCAATAACCAAAACTTCCCCGCCGTGATTTAACATTGCAGGAATAACCTGTCCTAATGCCACATCCAATGCTTCCACTGCTTTCACCGCAGCACTAAAATTACCAGAGTGACCAACCATATCACCGTTAGCAAAGTTTGTAACAATAAAATCATATTTTTCACTTTCAATTGCGGCAACCAATTTTTCTGTTACTTCAGGTAAACTCATTTCTGGCTTTTCATCATAAGTTGCTACATCGCGCGGTGAGTTAACCAAAACCCAATCTTCACCTGGGCTTGCCTCTTTTTTACCACCATTAAAAAAATATGTGATGTGCGGGTATTTTTCTGTTTCAGCAATACGTAACTGCTTCAAACCTAAACTGGATAAATATTCACCCAGAGTATTCACTATTTGATTTTGCGGGAACGCAATTTTTACCAAAAATCTGGGGTCATACTGCGTCATTGTTACAAAGCTGCCTAATTCAATTTTTTTTGTTTCAAAGAAACTAAATTCAGGATTGGTTATCGCATCAGTTAACTGAATAGCCCGATCAGACCTGAAATTAGCAAAAATGATACTGTCTCCATTTTGAACTCCTGTATAAGAGGTTAGAACCATTGGTAACACAAATTCATCATTGATCCCGCCTGCATATGCCTGTTTTACGGCATCAATTACGTCCGATGTCACGGTATCACTCTTTGCAAGCATAATGGCATCATAGGCCAGTTTTAGCCGATCATAGCGTTTATCTCTGTCCATAGAATAATAACGACCCGAACATGTTGCTATTTTTACTTTTGGCATTTTGACAATGTGTCCTGATAAGCGCTCTAGAAAGGCAATCGCACTTTGCGGCGGGGTATCACGCCCATCAAGAAATACATGTATCCAAACGTTACTGATGTTTGTGGCATTATTTGCCAGATCAATTAATGCAAGAATATGATTGATATGTGAGTGAACTCCACCATCAGACAATAGTCCCATAATATGAATATTACCACTTTTAGCACCACTCAGAGCTAACTCAAATGCCTGATTGGTATAAAAACTCTTGTCCTGAATCGCCGCATCTATGCGGCTGATATCCTGATATACTACCCGACCAGCACCTATATTCAAGTGACCGACTTCAGAGTTACCAAATTGGCCCTTGGGTAAACCAACGGCAAAACTAGAAGCATCAATGGCACCATAAGCATATTCTTTGGTATAATGATCCCAATTTGGTTTATTTGCCTGATTAATTGCATTATACTCATTTTCATGACGAATCCCAAAACCATCCAAGATGATCAATAATGCTTTTTTGGCTATTTGCACATGCATAAACAAATCCTATAAATTTAAATTGCTATACTCTATGTATTACTGTTAAAATAATGCATATTTCATTGAATGCCATTATTTTATACTAAATAGAGTTCTAGAGTTGCCCAAATATGCAAGTAAGTTATAAACAAGCACAAGATATTTTAAATAAATCCGAAATTCTATACACTGCGGATGAATTATCACAAAAAACTAAAGCTATTGCCAAGGCAATAGAAACAGAAATAAATGATGAGATCCCTTTATTTTTAACCGTCATGAATGGCGGAATGTTTTTTGCATCTGAAGTTATGAAATATATTAAAAAGCCATTTGTTGCCGATTATATCCATGCCTCACGCTACGGTGACACTACATTTGGCAGCGGGCATATATCCTGGTATCGTCAGCCCAAAGCAGAAGACGTAAAAGATAAAATAATATATGTGCTTGATGACATTCTGGATGAAGGTCATACTTTGGCTGAAGTTGTACGTGTTCTAACTCATTTGGGTGCTAAACAATGCAAATTAGCCGTATTAATTGACAAAGATCTGGGTAAATCTAAACCCATAACCGCCGACTTTATTGGCTATACAGCACCAAATAAATATCTGTTTGGTTGTGGTATGGATATTTATGGATTATACCGACAGCTATCGGATATATATGTTTATAACGAATAAACCAGGAGTATAGTGTATGCCAATTATTGCTTTACTATTAACCGCTTTTTTGGAGCGGCGTAATTTATTAACCAAAGTTCGTGGTGCTTTTAATAATCAGATTTTGCGTTACATTAGTTTTTTTATGACACGAACTGTTAAAACCCAACGTCAGATACGATATATCTATTTATTTGCCTGTTTACCAATTGTCTTAATCTTAATGGGTATAAAAATCGTACTTGCCCCACATTACTTTGTTCTTTTCACATTAATAAAACTTGTTTTATTCATATGTGGGGTTAAAATATTAACCTGGAAAGAACAATCAATAACCGAATCAGGTGCCCGGAATTATTCGTTTATTGAAACCTATGCCGTATCATTTTTTGCCGCTTTCTTCTGGTACTTAGTACTACCGGCTGGTATTGGATTAATGTGTTATCTCATCATTACTGCAATTAGTAATGAGTTTAAACACAAAGGCCTGGATTCTGTGATTTATAATGTTGTGGTCGACAAAATTTTATTTTATGCCAACGTAATTCCATATTCAGTTCTATTCTTATTTGTTGCTATAGCTGGTAATTTTGAAGATGTAACTCATTATCTGGTAGAACAGCGTAAAAATTTTGTTAAAAGCTTTTTCTTTCTGGAAAATACTTTGCGTGAAATTATTTTTATCGCAATCGGCAAAGAGAAATTTACAGTAAACACTGATATTAACCGCTATAACGAAGCAACTGAAGCATATGATTTAGATGCTGAAAAATTCAATCCCAAAATTAATGCCTATATAGTAGCAATTCTATATAGAGCTGGCATCTTTTTTATTGCTATAGTTGGTATCATATCAATAGCTAATTTATTACGCTAATAAATTATGAATTTCAAACTATTTTTCCCAATATTATTTTTGTGTGGGCAAATAATGGCCCAGGATTTATATCAGTATACGAATAAATCTGGAAACTTAGTAATTAGTAATAAAAACCCTACGGGGGACACTAAACCTAATTTGGCCACGAATGAAACCGCACGGCGTAAAATTTTAAAAGAAGAATTAGAGCATGAAATAAAGGCTTTAAAACAAAGCCTGAAATTACAGGAAGAAAATACAACGCACGATAAGGTAGACTTATACACTAAGGATATCGACGGGCACCAAAAGAATATTAATGTTTTAACCAAGCAGTTAAATCAAGAAGGATAAATGTAACTGTCATTCCCGCCCCCGATCGTGGTCGAGGGTAAACTACGGCGGGAATCTAGAATCCTCCTGTCATCCCCGCCTACGCGGGGATGACAGGAGGATGCGGGGATGACAATATTTGCATAGGATAAAGTGATGAAACAACATTTTTTAGAATTTGAAAAACCAATTGCTGAACTAAGCAATAAAATCGAAGAACTACTTCAGGTCCAAGATAAATCTGAAGTAGATATTAATGCGGATATAACCTCTTTAAAAGAAAAAGTTACTGAACTTACCCGCGACGTGTACTCTAAATTAACACCGCTACAAATATCACAGGTAGCACGACATATCAACCGCCCGCGAACTCTAGACTATATTAATAATTTATTTACAAATTTTGTTGAATTGCATGGCGATAGACATTTTGCCGATGATAAATCTATCATTACCGGAATGGCAAAATTTGGTAATCAATCCGTTGTAGTTATCGGTCATCAAAAAGGCCGCGATACTAAAGAAAATTTGGAACGAAATTTTGGCATGCCATTGCCGGAAGGTTATCGCAAAGCGTTGCGTGTTATGCAATTAGCCGAAAAATTCTCACTCCCAATTATTACTTTTGTTGACACATCTGGCGCTTATCCTGGAATTGGCGCCGAAGAACGCAATCAATCTGAAGCAATTGGTAGAAATTTGTATGAAATGGCTCATTTAAAAACTCCAATTATCGTTACAATTATTGGTGAGGGTGGTTCTGGTGGTGCTTTGGCTATAGCTGTTGGTGATCAGATTAATATGCTCGAATATGCAATTTATTCAGTAATTTCACCTGAAGGCTGTGCATCAATTTTATGGAAAGATGCTAGTAAAGCAAGTGCCGCTGCAGAAATTCTGGGGATCACTGCCGCTAAATTAAAATCCTTGAATTTGATTGATAATGTCATTACTGAACCGCTAGGCGGCGCTCATGCTAATCATGAGGAAATAATGGTCAAAATGAAAAAAACAATAAAAGACAACTTAAAAAAACTGCAAAATATTCCTGAAGACGAATTACTTGACCGACGATTTGAACGTATTATGAACTATGGTACGTATACCGAATCCACCAACTAAAAATGAGGCATAAACACTCCCTTTCAGAACATGTAGCACACTACTTACCAGATGTCTGGCAAAATATTTGTGTCGGGCTAAGTGGAGGGGTTGATTCAGTAGTATTACTACATGTCCTAAAGCAGCTTAAACCAGAAATTAATTTAACTGCAATTCACATTAATCATGGCATCTCACCTAATGCAGACACATGGGCTACTTTTTGTCAGAAATTCTGCGACAATTTTAAAACTCCACTCCATATTGAAAATGTAAGCCTTAACCGCTCTGGTGGCGAAAGCCTGGAAAATCTGGCGCGTATTGCCAGACATAATGTCTTCCTACAAAGTCCTGCCGAGGTAGTAGCTCTGGCACATCATCAAAATGATCAAGTTGAAACTATTTTAAGCCAGTTATTTCGTGGAAGTGACTTGCATAATATCGCAGCTATGCATGAAATAAGCCAAAAGCAAAATAAAACATTATGGCGCCCCTTATTGGGAGTAAGCAGAAAGCAAATTGAGGAGTATGCAACCTTATTTGAATTAGAATATATAAGCGATGAAAGTAATCTGGATACCGCCTTTTTGCGTAACTTTATTCGGCACGATGTAATTCCATTGCTCACCGAATGGGATAATAATATAGTCTCAAAGGTTTTAAATTTTAACGGTCAGTTACAGCGAATGTTGGCAATTACAGATGAAGTTGGTGCTGACGATTTAGCCAAATGTTGTGCTGATGGGCAAAATATAAATTTGGAATTATTTAAGTTTCTAAGTAACAACCGTCAAATAAATTTACTCAGTCAATTTATAAAATCTAATAATTTACCACTGCCAAGTCATAAGCAGCTAGTTGAATTCACTAAACAGGCAAACACAAGCAATTGGGACAAAAAACCACAATTAAAATTAAATGACAAAACTGTCCTAATGAAGTATAAAGACAGTATCTACCTGTGTAGTAATTAGCCACCCATCACTCATAATATTCTGGTCAGTTATGCTGGTGCTTGGCTATTAGTACAATATCTTTAACCACCGATCAGCTGCAAAAATGCCCTCGTAGCTAAATTTCGTATGGATCAATATCAATACTAAATGTTATTGCATATTTAGGCTTCATTTGCTGTAATAAAGGAATGAGTTTATCAAACAGATTATGTAGCTGACGTCTTTCTACACTTTGGACGAGTATTTGTGCTCGTTCTTTGTTTTTCAGCCGCTGAATTACTGATGGAACGGCCGGATAAATAGTTACCCCTGGGATAGCAATTTTCTGCATAAGTTTAACTACTGATTGCAGATAATCCATCACCTGTAAAATATCTCTGCCACTAGCACGCAACATTGCATAATGAGTATAGGGTGGCAAATGTAAATCTTTACGTTGCAATAGCAAATAATTTATAAATCCGGAAAAATCATGAGCCACGAGATATTGATATAACTCGTGTCCTGGATATCTGGTTTGTAACAACACCTGTCCTTTTTTTTCACCACGACCAGAACGACCTGCGACTTGAGTTAGCTGCGTAAAAAGTAATTCACTGGCGCGAAAATCATAACTATATAATCCACTATCTATATTTAGCCCTACCACAAGAGTCAGATTATGAAAATCATGTCCTTTGGCCAGCATTTGCGTGCCAATTAAAATATCAACCTCATGGTTATGTATTTTGGTGTATAAATCATGCCAGGCACTCTTGGTACTGGTTGTATCCTGATCAATCCGCTCTATTCTGGCTTCTGGAAAAATCTCTCCAATTATTGCTTCAATTTTTTGTGTGCCATCGCCTAATGCCTGTAGGTGTTGACTGCTGCACGTAGGACATTTTTTGGGCACAGAAATAGTATAGCCGCAGTGATGACATTTTAAACTGGAGTTTACCTGATGATAAACCATGGTGGTAGAGCATTGTTTACACTGACTCACCCATCCACACTCATTACAGGATAAAACGGGTGAGTAGCCACGCCGATTAATAAACACCATACTTAATTCTTTGCGCTCTAGCCTAAGCCGGAGTGCATCAATCACACCTCTGGTTAATCCACGATCAGTCTGATGAAAGTTTAAATCAACTAATTCAATTTTAGGCAATGTCGCGCTTTCCACCGCACGCTTATTTAGCCGATATAAATGATAGCGTCCCAATTTATAATTAAACAAGCTTTCTAAACTAGGTGTTGCCGAACCTAAGATCACTGGAATGTTTGTCTGGCTGGCGCGCCAGATCGCCAAATCACGGGCATGGTAACGTAAGCCATCATTTTGTTTAAATGATTGATCATGCTCTTCATCAACAATTATTAAACCTAAACTGGCAAATGGTGTAAATACTGATAATCTGGTACCAATAATAATATCTGCACTACCGTCTAAAGCAGCAGAATAACCAAGGTAACGAGCTCTAGCGGTGGCATGGCTGGTTAAAACGGCAATACTCTTATCATTAAATTTAGTTTTAAAACGTTCAAGCATTTGTGGCGTCAAGTTTATCTCAGGAACTAAAACTAATACCTGTTTAGATAGTTTTAAAACTTCAGCAATTAATTGTAAATATAGCTCAGTTTTACCGCTACCAGTAATTCCATAAATAATTGATGGGTAAAAATGATTTAGATGCGTGGCGATATCATCAAATATTATTTGTTGCTCATTTGTCATCCTCAGGCTTGTGTTATTTGTCATCCTCGGGCTTGACCCGGGGATCCAGATTCCCGCCTCCGCGGGAATGACATAATTAACAACCTTCGCTTGTTTTAGGATTTTGGGTATGGCACTAAAGATTACCCCGCCTAGCGGATAATGATAATAGTCAGCACAAAACTTGATTAATGCAATAACATCGGCTGGAATTACTTCCGGATAGACTTCTAAAATTGGTTTTAATGTAGCATTAATAGATTTAGTTGGTTTGTCGTCATTCCAGACAAAACCAATTACTTTTTTATGATGAAATTCGACTAATACCCGCTGCCCATATGCTAATGGTTTATCATGAATATAACTAAAAGTTTGATATAATGGGATATCTAAAGCCACAGACAAAATCTGTGGCTTTGTTTGAATAGTTGTCATACACCAGATTTTAGCATTAATTGTTAATTATGGCATTACAAATTTTAATTAAATTATGTGCCGATACGCTACCAAAAGATGCCCATTAATCCCGTATGGAATCATTAAGGCCCCCATGTGCATCTTTGTAGAATGACAGATGCGTGGAAAATCAAACTGGTTTGAAGATTTTTTTCATTTTCTTTTTAATGAAATTTTGCTTCAATCCAGATAAATAATCAACAAAAACCTTACCATTCAAGTGGTCTAGTTCATGTTGAATACACACTGACATCAAGCCGCTATATTCGTTTTCATGAGTTTTAGCGTCTAAATCCTGATATCTAAAGACTATTTTTTCAGATCGAAGCACTTTCTCATAAACACCCGGTACAGATAAGCACCCCTCTTCACCAATGACCTCACCACTACGACTTAAAATCTCAGGATTGATAAATACCAAAAGATTTTTGGGCTCATCATCTGAACTTTGATCTATAATAAAAAGCCTTTTTTGGACATTAACCTGTATCGCCGCAAGACCAACACCATTCTCTTTATACATAGTCTGTGCCATATTGGCAACCAAAACTTTTATCTCATTATCTATCTGTAGAATCGGTTTAGCTATAAGGTGTAACCGCTTATCCGGATAATGTAGCACTTCAAGTATAGCCATAATTTTAATTTAACCTAACATTTTTAACTACTACGTAGTTACAAAAATAAATTTTACTCTTATGAGAATAAAAACATATAATAATGGATTCCCGCCGCGGGAATTACATATCTCGCAAGAGTGGCACTGTTGTGCGAATGAACATGCGGGAATAACTTCCCCACCCCGTCAGGCGCAGCCTGCCACCCCTCCAGAGGGGAATTAGCGGTGCGGGAATCACGTGAATACATTATTTTAACAAAAAATTGGCCTCAAGGCAAGCAATAAAGGCATTTTCTTTATATGAACACTCGCAAACTCCACTCGTGGCTGCATTTGGCAATGACCCCAAAAGTTGGACCTAAAACTGTATTAAAGCTACTGCATCACTTTAAAACAGCAGAAAATATATTAGCGGCTGATAGTAATACATTAGCCCAGTTTGTCGGTAACACGGTCGCCAGGCTTATCATAAATAATGCTGGAGAAAAAGCAGTTAATGATGCATATCTTTGGCTGGAACAAGATAAAAATAATAATATAATTTCGCTGGAAGATCCGGCTTATCCTAAAGAATTAGCCGAAATAGCTGACCCGCCAATTATTTTATTTGCCAAAGGTGATTTATCTTTACTCGGCAAACATAAGTTTACAGTTATCGGAACTAGACACCCTACAGAACAAGGTAAGCTTAATGCCTTTAGCTTTGCCCAAAACCTGGCTAATTTGAATCTAACAATTGTTAGCGGCATGGCTGAGGGAGTCGATCGGCACGCTCATTTAGGAGGCCTCGATGGAACAGGTAAGACTATCGGAGTTATCGGTACTGGAATTGACCGAATTTATCCAGCAAGTAATAAGGATTTATTTCATAAAGTTGCCGAAAAAGGTCTGCTACTTAGTGAATTTGCGCTGGGAACCCAACCATTTGTTGGCAATTTTCCCAGACGTAATCGGATCGTTGCAGGCTTGGGTACGGGTTGTCTGGTTATCGAATCAGCAATTGATGGTGGGTCAATGATCACCGCAAATATGGCTCTTGAGATGGGGCGTGAGGTTATGGCCATTCCAGGTTCAATTCATAATCCGGTTGCACGCGGATGCCATAAATTAATTAAAACTGGTGCAAAACTAATTGAAACAACAAATGATATAATTGAAGAATTACAAATCACACAGGAAGTCCAAACACGTGTGACAGCAAAAACTACAGATGACCCAATCTTGCAAATGATGGGATACGATGCTGTCGAAATTGATCATATTTGTAGTAAATTAAATGCAAGCTTCGCCGAAATTTGTGCTAATCTACTGGCATTAGAACTTGATGGGCACATTACAAATTGTGGTAACGGCAAATATCAACGAATTTTTAGGTAACCGGCTGCCAGCCGGCGGGGATTTTTTAAGCCCCATATTTTAAAGCAAATTATATTATAAAAGAAACTAAGTTTCTCAGAGGCTATTTATGACATCTTTATTAATTGTAGAATCACCGGCAAAAGCCAAAACTATTAACAAATATTTGGGTAATACCTATAAAGTTATTGCCTCATTTGGTCATATTCGCGATTTGCCGAAAAAAAATGGTTCAATTGATGTAGAGAACGATTTTGCAGCTAAATATCAAATCATTGCCAAAAATAAAAAACATGTTGATGAAATTTTGCAAAGCGCAAAAACCTGTGACCAAATATTGCTCGCAACCGATCCTGACCGTGAAGGTGAAGCTATTGCATGGCATATTAATGAAGTTTTGCAAAATCAAAAAGGGTTTAATAAACCAGTTAAACGTGTTACCTTTAATGAAATTACCCAAAGTGCTATTCTTGACGCTGTCGCTCATCCACGTGAGCTTGATTATAATATGATAGATGCGCAGCAAGCACGCCTAACGCTTGATTACCTAATTGGTTTTAATATCTCTCCCCTTCTATGGCGAAAGATCAGACCGGGCCTATCTGCAGGTCGGGTACAGTCTCCGGCGCTACGCCTGATTTGTGAGCGTGAAGCAGAAATTACAGCTTTTATTCCAGAAGATTATTTTACCTTGCTTCTTGATTCGCATAAACAAACTAATAAATTTAGTTCTAAATTAATTGAATTTGACGGTAAAAAAATTGAGACTAAAACAGTTAATACCAAAATAATGGCTACTGAAATATGCGCGCACTTATCAACTGACAAAACCGCCCGTGTAACTAATATAACAAAAAAACAAAAGAAGAAAAACCCGTACCCACCGTTTATTACTTCCAGCTTACAAATTGATGCAGCACGTAAGTTGGGCTATGCGACCGATAAAACCATGAAGGTTGCGCAAAGCTTATATGAAGGGGTGGATCTGGGACACGATACTGTTGGTCTAATTAGCTATATGCGAACTGACTCTGTAGTTTTATCCTCTCTGGCATTAGATGAAATTCGTGAATATATTGAAAAAAATTATGCTCTCACTTATTTACCCAAATCTCCAGTAAAGTATGTGAGTAAAGTCAAAAACGCTCAGGAAGCTCATGAAGCTATTCGTCCAACCTCAATTTTCAGGACTCCGGATAGTCTTAAAAAATATCTATCACCTGATCAATATCGCCTGTATGAACTAATTTGGCGTAGAACACTTGCTTGTCAAATTAACCCGGCAATTCTAGATACGACAGCAGTTGATATAAAAGTTAAAAATGCAATTTTTAGATTAAACGGCTTAACCGTAAATTTTGATGGATTTATGAAAGTCTATCAGGAAACATTTGAAGATACTGTTAATGAAGATGAAGAAAGCATTAAGCTCCCAGCTCTTAGTGTAGATGAAGAATTACCAGTTGATAAAATTCATTTTACCGAGCATCAGACTGAACCAAAACCCCGTTATAGCGAAGCTTCATTAGTAAAAGCCCTGGAAGAGCTTGGAATTGGTCGACCATCAACGTATGCATCAATTATCTCAACCTTGAAAAAACGTGAATATGTAGTTATGGATAAAAAACGCTTTATTCCGACAGATACAGGTAATATCGTTAGTCAATTTTTAACTAATCATATGACACGTTATGTTGATTTCCAATTTACGGCTAATTTGGAAGATACGCTAGATGATATATCCAATGGCAAGACTGGAAAATTGCCAATATTAAAAGAATTTTGGAAAACGCTCGAAGCAACAATTGCTGAGAAACAAAATATTGCCAGAGCAGATTTAGTAACCGAAAAATTAGATGAAAAATGTCCAGAATGTGGCAAGGGACTAATTGTCCGTCTTGGTAAATTTGGTAAATTTGTTGGCTGCTCTGGCTACCCTGATTGTAATTATATGCGTAAAATTGACAAGTCAGGTAACGCCAGTGAACCTGTTGCCGAACCTGAAGTAGTAGAAGGACGCGTCTGTCCCAAAGATGGTGGGATACTTGTAATTAGAACTGGGCGCTATGGTAAATTTATTTCATGTAAAAATTACCCAAAGTGTAAATTCATTGAAAACCTGGACAAACCAGCCGATGAAACTGGTGAGAAAGTATTATGTCCAGAATGCAAAACCGGGCATATAGTAGCTAAGAAAAACCGTTATGGTAGCTGGTTTTATGCTTGTGATAATTATCCAAAATGTAAAACTTTATTCAATAGCCCGGTATTGGATGAAAAGTGTCCAAAATGTGGCTATGCAGTGATTTTGCATAAGAAAACTAAGACCAAAGGTGAACAAAAAGTTTGTCCAAAGTGTGATTATAGCGAAAATATAACCTAACTGTCATTCCCGCGTATGCGGGAATCTGGATCCCCGCCTCCGCGGGGATGACAATATTAACATAGGATTAGCATGGAAAGCATAAGCATCAAAAATTTTAAAAAAATTGAAGAGTTAAGCTTAAAGAATTTAAAAAAGGTTAATCTTATTTCTGGTTGTAACAATAGCAGCAAGAGTACTTTGTTAGAAGCAATGTATTTGCTGCTAAGTGTCAACGGGCAAAACGTTTATCCTTTATTCTCGCAAGGATTACTTACCAGACGCCCTATCCTTGGCAATAATGTAATGGACCCTCTGCTAGGCTTATTTCATAAATTTAATTTTGATAACCCTATCTCCATTTCCTCAGAACACGCCACCTGTGACATCACGTATAATAATAGTGTCAACACTAATTCAGAAGATATTTTAATTGTTCCTGAAAGTGATAAACATGCTGGTTCTAACATGACACAAATTGATCTGGCAAAAATTTCGACTCCATCAAGACTTATAGATGTAAATTTTACTATCGACAACATTAGTTTTGGATTTTTACTCTATGAAAGAGGATCGGTAAAATTAAAATCAACACAACAGGAAATTACCAGAGCGCCATGTGAATTTATTAATGAACATAATAACATTGTCGGAAGTAATACCAATATATTTAACATGACTAGTACATCCGCATTGTCCAAACTAATAAACCAAAATCAGGAAGATGCAATTGTAAAAAAAGCTCTCCATTTATTTGATGAAAATATAAAAGCAATTGCGATTACTTCGCCTATGCCAAATTTTCCAGAAGTGTTCATTCAGCACAGTAAATACGACAAAAAGATTCCATTGTCTTCTTTTGGTGGAGGGATGAAAAAAGTTCTCAATATCGTAACATGCATTATGAATAGTCGCAATGGTGTTGTACTAATAGATGAAATAGACAATGGGATACATTACTCAATTGTACCAAAATTATGGAAAATGATCTTTGAGTTATCAACTGAGTATAATTGCCAAATCTTTGCAACTACTCATTCAAAAGAATATACAAGATATGTAGTAGACAAGGAAACAAATTGGTCTAAATATAAAGATGACTTTTGTTTTATCACATTAAATGATTACAATGGTGCTATTGTTCCTTCGATTTTGGATGGGACTCAGTTTGAAACAGCATTAGAGTATAATAGTGAACTGAGGGGATAAGATGGATAATAGCACTTATTCTGATATAAACCCGGCAAAATGGCAAAAAGTAATTCTTGTAGAAGGTACACATGATAAAAAATTTGTTAGTAAAATAATTAGCAAGTTTGATGATCTCCAGGCTTATAGCATAGTGCCATACAATGGCATAGATAATCTTGAAAAAGTTCTTGACTCATTAGTTTACTCTCAGATACCAGATTTTCAAGCTCATACTTTATTAGAAAAAATTTACATAACTATTGATGCTGACAATAATGCTGGTGCAGCGTTTAGTAAAATATTGCAATATTTATTAAACTTAAACACTAAACATGCTAATCAACTCCCAACACCTACCACTATGAATACGTTTGAAAAAGTAGGAAAGATTGCATTAGGGATTTATGTAATTCCAAATAATAATAGCAACGGTTGTCTGGAGTCATTAATTTTAGAAACCGTCAACTCTCAATATCAACCGATCCTGAATATAACAAATGAATGCGCAAAGCAGGTCATAACCTATCATACAGAGAATGACAAAGAATATAAAGCCACATTTTCTCAGGAAGAAAAAATGAAACATCGATTATATGTGGACAGCATCGGCGTTAAGCATAATCATACTTACGATAAAGCGACGGAAGATGGATTTAATTTAAATTCTGATGCACTACAAAATTTTATCAATTTTCTTAAATAGCATTGGTAATACTACCTTTCATAACCAATGTACACAAACTAAATAATATAGAAATTAAAAAATAATACAAAATTTACATTTTTACTTGACGAAGATGGTATTGTTTGTGCTAAAATCTAGGACTCAAATCTTTGTGGAGAGGTTACCCAAGCGGCCAACGGGTCCGGACTGTAAATCCGGCGACTATGTCTTCGCAGGTTCGAATCCTGCCCCCTCCACCAGCTATATGATTATGTGAGGATAGATCATATAGAATACAAGGCATCGAATTGGAAAACTTTATATCTCGCCAATAAGATTTCTTATATTCTATGTCGTCTAGCTTCTAAACGCGGGAGTAGCATAGTGGTAATGCAGAAGCCTTCCAAGCTTATGATGAGGGTTCGATTCCCTTCTCCCGCTCCAGGCTTAGATGATAGAGTATCGAAAATAGGAAATTATTTTTCCTGTTTTCTACACCTACCGTCTACCTTCTAGAGCCCAGGTAGCTCAGTCGGTAGAGCACTCCCTTGGTAAGGGAGAGGTCGCCAGTTCGAATCTGGTCCTAGGCACCATTTTTACAATATTACTAATTTTTGGAGCATACAATTATGTCAAAAGGAAAATTTGAACGTAATAAACCGCATGTGAACGTCGGTACAATCGGCCATGTGGATCACGGAAAAACAACGCTAACTGCAGCAATTACTACTATTCTAGCCAAGAAATTTGG
>Ga0134126_10000348_pt1 | contig 60366 bp, 60 predicted proteins | sample KB31752_FD_96881 | JGI IMG/M metagenome (GOLD analysis project Ga0134126, IMG submission 96881) | Terrestrial soil microbial communities with excess Nitrogen fertilizer from Kellogg Biological Station, Michigan, USA - KB3-175-2 | ecosystem: Environmental > Terrestrial > Soil > Unclassified ...
AGGTACGCGAGGATGCCCTGTTCCTGCTGCCACCAGGCCTTGCGGTCATGCCAGACGAAACGGTGAAATTCCTGCCCGGGCCCTAGCTCGCGCAGCAGGAGGTCATACCATCCGCCGCGCTGCTTGTCCCGTCCCACGTCGGGCATCAGCGCAGCGATCTTGCGGGCGAGTTCCACGTAGCGATCATCTGGGTGCAAATGCTGAATGCGCATCAGGTTCCAGGCGATTTTCAGGTTGTGCCCGACGGTGGCCCGGTTCTTCAGCTGAGGGTGCTCGTGGTCGGGGGTCCAGTCCTCGAAGAACTTCTCGTTGACGAACGGGCTGTGCTCGTAGTCGGGGAAGTGCGTGACGATCAGATCGGCGCAGTAGGTAAGCATGTCTGCGTAACGCCTATCAGCGGTTGCCAGCCACAGGTTGATCAGATAGGCCGGCGCATGGTCACCAACTGAGTTCCAGTTCTTGCGCGCCCGGTTATAGGTGAGTGACTCATCGCGCGGGTCCATCGAAACCGCGTCCAGATGAGAGAAATAGCCTTCTCCGTCCTTGTCCAAGAAGTATCGCTCGAACAAATTAACTGTCATCTCCGCGTCGCGCAAGATGCGTGGATCTCCAGTCACCCGATAGGTCTGGATAGGACCGGCCAGCGCGTAGATCTGTTCGTAAGCGGGGATCGCATCGAAGTCGTCACCGAATTCCGAGGCGAGGATGTTGCGTTTATGGGCACCTTGAATATCTGCCCCATGGTACCAGTAAACAATCTCTTCTTTCTCGTTGATCGCTCGCATCTGTTCTCGCAGGTACTCCGTCCCCTTCTCGGCGGCCTGCAAGTACCGGTCCTCGCCGGTAAGCATATAGGCAGAGGCGAAGCCGTAAACCATCCGAGAGATCGTATCCGTCTCCTGCCGGGTGGTGTCGATCTTCTGCCCCTCAAGGGTCAGCTGGGTACGGTAAGTTCGATAGTCGATGACACCGTCGGGGAACTGTGCCTTGAAATAGAACTCGGCCAGGTCGCGAACCTGGTTGATCCACCAGTCCGCGGACTCGAAGCGCCACTCGTTTCGGGTGCGGCCGACCAGCACGATGCGCTGCGCTTCGAAGGAGTAATCGCCGCCCTCAGGGTAGAAGACGCCATATGCGAACAGGAAACGACCAGGTGTCAGCAGGCTCTGTATAGGAGCACCCGGGTCCTGGAACGGCTCGTGTGGGTTACGAATCACCTCTGCGAACGTGACATCGGTCAGCTTTACCTGGAACTCACGTCCGTCGCTGGTCTTGAGGCCAAACGCGCCGTCCGGTGCCCCTTCGGTTGCCGTGACGTAACCGGCGATGGTATCCGAGAAGGTGAACTGCATCTTGTCCATTGGTCGTCTCCTTGCCTGCTGCGAGGGCCTGACTACTGCGAGATCAGGACCACCACGCTGCGTGCGTTGACGCGGTAGCTGTCGTCTGGCTTGATTTCGATTTCATCGCCGGGCTGGGCGATATCCTGCGGGGAAGGCAACGAGGTATCGACCGCGCGCCACCATGTGCGCCCAGACACTGGCGGGACCTCGAAGTCCAGGTCCTGGCCGGACATATTGAGCATCACGTGCAGGTCGGCATCATCGTCGAAGCCGCCCATGGTGAACGCCAGCACCGATGAGCTAGGATCCGACCAACCGGGGGAATTGAGCTTGCACCCATGCCAGGCGATATCCAGGAGACCACGCTCATTCGCCTCGGCGGTAAAATACCGCGGACGGTGCACGATCGGATGGCGGCCGCGAAAAGCGATCATCTCCTTGAAGAACCGGAAGATATCGTGATTACGCTGCACCAGATTCCAGTCGAACCAACTGATTTCATTATCCTGACAGTAGGCATTGTTGTTGCCCCGCTGAGTGCGTCTGACCTCATCACCAGCGACTATCATCGGCACGCCCTGCGAAAGCATCAGTATAGCGGCGAAATTCTTGATCTGGCGTTGACGAAGCGCCTCCATCGCCGGATCTCCGGTGTCGCCTTCCACACCACAGTTCCAGCTATCGTTGTCGTTGTTGCCGTCCCGGTTTCCCTCACCGTTGGCCTCATTGTGTTTCGTGTTGTAAGAAACCAGGTCGTTTAGCGTAAAGCCGTCATGCGCAGTGATGAAGTTAATGCTATTGTCGGGAACTTCTCCAAACCGCTGGAAGAGGTCAGCACTCCCCGCGATGCGGGTGGCGACCTGGCCTACCAGGCCTCCGTCACCGCGGACGAAGCGGCGTACGTCGTCGCGGTAGCGCCCATTCCAGACCGCCCAGCGGGTGCCGCCTGGGAAAGTGCCGACTTGGTAGAGACCGGCAGCATCCCACGCCTCAGCGATGACCTTTACGTCGGCCAATGATTCGGATAACTCAATCTCCCACAGCACCGGTGGATAAGTCATCGGACTGCCGTCCGGCCCGCGCGACAGGACGGAGCCCTCGTCAAAACGGAAACCATCTACATGCAGCACTTTAACCCAGAACTCCAGGCACTCGCGGACGAATTTCTCCACCATAGGATGGTTGCAGTCAAGGGTATTTCCGCAGCCGGAGTAATCCATGTAATACTGCTTGTCCTGGGGCACGAGATAGTAGTATGTATCGTTAGCGAGCCCCTTGAATGAAATCATCGGGCCGAGGTGGTTGCCTTCGGTGGTGTGATTGAAGACCACGTCCAGGATTACTTCGATTCCGGCTCTGTGCAGGGCCTTCACCATATCCCGGAAGTTATCGATATGCTTGCCCTCCCCGGGGCTCTGGCAGTACTCCGGGTGCGGGGAAAAAAAGCCCAGCGGGTTGTAACCCCAGTAGTCGGTCAGGAAGGTCCCGTCCGGAGATGTTCCTGCGACACCAGATTCGTCGAACGCGAAGACGGGCATGAGCTCAACCGCCGTCACTCCGAGTTCCCGCAGGTAGGGAATCTTCTCCACGATCCCGGCGAAGGTCCCGGGGTTCTCCACCCCAGAGGTGGGTGATTTTGTGAAGCCGCCGACGTGCAGCTCATAGATCACTGTCTGGCTCATCGGGCGGTTCAGCGGCTGGTCGCCCTCCCAGTCATAGCACCCAATGTCGATCACCGCGCTGCGCATGGAGCAGTCCAGGTTGTCATCGGCGTCGCAGGCGCGGCCACGGTTCCAGAGGTTTTTGGTGACGCCTCTCGCGTAGGGATCGAGCAGAATTTTGTTGAGGTTGTATCGATGACCGGATCCGGACAGATCCCGGGGCCCGTCGACACGGTAGGCGTAGTGCAGTCCTGGCGTAGCCCCGCGCACATAGGCATGCCAGAATTGAAATGTTTGGTTGACCGCTGGATCCAGCTTGATAGTCTCAATCGGTTCGGCAGAGTCGGCCGCGTCGAAAAGCAGTAACGTGACCGCGGTGGCATCCGCAGCGTAGAGCGAGAAATTGACCCCGCCAGCATCGGGAATCGCCCCCAGCGGGTGCGAACGTCCCGCCTCAACACGATACTTGGTATCGGCGCTTTCCGTCATGGTTATTCCCATCTCGGCTATACAGGAAGATCAAGTCTTTTCGCTCAACATATCGATGATCTTACGGGCGAAGAGGTGACACAGCGGTCCTGATCGGCCGGTGACGAGGTCACCGTCGACGACAACATCTTGATCAGTGTAAATCGCACCCATGTTGCGCACATCTCCAAACAGGTTGTTGTGCGAGACCACCGGGCGGCCCCGAACCAGCTCGGGGGCCGACGCCAGCAGCCACAGGCCATGACAGATGATCCCCTTGAGAATGCTCGAGTTTGCGAATGCACGCTGCAAGAACTCGGTAGCAGGCGGCAGTTTGGTGACATCTTCTGTGTAGCGCAAACGATCGGCGACCATGCCCGAGGGCACGATCACGGCGTCGAAGCCGCCCAGTTGCTCATTGCTCACATTCTCGAAGCTCTCCTGGCACTGCAGCGGAGCCTTGTATTCGTGACCGAAAAAGGTCAGTGACGGCTGGCCCCATAGCCGGCTCAGGAGATGCAGTTCAGCACCTTCCTCAGCAAAGCGATGTTGATAATAAGCGATCTCGGGCTCGTAATAATCGCTTTCGATGAGAACAACTATCTTCTTACCAGCTAGCTTCACGGATAACCCCACTTACTGGCCGCATTTGATGTGATCGATGTGGTGCGGAACGTCGCCGTCGATGACGAGATCAATGAGGAATGGGCCCTTGGTTTCGAGTGCCCGGATGATGGCCGACCGCACCTGCGACGCGCTTTCCACCCGGGCCGCGGGCACACCGAGCGCCGCAGCCATCCGATCGAACCGGAGATCGGGTCCACGGAGGTCGAAGGAGGCTGGGAAGCCGTGTTCCGGCAAATCTCGCTCTCGCCAGTATTGTTGAATATTGACTTTGAGGATCCGGTAGCTGCGGTTGTTGCAGACTACGATTTTCGCGCCGATCTGGTGATGCGCGGCCGTCCACAGCGCCTGAATCGTGTACATGGCGCCCCCGTCGCCGGTGAAGCCGAACACCGTCCGCTCGGGCTGAGCCAGCTTAAGGCCCAACGCTCCGGGGATTCCCACCCCCAAGGAGCCGCCCCGAGTCTGGAAGTAGGCACCGGGCCGGTTTGGTACGAGATAACGGACGAGATCCGGCGACGTGGTGATCGCCTCGTCGAAGATGACGAGGTCATCGGGAGCCAACTCGGCCAGCTCAGCCATGAACTGGGAGGCCGGCATCGGCAGCTCGCCCCAGCGCGTCCGGTCGGTGCGACGCTCGGTTTCCTCCTGTTGGCGCTTTTCCGCGGCGAGCTGGTGGCAGCGTTGCTTGGCCGCCGACTTCTGTGCTGGTGACATCTCCTGCCCGAGTGCCTCGGCGAGCTGCGCGAGGGTGAGCTTGGGATCGCTGACCAACCCGAGGTCGACCGGAAAGTTTTTCGCGATCGCCTCGGTGTCGAGGTCGATGTGGACGATCCGCGCGTGTGGCGCGAAGGCGTCGCTCAGCGCGGGGAAGACCTCCGGGAAGACGTAAGTACCACAAATCAGAACCGCGTCGGCCTGTACCGTAATGGGCTGGCTGTCTTTAGCGAACATGTGCCCGAGTAATCCACGGAAATGTGGATGGGACGCGCTGAGATTCACCTCAGAGGAGTCCGCAGCCCACACCGCCGCCCCCCAGAGCTCGGCCACTCGGGCCAGCTCCGGCTGTCCTTCCGAGAACGCCACGCCGTCGCCAACAATGATGATCGGATTTTTGGCTCCGGCAAGCAGCCGGGCGGCTTGGGTGACCAGCGCCTGCTCCGGAACGGTGCGGGTGGCCAGAATTGAGGTCGGCACCACCTGCTCGATGTTGGGAGCGTCGAGCACATCCATCGGCAGGGCCAGAAAGACCGGGCCGGTCGGTGGCGTGGTCGCGATCTTGATAGCCCGGCGCAGCATCCGCAACAGTGATGCCGGATGCGTGACCCGCCCGGCCCATTTGGTGACCGGCTGCGCCATGCCGACCAGATCGACCGCCATCTGCGCATCCATGGCGTCGTAGCAGACGCCCGCGTCGCCGGCGAGCACGACCAGCGGCGCATGCCCCCGCTTGGCCTGGTACATCATCCCGATGCCGTTGCCCAGGCCGACGCCCGTGTGCAGCTGCACTACGGCCGGCCGGCGAGACGCACGCGCGTAGCCGTCCGCGATGCCCACCGCAATCGTCTCCTGCAGGGCGAAGACGTACTGCAAAGCCGGGTAATCGGAGAGGGCGTCGAGAAAACCCTGCTCGACGGTCCCCGGATTGCCGAACAGATACTGGATGTCGTCTGCGAGCAGCTGTTCGAGGACGGCGTAGCGGCCAGTGCGAGCGCCCGCCGTCTTACTTGCCGCCACCTGACCGGCTTGAGCCACTCCGATCGGGGCACTCATGGTCGGACGGCCGGCTCGGCGGTGGCGTCGGCGCTGCCGGCCCGGTTGGGGCCGTGCCAGCCGTAGTAGCGCAGACCGTGCTCGAGCACCTCGACTAGCACCCTGCCGGTGGTGTAAGAGTCCCCGGTGGACCGCCCGGTGATAAACGGGTAGTCAGCGATCACGGAAACCCGGTGCCCGACATTTCCGTGGAATTGGCCGTCAGGTCCGACGGCGTCGCGTAGGATGTATTCCAGCGGGTATGGTGGCGGTCCAATGTTGATGTCGGTACCGACGAAGCCGGTGCCATCATGGTAGTCGTATTCGATCGGGTGCCCCGTGACGTGGCGACCCCAGATGATGCTCTTGCGGTCGTCCTGATTACGTGCGAATGCGAGGCACGCGACGCCGTAGCACTCCGCGGCCACCGGCCGGTTCATCCCATAAAATATCAGGATCAGCTCATGAATCCGGTAGTTGTTGACCATGTCGATGATCGGGCCACTACCGCCGACAATGAGAATCGCGTCGTACTCGCGCTCGATCTCACTCCGAATCTCGTCCAGGCGGCTGTTGTAGCTCTCCATCTCGCGCAGATAATTGGGTGAGCTGTGATACGGCATCTCGGGCAGCCAGGCCGAAAGGTTCAGTGGATTGTCGAGCCGGCCTGATTCCATGAGCTCACGTGTCTTGCGGGCATTTTCTTCTGAGGTCACGCCGCGGCCGAGTGGGGGGTCGATGAAGCTCGGGTCCTCGCTCGGTGGCAGGGGCTGCGGTCGCCTTCCCTTGCTCGTGGCGAAAACCATTTCATAACCCTGCTTGTCCAAGGCGTCGAGCGGTCCCACCAGTTCTTCACCCCAGAAACCCCATTCCGAGAGAATGCAGAGAATCTTGCGTGACATAAGGTATGTCCTTCTTCCACTAGCCACGGATGCCGGTAGGACAGCCGCAGACGTCATCGCAGCAGAAGGTCAGTGGCTGTCACGCAATAACGTCTTCACACTAGGCTCGGGTCGGGCCCGCAACATCGGCAATTGCCCTAGGCTTTAAGCTGCGAGTAGCGGGCCAGGCGCGACGACGGCCCACGGCTGTCGTCAACCTTCCTCGGCGAACTTGTGATCCAGGCTGATACCGCATCGCCCGCTGGTGCCCGAGGTCAACACCGGGCTGACCTACCGTGCTGGATCGGTACAGTCCGTCACAGGTCATGAGCTTAACGCTTAGAACCCGGGGGATTCCCTGGTGCTGGGCTCTGTCGGAAACCCTAGAGTAGACACTTCTTGACGCTGCAACTCATCCAGCGCGGACGGCGTGCGGCTGGATCTATCGTCGCCGGACCGGATCGATAGAGATGGTGGAGATTCGTCGTGAGCACCGACGAACATATTGTCCGTATTGTCGTAGGAGTAAGTGGCTCACCGAGCTCCACGGCGGCCCTGCGCTGGGCTGGCCACGAAGCGCGCCTGCACTCTGCGGAGATCTGGGCAATTCACGCCTGGTCTTCACCCATGGAGACGTTGGCCCCGTACGCCTCCCGGCGCGGAGTACCTTCACTTGATCAGCATCGGGAGGCATCCGGTGCGCTGCTGACCGCCGCCATCAGATACGCCCTTGGATCCAACGAATCAGGAGTTGCCGTCCGACCCACACTAGTCGAGGGCGCTCCCATACCTGTGCTGCTCCGCTACGCCGGCAGCGCGCACCTACTCGTCTTGGGACACAGATTGCGATCTGGACACCTAGGTGGCATATCGCTAGGTGTGGTGACGCGATCCTGCATTTCACAGACTCGGTGCCCTACAGTGCTCATCGCTGGGGAAGACGTCGTTGCTGATGCCGAGACCTCACGCTTCGCGGATGGCCTTCATATGTACGACAATAACTTGGCAAGAAGGTGGTAAGCCGGATTAAGCCGATGACGGTGCCACTGGAATCAGCAAACCAGCCGTGGTACAAGCGCGTATTGGCCTGAGGCCTAATTATTGGATGGAATGATGAGCATCAGTCTTTGCGGCTCAATAACAATGCCAGTAATGCTGGTCGACAGACGACGAAACACGCTCGTTCCCCACCTTAGCCAGCACAATACCCACTACCTGACTGCCTACCTGAGCGCAGTGACCGGTTGCCTCCGCCAACGCGGAACCGCGATCTACGCCGCCGAGCTTATGCCCAGCCCGCAGTCGTTGAACTGTAGCATCACTTTCTGTCCACCTCGCCAGCACGCCGGGTTCACCGTGCCGGCCTGGGTGGCGTATTACGCAGGTTGGAACGAGCACCGCGGTTGGTGCTGCGAGCTTCACCACATTGTCAATCAACGCTCCAGAGTCCGCCGCTACCTCAAGAAGCCGCTCGTGCCCGCGCCAGACGTAGTCGCAGATTTCATCGTCGAGTCCACTCGCGGCCAGACGCTAGGAACCCTCAGCGCAGCGGAGCCCGGCGCCCACGACCGTCTTACCACGCAGGAGTTAGCTGACGACCTGATCCGATTTACTCCGTCATGTACCTGGCTCGGATAGTCACGCGGCCGGCGCCCGGCGCAGCAGTCCCGACGCGCCTGTCCAGGTTGCGCGCTGCCGGCGGCCGCAGGAAGGTGATCTCCTGGTCGTACGATTTCGGCATGTGCCGCAATATCCGCCCACTGCACAACTTCGACCCGCCGGCGACGCAAGACGAGGTCTACAGCGCGGCGCTTCAATATGTGCGCAAGATCAGCGGGTCAACCAAACCATCCCGGGCGAACGCAGAAGCATTCCAGCAGGCGGCCGATGCGGTCGCCGACGCCTCGATGCGGCTGCTCAACGAGCTGGTGACCACCGCACCACCGAAGGACCGCGAGACCGAAGCCGCCAAAGCCCGCGCCCGCGCCGCCACTCGCACCCGCGTCTAGACGGGAAGGGGGGTCAGCGAAGGAAGGGCGGCCAGGCGAGGACTGAGTCGACGGCGATCGCGACGAACAGCAGCGCCAGGTAGGTGTTCGAGAGGTGGAACAGGCGCATGGGATTGACCGCTACATTGCGCCGTACGGCGGCGTGCAGGCGGTGGGCCATCGTCACGAACCAGCCGCCGGCCAGTACCGCCACCGCGGCGTAGATCCAGCTGGTCGCCGGCAGCAGCAGCAGGCTCCAGGCCACCATCAGCCAGCTGAACAGCACGATCCGGCGCGCGACCACCAAGGGAGATGCCACCGCGGGCAGCATCGGCACGCCCACCCGTTGGTAGTCCTCGCGGAACTTCATGGCCAGCGCCCAGGTATGCGGCGGCGTCCAGAAGAAGACCACCCCGAACATCACCAGCGCCGGCCAACTCACCGTGCCGGTGACCGCGGACCAGCCGATCACCACCGGCATGCAGCCGGCAGCGCCACCCCAGATGATGTTCTGCGCGGTGCGGCGCTTGAGCAGCAAGGTGTAGCCGAAGACGTAGAACAGAATCGTCGCCATCGCCAGCAACGCGGACAGCAGGTTGGTGGTGGCCCACAACCAGCCGAACGCCGCGACCCCCAGCCCGATCCCGAAGATCAGTGCATGACGCACCGGCACCTGGTGAGTGACCAGCGGCCGGGTTCGGGTCCGTTTCATCTGGGCGTCGATGTCGGCATCGATCACGCAGTTCAGCGTGTTCGCGCTGCCCGCAGCCATGCTGCCGCCCAGCAGCGTGGCCGCGATCAGCCACAGGGACGGCACTCCGCGGGCGGCGAGCAACATCGCCGGGATGGTGGTGACCAGCAGCAGCTCGATCACTCGCGGCTTGGTCAGCGCGAGATAGCCGCGTAGCACGCCGACACGCCGGCGAATACACGATGCGCTGGGAGCCGTAACGGTACTCGTCACCGCGTTCCCAATGGCTGGAACGCTGCGCTCACGGTGGCTCCTCCCAACCGCCGGATCCGGGCGCGCAGGCGTGGACGCCCCTCCAGCGGGTACTCCCTTACTCACGATGGTAACTGCGGGGGACGCACGTTCCCCCTCGGGGCCGCTCTGCCGGGGGAGATCACAGCCGGTCCCAGCTCGCTAGGGTAGGTATGGACCACAGATCAGGCCCAGAAGCAGGCCCGAGCACACAGCCTCGCGGCGCTGAACGAGCACAGTCAGGAGCACGAGCGTGTCCGTCATCGACGATCTGACCCAGCTCACCACCCCCCGCGTTCCCGACGACTGGACCGAGGTGGACACCCGCGCGGTGGACACCATCCGGGTGCTCGCCGCCGAGGCCGTGCAGCGCTGCGGCAGCGGCCACCCGGGCACCGCGATGAGCCTCGCCCCGCTGGCGTACACGCTGTTCCAGCGGGTGCTGCGGCACGATCCCACTGACCCCGCCTGGACCGGCCGGGATCGATTCGTGCTGTCCGCCGGCCACTCCAGCCTGACGCTGTACCTCCAGCTGTTCCTGTCCGGCTACGGGCTGGAGCTGGAGGACATCAAGCAGCTGCGCACCTGGGGCTCCAAGACCCCGGGGCACCCCGAATACGGGCACACGGTCGGCGTGGAGATCACCACCGGCCCGCTGGGCCAGGGCCTGGCCGCCGCGGTCGGGATGGCCATGGCGGCCCGCCGTGAGCGCGGCCTGTTCGATCCGGGCACCCCCCAGGGGCAGAGCCCCTTCGACCACTACATCTATGTCATCGCGTCCGACGGTGACATCCAGGAAGGCGTCACGTCAGAGGCTTGCTCGCTGGCCGGTACCCAGGAGCTCGGCAATCTCGTGGTGGTGTACGACGCCAACGAGATCTCCATCGAGGACGACACCAAGATCGCGCTGTCGGAGAACACCGCCGCTCGCTATGAGGCTTACGGTTGGCACGTGCAGACCGTCCACGGCGGGGAGGACGTCGTCGCGATCCTGGAAGCCCTCGACGCAGCCAAGGCCGACACCGGCCGGCCCTCGCTCATCGTGCTGCGCACCGTGATCGGCTACCCGGCACCGAACAAGATGAACACCGGTGATGCGCACGGCTCCGCGCTGGGCGATGACGAGGTGGCCGCGGTGAAGCAGGCGCTGGGCTTCGATCCGCAGCAGTCCTTTGTTGTGGAGCCGGGATTGCTCGAGCACACCCGCCAGGTGATTGCCCGAGGGCAGGCGGCGCACGCGAAGTGGCAGGAATCCTTCGATAGCTGGCGGCAGACCAACCCGTCCGGGGCTGCGCTGTTCGACCGCCTGATCCGCCGCGAACTACCCGCCGGTTGGGCCGAGAAGTTGCCGACGTGGCAGCCCGGCGCGAAAGGTGTGGCTACTCGCAAGGCGTCCGGGGAGGTGCTGTCGGCCATCGGCGATGCGCTCCCGGAGCTGTGGGGCGGTTCGGCGGACCTCGGAGGCAGCAACAACACCACCATCAAGGGCGCCGACTCGTTCGGCCCCGAGAAGACCTCCACCAAGATGTGGACCGCCCATCCCTACGGGCGCACCCTGCACTTCGGGGTGCGCGAGCACGCCATGGGGGCGATCCTCAACGGAATTGCGCTGCACGGCCCGACCCGACCCTACGGTGGCACGTTCCTGATATTCAGCGACTACATGCGCCCGGCCGTGCGGCTGGCGGCATTGATGAAGACACCGGCCACGTATATCTGGACCCACGACTCCATCGGCCTGGGTGAGGACGGCCCCACGCACCAGCCCGTCGAGCACCTCGCCGCGCTGCGCGCCATCCCCGGGTTGGACGTGGTTCGCCCGGCGGACGCCAACGAGACCGCGGCGGCGTGGAAGGCGCTGCTGGAGAAGGGCACCCGGCCGACCGGGCTGGCCCTGACCCGGCAAGGCGTGCCGGTGCTGGAGGGCACCGATGCCACCGGCGTGGCTCGCGGCGGTTATGTGCTGTCCGACACCGCAACCGAGGTCGGCGGCGGGTGGCCCGACGTGCTGCTCATCGCCACCGGATCAGAGGTGCAGTATGCCGTCACCGCCCAGCAGATGCTGGCGGCCGAGGGTATCGGAAGCCGCGTGATTTCCATGCCGTGCATGGAATGGTTCGACGAGCAGGAGCAGGGCTACCGCGACCAGGTACTACCGCCCGCGGTGAAGGCCCGGGTGGCCGTCGAAGCAGGCGTCGCGATGCCCTGGCATCGTTTCGTCGGCGATCATGGCGAAGTGATCTCACTCGAGCACTTCGGCGCCTCTGCCGATTGGCAGACGCTGTTCCGGGAATTCGGCTTCACCGCCGACGCGGTGGCCGCTGCGGCCCGCCGTAGCCTGGAGAATGTGAAGCGCATGGAGCAATAACCCCCTGCGGGAGGTACCCCTATGAGCAAAACCGATGCCCTGCAAGCGCTGTCCGAGGCGGGCGTGTCGATCTGGCTGGACGACCTGTCCCGGCAGCGGATCACCTCGGGCAACCTGGCCGACCTGATCACTCATCGGCACGTGGTCGGGGTGACCAGCAACCCGACGATCTTCTCCCATGCGCTGGAGCACGCGGAAGACTACGACGAGCAGGTCAGGGCGCTGGCCGCCCGCGGCGCCTCGGTCGAGGAAACCGTGCGGGAGATCACCGTCGCGGACGTCCAGCTGGCCTGTGACGTGTTCAGCGGAACCTGGGAGACCACCGCCGGGCTGGACGGCAGGGTGTCGCTGGAGGTCGATCCCCGGCTGGCGCATGACTGCGACGCCACCCTCGCCCAAGCCGCCGAGCTGTGGAAGACGGTGGATCGACCCAATCTGATGATCAAGATTCCGGCGACGACGGAAGGCCTGCCGGCCATCACCGGTGCGCTGGCCGACGGCATCAGCATCAACGTGACGTTGGTCTTCTCGGTGCAGCGTTACCGCGAGGTGATGGCGGCGTTCTTCGCGGGTCTGGAGCAGGCCGGCGCCAATGGCCACGACCTGAGCTCGATCGTGTCGGTCGCGTCGTTCTTCGTCAGCCGGGTGGATACCGAGGTGGACAAGCGGCTGGAGGCGATCGGCACCGAGGCTGCGCTGGCACTGCGCGGGCAGGCCGCGGTAGCGAACGCCCGGCTCGCGTACGCGGCCTACCAGCAGGAGTTCGCGACGCCGCGATGGGCGCGCCTGCAGGACGCCGGGGCACGGCCGCAGCGACCGCTGTGGGCGTCGACCGGGGTGAAGAACCCGGCCTACCCGGACACCAAGTACGTCACCGAACTGGTCGTACCCGGGGTGGTCAACACAATGCCGGAGAACACCATGCTGGCTTTCGCCGACCATGGGGAGGTGCTCGGCGACCAGGTGTCGGGCACAGCCAGGCAGGCCCAACGCGTCTTCGATGAGCTGGCCGGCGTCGGCATCGATGTCGACGACGTGTTCGCCGTCCTCGAGCGCGAGGGCGCGGAGAAGTTCGAGGCGTCCTGGGCCGAGCTGGCCGATACGGTCGCCGGGCAACTGGCCAAGACCACCCCGTCGACGGCAGGCTGAGCCGGCGATGCCACAACTCGACGTCGACATTCTCGCCACCGGTCTGGCGGGTGCAGCGGAATCATGGGTGGACAAGCTCGTCGCCGAGCGGGTGGCATCGGCGCTGGCCCATCAGGATCCCACGTTATGGGGTCCGCAGGCGCAGCCCGAGGCCGCCCGCCGGCTTGCCTGGGTGGGGCTGCCGGCCAGTTCCCGCCCGCTACTGGACACCATCGACGCATTGCGAGTGAAGCTGCATTCCGACGGCATCGACCGGGTGGTGCTCGCCGGGATGGGTGGCTCGTCATTGGCCCCCGAGGTGATCTGCGCGACCGACCAGGTGGCGCTGACCGTGCTGGATACCACCGACCCCGGCCAGGTAGCCGATGCGCTGGCCGGTGACCTGGCCCGCACCGTGCTCGTGGTGTCGTCCAAGTCGGGGTCCACGGTGGAGACCGACAGCCACCGGCGGATCTTTGCCGCCGCGTTCACCGCGGCCGGGCTGGACCCGGCGGCGCACCTGGTAGTGATCACCGACCCGGGCTCGCCTCTGCAACAGATCGCCGAGGCGGACGGGTATCGGGCGGTGATCACCGCCGATCCGGACGTGGGTGGCCGTTACTCGGCGCTGACCGCCTTCGGTCTGGTTCCGGCCGGGCTGGCTGGGGCTGACGTCGCCCGGCTGCTGGACGAGGCAGCCGAGCTGGCCCCGCTGTTGGCTCTGGACGACCCGGCGAACCCCGCACTTCGACTGGCCGCCGCGCTGGCCGCAGGCCATGCGGTCGGCGCGGAGAAGGTCGTGCTCGCCGATAGCGGCTCAGGAATCGTCGGTTTTGCGGACTGGGCCGAGCAGCTCATCGCCGAGTCCACCGGCAAGGAAGGCACCGGCCTGCTACCGGTGGTGGCGGGCAACCCGGCCGCACCGGGCTTCGCCGACGCCGGCCCGGACGCCACCCCGGTCGTGCTCGGCCCGGCTGTACCCACGGCCGCGGTGGCGGTGCGCGGCACGCTCGGCGGGCAGATGTTGCTGTGGGAGCACGCCATCGCGGTGGTTGGCCGGCTGCTGGCGATCAACCCGTTCGACCAGCCCGACGTGGAAGCCGCCAAGGCCGCCGCCCGCGAACAGCTCAAAGGCGCCGAGGAGGACGAACCCCGGTTCGTCGACGGTGAGGTCGCGGTGCATCCCGTCGGAGACTGGCTGCCCGCGGGCGTCACCACGCTCGGCGACGCGCTGCGAGCCCTGGTCGCGGCCACCCCGCCGCACGGCTACCTCGCGGTGCAGGCATATCTCGATCGCATCGCCGACGCCTCCGCTGCCCTATTGCGCGACGAGTTCGCCCGCCGCGCTGGTCTGCAGACCACCTTCGGCTGGGGTCCGCGTTTCCTGCACTCAACCGGCCAATACCACAAAGGTGGCCACCAGAACGGATCGTTCCTCCAGCTGACCGGCGCGGTGGACACCGACATCCCGGTGCCGGGTACCGACTTCTCCCTCGGACGACTACAACGGGCGCAGGCCTTGGGTGACGCCCAGGTGCTGGCCGCGCACGGCCGTCCCGTACTTCGGCTGCACCTGCGCGACCGGCCGGCCGGATTGGTTGCCCTGGTGCACGCGCTGGGGAGCTCAGATGATCGTGACACGTAGGGTCAATCCGCTGGTGGACAGCCGGGACAAGAGGCTGCCCCGGATCGCCGGACCGTGCGGTGTGGTGATCTTCGGAGTCACCGGGGACCTGTCCCGCAAGAAGCTGATGCCGGCGTTCTACGACCTGGCCAACCGGGGGCTGCTGCCGCCCGGTTTCGCGTTGGTCGGGTTCGCCCGCCGGGACTGGGCCGACGAGAACTTCGCTGAACTGGTCCACGACGCGGTACGGGAGCATGCCCGGACCCCGTTCCGGGAGGAGGTCTGGGCGCGGCTGTCCGAGGGCATCCGCTTCGTGCCCGGCAGCTTCGACGACGATGCCGCCTTCGACGGCCTCGCGAGCGTGATCGCTGACCTGGACAAGGAACGCGGTACCGGCGGCAACCACGCCTTCTACCTGTCCATCCCGCCCGCGATGTTCCCGGTGGTCCTCAAGCAGCTCGCCCGCACCGGATTGGCCGCGCAGGACGGCGACCAGTGGCGCCGAGTTGTGATCGAAAAACCGTTCGGGCACGACCTGCACAGCGCCCGGGAACTCAATGAAATCGTCAACGACGTCTTTCCTGAGGAGTCGGTGTTTCGCATCGACCATTACCTCGGCAAGGAGACTGTGCAGAATATTCTCGCGCTACGATTCGCCAATCAGCTTTATGAGCCGATCTGGAACAGCCATTATGTGGATCACGTACAGATCACCATGGCCGAGGATATCGGGCTGGCCGGCCGGGCCGGCTATTACGACGGTATCGGCGCGGCCCGGGATGTCATCCAGAACCACCTGATCCAGCTGCTCGCCCTGACCGCAATGGAGGAGCCGCTGTCCTTCTCCCCCGAATCTCTGCGTGGCGAGAAGCTCAAGGTGCTCTCCGCGGTCAAACTTGTCGAGCCGTTGGACGACACCACCGCGCGGGGCCAGTACACGGCTGGTTGGCAGGGCGGCACCAAGGTGGCCGGGGTACTCGAAGAGGGCGGCTTCCGCCCCGACTCCACCACCGAGACATTCGCCGCGATCACGCTGGCGGTGGACACCCGCCGATGGGCGGGCGTGCCTTTCTTCCTGCGTACCGGCAAGCGGCTGGGCCGGCGGGTCACCGAGATCGCGGTGGTCTTCAAGCGGGCGCCGCATCTGCCGTTCGAGGCGACCATGACCGAGGAGCTGGGCCAGAATGCCCTGGTGATCCGGGTCCAGCCGGACGAGGGCGTCACCATCCGGTTCGGCTCGAAGGTGCCGGGCACCGCGATGGAGGTGCGCGGCGTCACGATGGACTTCCGTTACGGCACGGCCTTCACCGAGTCGTCGCCCGAGGCGTACGAGCGGCTGCTGCTGGACATGCTGCGCGGTGAGCCGTCGTTGTTCCCGGTCAATGCGGAGGTGGAGCTGTCCTGGGGAATCCTTGATCCGGTGCTGGAGCACTGGGCCAAGCAGGGCGCGCCAGAGCCCTACCCGGCAGGCACCTGGGGGCCGCCGTCGGCGGACCGGATGATCGCCCGAACCGGCCGGACCTGGCGGCGGCCGTGATGACGAACTCTGCCTGCTGAGATGCGATGCGTTGTGCTCGGCGCCACCGGCTATATCGGTGGCCGCCTCGTTCCAGCACTGCTGGACGCCGGCCATCGGGTGCGGGTGGTGGCGCGTACTCCCGGCAAGCTCGATGAGGTGCCGTGGCGGGATCGGGTTGAGATCGTCCACGGTGACGCCACCGATGCCGCCAGCGTCCGAGATGCGATGGCCGGCCAGGAGGTCGCCTACTACCTGGTGCATTCGCTCAACCGGCGTGACTTCGTCGATGTCGACCGCCGGGCCGCCCACGTGGTCGCCGAGGCGGCTCGCGCGGCGGGTGTGGCCCGCCTGGTGTACCTGGGCGGGATCACTCCCGACACCGGGCTCACTCCCTACACCGGGCCCCTCTCGGACCACTTGGCCTCGCGAGCCGAGGTCGGGCAGATCCTGCTCGACTCCGGCGTGCCTGCCATCGTGTTGCGGGCTGCGGTGATCCTCGGGTCCGGGTCGGCCAGCTTCGAGATGCTGCGCTACCTCACCGAACGGCTCCCAGCCATGGTCACGCCACGCTGGGTGCACAACCGCATCCAGCCCATCGCCGTCCGCGACGTGCTGCACTACCTGACGCACGCCGCTGCGCTGCCTCTGTCGGTCAACCGGGCCTTCGACATCGGCGGCCCCGATGTGCTGACCTACCTGGAGATGATGCGCCGCTATGCGGTGGTGGCCAGGCTGCCGCGCCGCGTGGTGGTGCCGGTGCCGGTGCTGACCCCGTGGCTGTCGGCGCAATGGGTGAACCTGGTCACCCCGGTACCGCGCAGCATCGCCGTCCCGTTGATCGAGTCGCTGGTGCACGAAGTCGTCTGTCACGATCGCGACATCGCCGGCTACATCCCGGACCCGCAGCGGGGTCTGACGCACTACGAGCGCGCCGTCGAGCTCGCGCTGATGCACACCCGCCGCGCCGAGGTGCCCACCCGCTGGTCGGACGCCTCCTGGCCGGGAGCACCGTCAGATCCGCTGCCCACCGACCCCGCCTGGTCCGGCGGTTCGCTGTATCAGGACATCCGAGAGCATCGTTGCGCCGCCGATCCGCACACTCTCTGGGATGTCATCGAAGCCATCGGTGGTGAACACGGCTGGTACTCCTTTCCTCTGGCGTGGTCGGTGCGCGGCTGGATCGACCGGCTCGCCGGGGGCGTGGGGTTGCGCCGCGGCCGCCGCGACCCGCACCGGCTGCACGTCGGCGAGGCGCTGGACTGGTGGCGCGTGGAGTACCTCGACCGGCCCCGGCTGCTGCGGCTGCGCGCCGAGATGCGCCTGCCCGGCCGGGCCTGGCTGGAACTCGAGGTAGTTCCGGACGGTGACCACGGCGCGCGCTACCGGCAGCGGGCCCTGTTCACCCCCCATGGACTGGCCGGACATCTGTACTGGCGAGGCATCGCACCCTTCCACGGCATCGTCTTCGGCGGCATGGCGCGCAACATCACCGGCGCCGCCGAGCGGCTACCACATCGAGCATCAGAAAAAGCCTGAATGCGCGTGGCGATCGCGTTGTTCACCCGCGATTTGCGGGTGCACGACAATCCAGTGCTGCACGCCGCCGTTGAGGCGCACCTGGTTGGCGCTTGTTTACTCGCGGATTCGGATCAGATCCGATGTGGTGTGAAGGGAATTGCGGCGCGGGAATCCGCCGAGCCAGGGTGGCGGGTGGAATCGCGGAATTCCGTCGGTCATGTCGATGTGCCAGTCCGAATGATGAATGAGTCGGTGATGGCGCCCGCAGAGCGTCACGCAGTTGCCGACGCTGCTGGGTCCGCCGTCGGCCCAATGAATCACGTGATGAATATCGCACCAGCGCGCCGGAACGGAACAACCCGGAAAGACACATCCGCCGTCACGAAGGATCACCGCGCGGCGGATCGCGGTGGGCACCGTGCGGCTGGCGCGTCCCACGTCGAGTGGTTCACCTCGGGCCCCGAGGACGACCGGGATGATTTCGGCGTCACAGGCGATGCGGCGGGCGATCTCGGCGTTGATCGGACCGCCCAGGGCGAGTGACGCCGAGCCGATGCGACCTTGGAGCACCGGCAGGCTGACGGTCACCACCACCTGCGGGCGCTCCCCACCCTCGGTGGGGAGCTCGCCGCTACCCAGCGCCCGTTGCGCCAGCTCGACCAGGGCGTCGGCGTCCCGTTGCGCGGCGGTGCGCAGGTCGACCTCAGTGTCGGTGGCCGGCCGGGGCGCGGCCAGCGGGCTCAGCGCCGAGCGGACGATCTCGGCGGCTTCCCGATCCAGCCATCCGGCCAGCTCCACGCCGCCGTCACGGTCACGCCAGCTCAGGTGCCGCCGGGTCTCGGGATGATGATCCTGGGGTGGCCGGCCGTCCTGGTCGAGGTAGGCCAGCATCCGCTTGCCCAGCACCGCCAACTGCCCGGCATCCAGAATGCGGGCCTGCTTTGCCAGCTCGGTCTCCACCTGCGCCCGCTGCTGCACCCGGACATGCGCCGGAATCCGTGCCAGCACCGAGCGGATCACCGCGACGTCCGCGGCGCCGATCGCGTGCTCGGCGACCGCCGCAGCGGTCTGCGGCAGCCGCGGTGCCAGCGGCGTGCCGCCGAGCCCGCGGCCGGGCTGCACGTCAGCCGCGGCATCGACCCTTGACCGCGCTTCACTCCGCGGCACCCGCGCCACTGCCCGCACCAGCTCTACCGTCGAAGCATAGCCTTTCGCGGTGGCGATGCCCCGGGAATCGATTTCCGCGATGACCGACAACATTTGCGCCCAGGTGGCGTGCAACTGGGTTTCCAACGCACCCAGCTCAGCAAGCAGCTCCGCATCGCTGCTTTGCCACACTATTGGTGGGCACACCGGCGCCGTCGGCATAGCCCGACCTTAGAACCGACCCCTGACAATCTCGGTCCAGATTCAGCAACACTGCCTGAACACGTTCGCGTCGTCGCGCAACAGGCACCGACTGTCCGGGGCCGCTAGCATGGCATCGGTCGTGCCTGAAAGAGGAGGCTGATTTCCCTGGTCAGAGGCGAGCGATGATCATCGACCTGCCGTCGACGACGACCGCGGCGGTGAACCACGCACTGATCGATATCCGGGAGCGCGGCGGTGCGGTGGCACTGGGCCGGGTGCTCACCCTGGTGATCGTCACCGATGATTCCGCCCAGGTCGAGCAGTCGATCGAGGCCGCCAACGAGGCCAGCAAGGAGCATCCGTGCCGGGTGCTGGTGGTGGCGCGAGGTCTCAAGCGGGCCGGGACCAGACTGGACGCCCAGATTCGTGTCGGTGGTGACGCCGGCGCCTCGGAGGTTCTCGTGCTGCGCCTGTACGGTCCGCTGGCCGACCATGGAGACAGCGTGGTGATACCGCTCCTGCTGCCCGACTGCCCCGTGGTCGCCTGGTGGCCCGGCCAGGCCCCGGCGGTTCCCGCCGCGGATCCCATCGGGAAGCTGGCGCAGCGCCGCATCACCGACGCCGCTGCGGCCGCTCAGCCCATCAAGACACTCGAGAGTAGGCGGACCTCCTACACCGCCGGGGACACGGACCTGGCGTGGTCCCGGCTCACCCCGTGGCGCGCCCTGCTTGCCGCGGCCCTCGATCTGCCGCCCTATGAGGACGTCGAAGCGGTTACCGTGACCGGCGCCGCCGATAACCCGTCCGCCGATTTGCTCGCGGGCTGGTTGCGGTCCCGCCTGCATGTTCCGGTGCGCCGCCGCACCAGCCCTCCCGGCGGCGGGATCAGCGCCGCGGTCCTGGAACGCCGCTCCGGATCAGTGGAGTTGGTCCGCCCGGACGGCAAGGTAGGCACCCTGCGCCAACCAGGCCAACCGGACCGCCGGATGCCGCTGCGACGCCGTCCGGTGCGTGAATGTCTCGCTGAGGAGCTGCGCCGGCTGGATCCCGACGAGACGTACCAGGCCGCGCTGAACGCGTTGACGGAGGTGGAAGGTCGCCGCACCGGCACGGCGAAGGGCGGCATCCGGTCGGCCGATGCAAGGCCCAGTCAGTGAGCCGTCCCGACGTGGTGGTGCATGCCACCGCCGAGGTGCTCGCCGCCGCCGCGGCGGCCCGGTTGATCACCCGGATCGTGGACATCCAGACGGCCGCCGGATCGGCGTCGCTGGTACTGACCGGTGGCGGAATCGGGGTCGCGGTACTGCGTGAGTTGGCGAACACGCAGGGTGCGACGGCGGTGGACTGGCGAGAACTGGACATCTACTGGGGTGACGAGCGCTTCCTGCCGGGTGGTCACCCGGAGCGCAACGAAACCCAGGCACGCGAGGCGCTGCTCGACCACGTCGGCGTGGATCCTGCCCGGGTATACCCGATGGCAGCCTCGGACGGTCCTTGGGGCAACGATCCGGACGCCGCGGCGAATGCCTACGAGGAGCTATTGCTGAACCGGCAGCGGCCGGAGGACCGCGGCCTGGCGCCGTCGTTCGACATCTGCCTTCTCGGCATCGGCGAGGAGGGCCACGTCGCATCGGTTTTCCCCGGCTCCCCTGCGGTGTACGAGACCGAGCGCGCGGTGATCGGCGTGCGGGGCAGTCCCAAACCGCCGCCCACCCGGATCAGCCTGACCCTGCCAGCCATCCGGTGCGCTGCCGAGGTGTGGTTGATCGTCTCCGGGCTTCAGAAGGCCGCGGCGGTGTCGATGGCGCTGCGCGGCGCCGGAGAGGTACGGGTCCCTGCCGCCGGCGCAACAGGCCGCCGCCGCACGCTGTGGCTACTGGACCGGGCCGCCGCCGCCAAACTCCCCCCGGAACTTCTCACCCGCTGACCTTCCCCGCGCGTGTCGCGCTCCGATGCTCGGTGTGTCGCGCTTCCTTGCCCGGTGATGACAGGAGCCAGCAGCTGGCAGCCACCAGGTGGGCCGCCTACTCCATCAGGCTGAGGAAACCTCCTCACATTGCGGGAGGACCGGTCGATGCGCGGCCGGTATGTCTTGGGTGTACGAGCCGAGCGACGCCTGATGTCGTCGCACGATTACGGAGAGTGACAGACATGGGGGACCTAGTTGATACCCGCGCTGTCGGGCCACCGATTCAAAGCGCATCTGCGGACCGTTCCGGCGACGTTACCCAAGTTGCCCTTCCGGAGGGTCCTTACCGGAGAGTCCACCCGGACCTTTCCTGCATCCGCCTCATCGCCGCGTCCGCGATCGTCGCGGGACTGCTGCTGGGCACGGCCCCGGTAGCACTCGCCCAGGTCGGCCACCTGATCGCCACGGCACCCGCAGCGTTCGTCCAAGAGCTTCCCACCCAGGGAGCCACGGGCGGCCTCGACGCGGAGCATCCGAGGATACAAGGCGACAGCATCGACCGAACCGCGCAGTACCGGTCAGACATCCACGCGGTGACGTCGATGTTCAGCTGGAAGGGGACGAGTCGGGCCGTCAGATGCTCTTACGGATTGCTCATCGAGGGGGATACCCAGGGATGCCAAGCCGCTTGAGCTGAGCCGTTGCTGGACCCCGCCACCTGCCCGACCACTTCCGGTCGTGCCGCACGGCGGCGGGGCACGCGGGAACGGCTGACCTTCCTACAGCTCGCGAAGATTTACAGCTCGCGGGATTCTTTCAGCCTGGCCAAGGCCTCCGCCAGGATCGCCTCGCCGTCGGCGTCCGATCGGCGCTCCTTGACGTAGGCCAGATGGGTTTTGTACGGCTCGTTACGCGGTGCGTCCGGTGGCCGCTGCTCATTACGGCCGGCCGGGAACCCACAGCGTGGGCAATCCCACAATTCAGGTAGCTCGGCGTCCACTGCGAACGACGGCTGAGACTCGTGCCCGTTCGCGCACCAGTAGGACACCCGGTGACGGGGAGCGGTCTCTCCCCGCTCAGATTCCCCCATGGGCCCTGCTCCGACCCGCGTACCGCGGATGGCGTTGCCACTTGCCATTGATTGCCTCACCTCGCGGAACCGCCCGGGCACCGCCCGGGGCGTGCTCAGCCAATCTTGATCAGAAGCCCGATCCCCACGATGGAGATCACCCACACAGAGCTGACGAACAGCGTCAGCCGATCCAGGTTCTTCTCCACGACGCTGGAGCCGGACAGGCTCGATTGCACACCGCCGCCGAACAAACTCGACAGCCCTCCCCCGCGGCTTCGATGCAACAGGATCAGCAGGATCAGCGCGATGCTGGTGACCAGGAGCAAGATCTGCAGGAAGAGCTTCATCACACCCTCGTCGGACGACGACTGATTTGCAAGATTACTCCGTCGCAGATATCGATGGGGACCCCGGCCTCGTAGTCAGCGTGGCTCGGCACATTGTCCCCCGTTACGGTAGCGGGCCGCCCGCGGCCAAGGCGCAGAGTTTCGCGAACTCGTCGGCATCCAGGCTGGCACCGCCCACCAGCGCGCCGTCGATGTCGGGCTCGGCAACCAGATCGGCGACATTGCTCGATTTAACCGATCCGCCGTAGAGCACCCGGACCTCGTCGGCGACCTGCGCCCCATACTTGTCCGCCAGCGCCTCCCGCAGCGCGCCACAGACCTCCTGCGCGTCGGCCGGAGTGGCGACCCGCCCGGTGCCGATCGCCCAGATCGGCTCGTAGGCGATCACGATGGTCCGGACCTGATCAGCGGACAGGCCCTTGAGCGCGGCCCGCAGCTGATCGGTGCTGTGTGCCAGCTGCCCACCGGCCTCGCGGATCTCCAGGCCCTCACCCACGCACAGGATCGGCACCAGCCCGTGGCGCAGCGCAGCCCTCACCTTGCTGCCCACCAGCGCGTCATCCTCGCCGTGGTATTCGCGCCGCTCGGAATGGCCCACGATGACGTAGCTGCAATCCAGCTTGGCCAGCATCGCTCCCGACACGTCACCGGTATAGGCGCCGGAGTCCTTGGGCGACAGGTCCTGGGCGCCGTAGCGGATCAGCATCTTGTCCCCCTCGATCAGGGACTGGACGCTGCGCAACGCGGTGAACGGCACCAGCACCGCCACCTCGACCTTGGCGAAGTACTTCTCGGGCAGCGCGAAGGCGAGCTTCTGCACCAGGGCGATGGCCTCCAGGTGGTGCAGGTTCATCTTCCAGTTGCCGGCGATCAACGGTTGGCGAGCCATCCGCTAAGTCTCCAGCACCGCGACACCGGGCAATGTCTTGCCCTCCAGAAACTCCAGCGACGCGCCCCCGCCGGTGGAGATGTGCGAGAACCCGTCCTCCGGCAGCCCGAGCAGCCGCACTGCGGCGGCCGAGTCACCGCCGCCGACGACGCTGAACGCACCGGATCCCGCGATGGCCTCCGCAACCCCACGGGTGCCCGCCGCGAAGGGCTCCATTTCGAACACCCCCATCGGGCCGTTCCAGAACACGGTGGCAGCCCCGGCCAGCGCCGCAGCGAAGTCGCCCACCGTCTCCGGGCCGATGTCCAGGCCCAGCCACCCGTCCGGGATGGCGTCTGCGGGCACCGTGCGGGTGTTCGCGTCAGCGGCGAACTTGTCGGCGACCACCACGTCACCGGGTAACCGGATGGTGTCGCCGGAAACCTTCAGCAGCCGGGCGCACACGTCGACCATGTCCTTTTCCAGCAGCGACTCTCCGACCGGGTGACCGAGAGCCGCGAGGAAGGTGAAACACATCCCGCCGCCGACGAGCAGGGTGTCCACCTTCGGCAGTAGCGCCTCGATCACCGTGAGCTTGTCGGAGACCTTCGAGCCGCCCAGCACGACGGCATAGGGGCGCTCCGGCGCGTCGGTGAGCCGGCGCAGGGTGGTCAGCTCGTCGACCACCAGCGTGCCGGCATAGCCGGGCAAGCGTTCGGCAACCTCGACGACCGAGGCCTGCGCGCGGTGCACCACACCGAAGCCGTCGGAGACGAACGCGCCGTCGGGGCCCACCAGGGTGGCGAGTTCACCGGCCAACGCACCCCGCTCGTCGGGATCCTTGGACGTCTCGCGCGGGTCGAAGCGGACGTTTTCCAGTAGCGCGATTCCCCCGCCGACGAGGCCGGCCACCGCCGCGTGAGCCGATTCACCGACAACGTCGGTGGCAGCGGCCACTGGGGCGTCCAACAGCTCGCCGAGCCGGGTGGCGACCGGAGCCAGCGAGTACGCCGGATCCGGTGCGCCTTTGGGGCGGCCGAGATGCGCGGTCACCACCACCCGGGCCCCGGCGCCGGTCAGTGCTCGCAGGGTGGGCAATGAGGCTCGGATCCGGCCGTCATCAGTGATGCGCGCCCCGTCCAGCGGCACGTTGAGATCAGCTCGAACCAGCACCGTCCGGCCGGACACGCCGTCGGCAAGCAGGTCGTCGAGCGTCCTCACAGCTGTGAGCCGACCATCACTACCAGATCAGCAAGCCGGTTGGAGTAGCCCCACTCGTTGTCGTACCAACCGACGATCTTGACCTGGTTGCCGATCACCTTGGTCAGCGGCGAGTCGAAGATGCACGACGCGGGGTCGGTGATGATGTCCGAGGACACGATCGGCGCGTCGCTGTAGCGCAGGATGCCCTTCAGCGGACCATCAGCGGCGGCCCGGAAAGCCTCGTTGACCTCCTCGACGCTGGTGTCCCGGGAGACCCCTGCGGACAGGTCGGTAATCGATCCGGTGGGGATCGGCACCCGCAGCGCGTAACCGTCGAGTTTTCCGTTGAGATCCGGCAACACCCGCCCGATGGCTGCGGCGGCTCCGGTGGAGGTCGGCACGATGTTGATCGCGGCGGCCCGGGCCCGGCGCAGGTCCTTGTGCGGGCCATCTTGCAGGTTCTGGTCCTGGGTATAGGCGTGGATAGTGGTCATCAGACCCTGCTCGATACCCAGCGCGTCGTGCAACACCTTAGCCATCGGGGCCAGGCAGTTCGTGGTGCACGAGGCGCAAGAGATCACCGTATGCGAACCGTCCAGGCGGGAGTCGTTGACCCCGAGCACCACGGTGATGTCCTCACCCTTGGCCGGTGCGGAGATGACGACCTTCTTCGCGCCGCCCTCGTCGACGTGCTTGCGGGCGTCTTTGGCCGTGGTGAAGAAGCCGGTCGACTCCAGCACCACATCGACGCCCAGCTCACCCCACGGCAGCGCACCCGGGTCCCGCTCGGCGAGCGCCTTGATGGTCTTGCCGCCCACCGCGATGCCGTCGTCGGTGACGTGCACGTCCTCTTTCAACCGGCCCAGCACGCTGTCGTACTTGAGCAGGTGTGCCATGGTGGCGACGTCTCCGAGGTCGTTGAACGCCACCACCTCGACGTCGTGGCCGCCAGCCTGCACGGCGCGCCAGAAATTCCGCCCGATGCGGCCGAATCCGTTGATTCCTACCCGAACGGTCACGATCTCCCTCTCCCTCTCCACACGACTACCGGCGGCACGGCCGGCCCGAACTGCCGTCTCTACGCTTTGGAGCGCAACCCTATCGGGCAGTGCCCACCGCGCAGGACCCCCGGGAGGGGGAGCCGCAGGGTTGTTCCCCGCAGAGCTGGCCGCATTCAGCGGGCTGAGCGGGGTTAACGGCACCCCTTTGCCCCGTTGCGCCCGCTGAGTGCGTGTCAGGCGTCGAGCATGTCGGGCGTGATGGCGGATTCGGTGTCCGGGACGCCGAGTTCCTCGGCTTTGCGGTCCGCCATCGCGAGTAGGCGGCGGATGCGGCCTGCGACGGCATCTTTGGTCAACGGCGGGTCGGCGAGTTGGCCCAGCTCCTCCAGGGAGGCCTGCCGGTGCTCCAGGCGCAGCCGACCAGCGGTGAGCAGATGTCCCGGGATGTCCCCACCGAGCAGGTCCAAGGCCCGGGAGACCCGCGCCGCCGACGCCACCGCCGCGCGGGCTGATCGCCGTAGGTTGGCGTCATCGAAGTTGGCCAGGCGGTTGGCGGTGGCGCGGACCTCGCGGCGCACCCGGCGCTCTTCCCAGGCCAGCACGGAGTCATGCGCGCCGAGCCGGGTGAGCAGTGCCCCGATGGCGTCCCCGTCCCGGATCACCACCCGGTCGGCACCTCGAACCTCCCGTGCCTTGGCTGAGATGCCCAGCCGGCGGGCGGCTCCCACCAGAGCCAGCGCGGCTTCCGGTCCGGGGCAGGTCACTTCCAGCGCCGCCGAGCGGCCCGGCTCGGTGAGCGACCCGTGCGCGAGGAAGGCACCCCGCCAGGACGCCTCGGCGTCACAGATGCCCCCGGAGACCACTTGCGGGGGCAATCCCCGCACCGGCCGGCCGCGGACGTCCAGCAGACCGGTCTGGCGGGCCAACCCCTCGCCGTCCCGGACTATGCGCACCACGTAACAGGTGCCCTTGCGCAACCCACCGGCCGTGATCAGGTGTACGTCGGAGGTGTGCCCATAAAGTTCGTGCACCTCCCGGCGCAGCCGGCGAGCGGTGGCGCCGGTGTCCAGCTCGGCTTCCACCACGACGCGCCCGGCGATGATGTGCAGCCCCCCGGCGAAGCGCAATAGGGAGGAGACCTCGGCTCGCCGGCAGCAGGTCTTGGTCACCCGCAGCCGACTCAGCTCGTCCTTGACGGCGGAGGTCATGGCCACCGGCGCTTCTCCTCCCCTTGCAGGTCCGACTTTCGATCGCCAGGCGTGTCCACCGTGTCGATACTTTGCCCCAGTATCCGACGTAGTGCTGCGGCCAGCGCGACCGGATCGTGGCGATCGGTGGATCCGTCGTCAGCGACCCGGTCAAGGTACGCGTGCCCGCCGAGCGCCCGCGCACAGCGGTGCAACCGAGCGGGCACCGGAACCGTGTCGACGTCGGCGAGGATCCCGTGCACGGTGAATCCGGGCGGTGCGTGATCCAGGAGCACGGTCAGGTGCTGCTCCGGGGAGAACCCGGCAGTCTCACCCGGTTGCGGGACCAGATTGAGGATCAGGATACGGCGAGCCATCGTGGTGGCCAGGGCAGTGGCTAGATCGGGAACCAGCAGGTGTGGGAGCACGCTGGTGAACCACGAGCCGGGTCCGAGCACCACGAGATCGGCGTCACCGACCGCACGGACCGCCTCGACGCAGGCCTGCGGCCGGTCGGGTCGCAGCCACACCCGGTGTACTCGCCCCGGCGTGCTAGCCACCGCCACCTGGCCGCGGATCCGCCGCAACGTGGCCGGATCACCGTCCAGACCCGCCACGTCAGCTTCGATGTCGAGTGGTTGAGCGGTCATCGGCAGGACCCGTCCAGTGACGCCGAGCAGCCGGCAGGCCTCGTCGAGCATCGCCACCGGATCGCCCAGCACCTCCAGCAACCCGGCCATTACCAGATTGCCCACGGCGTGCCCGGCCAGCGCCCCACTACCACCGAAGCGATGTGCGAACACCTGGCGCCAGCGACCGGCGTCGCCGCCGCCGGCAGCAAGAGCGGTCAACGCCATCCGCAGGTCCCCCGGCGGCAGGACTCCCAGTTCCCGGCGCAGTCGCCCGGACGATCCACCGTCATCGGCCACCGTGACCACTGCGGTGACGTCCTTCGTGATGGTCCGCAACGCCAGCAACGTGGCGTACAGTCCGTGGCCGCCGCCCAGCGCAACGGCCTTCAGAGCGCGGGTCACTCGCGGCCCACATCCCGGTGCACCACCTTGACGGTCATCCCGTCGTCTTGGCCGAGCCGGGAGGCCAGCGCCTCGGAAACGACCACGCTGCGGTGTTTACCACCGGTGCAGCCCACTGCGATGGTCAGGTACCGCTTACCCTCCCGACGGTAACCACCGCTGATCAATCGCAGCAACTCCAGGTACCGGTCGAGGAATTCTTCGGCACCTTCCTGAGACAGCACATAATTGCGCACGTCGGCTTCCAGGCCGGTAAACTCGCGCAATTCCGGGATCCAGAATGGATTGGGCAGGAATCGCACGTCGATCACCAGATCGGAGTCCATCGGAAGGCCGTATTTGTAGCCGAAGGACACCACGGTGACCCGGGTACAGGTGCTCGATTCTCCACCGAAGGCGTGCTCGATCTTGGCCCGCAGCTGGTGCACCGACAGCCCGGTGGTGTCCAGCACCAAGTCCGCCTCATCGCGCAGCGGGGCGAGCAGTGCCCGCTCCGCGGTGATCCCGTCGACCAGACGGCCATCGCTGTGCAGCGGGTGGCTGCGCCGGACCTGCTCGAAGCGGCGGATCAGCACTGCATCGGTGGCTTCCAGATACAGCACCTTGGGTCGGTAACCGCGAGCGTCCAAGTCCTTGATCACGGCGGCCAGGTCACCGGTGAACGCACGGCTGCGTACGTCCATGACCACCGCCACCCGGGTCACCACGCCCTGCGAGCGGGCGCCCAGCTCGACCATGGTGGCGATCAGTTCGGGAGGCAGGTTGTCGACCACGAACCAGCCGAGGTCCTCCAGCACCTTGGCGGCCGTGCTGCGACCGGCTCCGGACAGCCCGGAGACCACGGCGACCTCGATACCGCCCTGTGCCTGCTGAGTCCTCGTCACGATGCACCCTCGCTGGTGCTGCTCAGGGCGGCGAGCACGGCCCGGGCCGTGCTCGGACCGACTCCGGGTACCTCGGTGAGCTCGGCCACGCTGGCTTGCCGGATGCGGTGTACCGAACCGAAGTGCTTGAGCAGCGCGGTGCGCCGGGCCTGCCCGAGCCCCGTGACGTCATCCAACGCAGAGCTGGTCATGCGCGCCGATCGTTTCTGCCGGTGGTAGGTGATCGCAAACCGGTGCGCCTCGTCGCGCAGCCGCTGCAGCAGGTACAGGCCCTCGCTGCTGCGGGGCAGGATCACCGGATCGGCTTCGCCGGGCAACCAGATCTCCTCCAACCGCTTGGCCAGCCCGGCAACCGCCACCTCGGTCACACCGAGCTCGAACAACGCCTGCGCTGCCGCGGCTACCTGTGCCGGACCGCCGTCGACCACGAGCAGGTTCGGCGGGTAGGCGAACTTGCGGGGCCGCCCGGTGTCGGGATCCAGGGCAGGCTTGTCGGTCGTCTCCTTGTCCCGCACGTGGCGGGCGAAACGCCGGCGGACCACTTCGGCGATGCTAGCCACGTCATCGGAGCGGCCGCCGCCGGCGGCGTCGCGGATCGCGAAGCGCCGGTAGTCCGACTTGCGGGCCAACCCGTCTTCGAAGACCACCAGCGAGGCCACCACATCGTTGCCCTGGACGTGGCTGACGTCAATGCATTCGATGCGCAGTGGGGCGGTGTCCAACCCGAGGTATTCCTGGATCTCCTGCAGCGCCGCGGCCCTCGCGGTCAGATCGCCGGCGCGGCGCAGCTTGTGCTGCGCGAAGGCCTCCGCGGCGTTGCGTGCCACGGTCTCGGCCAGCGCACGCTTGTCGCCCCGCTGCGGGATCCGTAACTGGACCCGTGAACCGCGCAGTTCGGAAAGCCACTCGGTCAGAGCGTCGGTGTCCTCGGGGTCGTCTGGTAGCTCCGGCACCAGCACCTCGCGGGGCACCGGGGCATCAGCAGCGACATCCTCGGAGCCGGCCAGTGCCGCCTGCTCACCGTAGAACTGGGTCAGGAACTGGCCGACCAGATCGACCTGTTCCACCCTCTCGATCACCCAGCCGCGCTGGCCGCGAACCCGCCCGCCGCGAACGTGGAACACCTGCACGGCGGCCTCGAGCTCGTCGCAGGCGAAAGCGATCACGTCCGCGTCGGTGCCGTCGCCAAGCACCACCGCCTGCTTCTCCATCACCCGGCGCAGCGCACCCAGATGGTCGCGCAGCCGCGCTGCCCGTTCGAATTCCAACTCGGCAGCCGCCGCCTCCATTTCCCGCTCGAGCCGGCGGATCATCTTGTCGGTGCGGCCGGACAGGAAATCGCAGAAGTCCTCGACGATAGCGCGGTGTTCCTCGGCGGTAACGTTGCCCACGCAGGGCGCCGAACATTTATCGATGTAGCCGAGCAGGCAAGGCCGGCCGATCTGGCCGTGTCGTTTGAAAACGCCTGCCGAGCACACCCGGGCCGGGAATACGCGGGTGAGCAGGTCGACCGTCTCTCGGATCGCCCAGGCGTGCGCGTAGGGCCCGAAGTACCGGACCCCCCGACGGCGCGGCCCGCGGTAAACGTGCAACCGCGGATATTCTTCGTTCAGCGTCACGGCCAGCACCGGGTAGGTCTTGTCGTCGCGGTAACGCACATTGAACCGCGGGTCGAATTCCTTGATCCAGTTGTATTCCAGCTGCAAAGCCTCAACTTCGGTGCTGACTACTGTCCACTCCACCGAAGCCGCTGTGGTGACCATCTGCCGCGTCCGCGGGTGCAGGCCGGACAGATCGGCGAAGTAGGAATTCAACCGGCTGCGCAGGCTCTTCGCCTTGCCGACGTAAATCACCCGGCCGTGCTCGTCCCGGAAGCGGTACACCCCGGGCTCGTCGGGGATCGTCCCCGGCGCGGGTCGGTAGGTGTACGGATCAGCCATCAGCTGGCAGCCTACGGCTGCCCTCATCCCGACATGGGCAAGGGCCGGGGGGCGGGCGGGCTAGGCGATGCGTTTGAGTTGGGCCGACAGGTGCGGCTTCATGGGCAGGCCGCGCAGCGCCCGTTCCTCGGCGTAGGCCAGGTCACCGTCCTCGACGATGCCGTACAACCGGGCAGCCGCGGTGGTTTGCCGGGCCGTTTCGGTCCGCTCGATAACGCTGGCGTACAGCTCCCAGGTTGTCTCGCTGGCGCGCCCGCCGTAGTAGATCTCGCAGATACCGAACATGTGCGCGAGAACCAACTCGATGGTCTCCTCCTCATCCATCCGCCACCACCCGACCTCCCTGGCCGCCGGGCGCAGCACCTTACCCTCTGGGCTCAGCAACCAGGCTCGTGCCTCGTAGACCAGAAAGGGCCTTCCGTCGTGGGAAAAGCTGATCTGCTGGCCGAAGGGGAACTCGCCGAGCAGTGAGGGGTACTGCGCCAGCCCCTTCCCGCGCCACACACCCAGCAATGGCGCGAGCGGCTCGCATTGGGGATGCAACTCGACGCCCTGTCCCAGTTTGACGGCGTCCATGGGGATCGGCAGGTCGTCAAACCACGGGGTGAGGCGGTCGGGAGCAGCCTGCATCGTGTCAACGTCAGTACTCGACTGGGATATGTCGCTGTTCACCCGTGAATCGGATCACGAACCGGCCGTGTTGCGCTAGGCAGCCGAGGGGTGCCGATGCGGTACGCGCGGGGGACGGTCCCGAGTCGCGCTGTGAAAATCACACTCTGTCACGGCAGGCCCTATGGCATGACCCACAGCAGTCGTACGCTGAGACGCGTCTACTGAGGGGGTCTCAGCGATGGGTTTCTTTCGCCATACCGCGATATCGCTCACCGTCGCCGTCGGGTGTGCAGTGTTGACTCCGGCGGTAGCAGCGGCCGCGGTCCAGTCAGCGGCTGCGCCGTGCGGGCCGTCCGCAGCTGCCTGTGTCAGCCTCGGCAGCCAGCGAGCCTGGCTGATGAGTGGGGGCCAAGTCACTTACGGGCCCACCCCGATCACGTCCGGCAAACCGGGTCACCGCACCCCGCCCGGCGTGTTCCACGTGTTGTGGAAGGACAAAAACCACCGCAGCTCGATATTCAACAACGCGCCGATGCCCTACTCGGTGTTTTTCACCAGCAGCGGAATCGCATTTCATGAAGGTAGCCTGAAGGTGCCCTCAGCCGGATGTATCCACCTGAGCCGCAGCGCCGCCCAGACCTTCTTCGGCAAGCTGTCCGTGGGCCAGGTTGTGCAAGTGGTGAATTGACCTAGCAGTCACGGCTGAGGTGGACCACTTCGGTCCGACACAAGTGTGCGCAGCGCGGGCAGCAGTGCCCGCAGTGCCTGTCCCCGATGCGACACCGCGTCCTTCTCGGCCGGATCCAACTCGGCGGAGGTGCGCCGGCCGCCGGCCGGGATGAAGATCGGGTCGTAGCCGAAGCCATTGCTGCCGCGAGGCGCTCGGGTGAGCGTGCCGCCCCAGCGTGCGCGCACCACTGTCTGGTTGACACCCGGCACGACCAGCGCCGCAGCGCAGATGAATGCGGCGCCCCGGCGATCGTCGGGGACGTCGGTGAGCTGATCGAGCACCAGTTGCAGGTTCGCGACGTCATCTCCGTGGCGGCCGGCCCACCGCGCCGAGAACACCCCGGGCATGCCGTTGAGTGCATCCACCTCCAGACCCGAGTCGTCGGCGACCGTGGCCAGCCCGGTGGCGGCCGCCGCATCCAGGGCCTTGGCCAGCGCGTTGTCCTCGAAGGTAGCGCCGGTCTCCGGCGCCTCCGGGAACGGCGGCACCTCGTCGAGTCCGATCACCTGGACGCCGCCGAGGTCCGACAAGGCCAGGATCCGCCGCAGCTCTGCCAGCTTCCTGGTGTTGCGGGTCGCCAGCAGCAGCCGGTCGGCGCTCACGACCGGGGCAAATCGCCGGGATACGGCGCGATCAGCGCGGTGGCTTGGCAGGCGGTCAGCTCCTGGCAACCCTTGAGCGCCAGATCCAGCATCTGGTCCAGCGTGGACCGGGCGAAGGTGGCACCCTCCGCGGTGCCCTGGAGTTCCACCAGGCTGCCGCTGTCAGTGGCCACCACGTTCATGTCAACCTCGGCGCGGGAATCCTCCTCATAGGGCAGGTCCAGCAGAACCCGGCCGTCGATCACGCCGACACTCACTGCGGCGATCGAGCAAGACAGCGGATTCGGCTGGCGCAGCCGGCCCGCGGCGCGCAACCACGTCACCGCATCGGCCAGCGCCACATAGCTCCCTGTGATCGCCGCGGTGCGGGTACCGCCGTCAGCCTGGATGACATCACAGTCCAGCGAAATGGTGTTCTCGCCCAGCGCGGCCAGGTCGATGCACGACCGCAGGGCCCGCCCGATCAGCCTGCTGATTTCGTGAGTCCGGCCGCCGAGGCGGCCCTTGACCGACTCCCGGTCGCTACGGGTATGGGTGGAAGACGGCAGCATCGCGTACTCCGCGGTGAGCCAGCCCTGCCCGGAACCCTTGCGCCAGCGCGGCACGCCTTCCACCACGCTGGCGGCGCAGAGCACTCGGGTGCGGCCACATTCGATCAGCACCGACCCCGCAGGCCACTGCTGGTAGCCACGGGTGATGCGCACCTCCCGGAGCGCCTCATCGGTCCTACCGTCCGCACGCGCCACCGCACCAGCCTACTCACCGTAGTGAGCTCATCTTCCGACGGCCGAGCCGTCAGGTTTCACGACGGCCGAGCCGTCAAATTTCATAGTTCGCCCCGGGGTGGACCAGCTCAGTGGGCCCGTTGAAGGCAGCCCGAGCTTCGGCGAGCACCTGCTCGGGATCCGTCCACGGCGGCACATGGGTGATCAGGAGCCGGCCCACGCCAGCCGCGGCGGCGGCCTCGCCGGCATCCCGTCCGGACATGTGCACGCCGCGTGGGTTGTCCGGCCGGTGGGGCCAGGATGCCTCGGCGAGCAGGACGTCGGCCCCGGTGGCCAACTCGACGAGCTGGCGGCACGGACCAGTGTCTCCGGAGAAAACCAGCGCCCGACCCGCGTGGTGCAGCCGCAGCGCGTACGCCTCGCAGGCGTGCTCGACCGGCGCGGCGCGCAGCTCGAACGGGCCGAGCCGGGACACTTCGCGGTAAGACCGGAAGCTGTAGACGTCGGATAAGTCGGTCGCCTTGCGCTCGGCGGCGCTGGGCGCATACGCGGCGACCAGCCGTTCGGCGGCATCCGGCGGCCCGTACAGCGGCAATGGGCCAAGCGGCGGGGGGTCCGGATGGTAACGGCGGTAGACGGTCAGCGCCGAGACATCGGCACAGTGATCGGGATGCAGATGAGACAGCACCAGCCCGTCGAGGGTGAACGGATCGAGGTAGCGCTGCAGCGCGCCGAGGGTGCCGTTGCCTAGGTCGAGCACCACGTTGGCGCCCTCTGCCCGCACCAGGTACCCGGAGGCCGGGGAGTCCGCCGCCGGGACACTGCCGGAACAGCCCAGCACGGTCAACAGCATTGTCACCCTCCGGTCGGCGTGAAGGTCGCCAGGGAGGGTCCCAGGAAACGGCGGGCCAGCCGGGCGAAAGACACCGGATCACCGGTGGCGCTGAAGTGGTGTTCGGGCTCGTCGGCGTCGGCGCGCAGCAGCTCAGCCTCGGTGAGCACCCGCAGCACGTCCTTGGCGGTCTCCTCCGCGCTGGATACCAGGGTCACCCCGTCGCCCATGACGATTTGCAGGACCCCGGTCAGCAGGGGGTAATGAGTACAGGCCAGCACGAGGGTATCCACCCCGGCGCGCTGCAGTGGCTCGAGATAAGACTGCGCCAACCCGAGCATCTGGCGACCTGAGGTCATCCCGCGCTCGACGAAGTCCACGAACCGTGGGCAGGCCACCCCGGTCACTTCGACATGCGGTGCGGCGGCGAAGGCGTCGTGATAGGCCCGGGACCGGATGGTGGCCTGGGTGCCGATCACCCCGACCCGGCCGGAGTGGGTCGCGGCGACGGCCCGGCGCACCGCCGGGCGCACCACCTCCACGACCGGGATGGAGTAGCGCTCCCTGGCGTCGGCCAGGCACGCCGCGGATGCCGTGTTGCAGGCGATGACCAGGAGCTTCACCCCGCTGTCCACCAGCTCGTCAGCCACCGTCAGCGCGTGTGCACGGATCTGCGCGATGGGCAGCGAACCGTATGGTCCATGGGCGGTGTCACCCACGTAGAGCAGCCGCTCCCGCGGTAGCTGGTCCGCGATGGCACGCGCGACCGTAAGCCCGCCCACCCCGGAGTCGAAGACCCCGATCGGGGCGTCTGCACCGGTCACGACCCGGGACACTACCCGGCCCGCGGGAACGGGGCGGGGAGATCAGGCCCAGAGTTGGGTGTCCAGGCGGGCGGCGGTCTCTTCCAGATCGCCGGTGTAGGCGCCGGTGGACAGGTACTTCCAGCCGGCGTCGCAGACTACGATGACGATGTCGGCGGGGTCGCCGGTGCCGGCGGCCTTCTCCGCGACGGCCATCGCGGCGTGCAGGATCCCGCCGGTGGAGATGCCGGCGAAGATTCCCTCGACCTCCAGCAACTCACGGGTGCGGCGCAGCGCGTCGAGGGAACCAACGGAGAACCGGCCGGTGAGTACTTCCGGGTCGTAGAGTTCGGGCACGAACCCCTCGTCGAGGTTGCGCAGGCCGTACACCAGCTCCCCGTAGCGCGGTTCCGCGGCGATGATCTGCACGTCGGGCTTGTGCTCGCGCAGGTAACGCCCCACCCCGACCAGCGTGCCAGTGGTGCCCAGGCCGGCGACGAAATGCGTCACGGTGGGCAGGTCGCGCAGGATCTCCGGACCGGTGGTGCGGTAGTGCGCCTCCGGGTTGGCGGGGTTGCCGTACTGGTAGAGCATGATCCAGTCGGGGTGCGCCGCAGCCACCTCCTTGGCCCGTGCCACCGCCTGGTTGGAGCCGCCCGCCGCCGGCGAGAAGATGATCTCCGCACCGTAGGCTTCGAGTAGCTGCCGGCGCTCGATCGAGGTGTTTTCCGGCATCACGCACACCAGCCGGTAGCCCTTCAGCTTCGCCGCCATCGCCAGCGAGATCCCGGTGTTACCCGAGGTCGGCTCGAGGATGGTGCAGCCTTTGGTCAGCTGGCCGGTGCGCTCGGCCTCCTGGATCATCGCCAACGCCGGGCGGTCCTTCACCGAGCCGGTAGGGTTACGGTCCTCGAGTTTTGCCCACAGCCGCACGTCCGACGAAGGTGACAGGCGAGGCAGCCCTACCAGTGGAGTGTCCCCCACCGCATCGAGCAGCGAGTCATAGCGGGCCAATTGTCGTTCCCTTCGGTCGCGCTCGTAGGGGCTGCGATTCGTGAGCTATAGCGGGACTACAGCTGTCGAAATCACTCACAACCGCCAGCGACAGCGGGGAGGATGGTGACGTTGTCGCCATCGCGCACTGCGGCCGCCAGGCCACCCGCGAAGCGGACGTCCTCGTCGTTGACATAGACGTTGATGAAGCGGTGCAGAGATCCGTCCTTCACCAGCCTGCCCTTGATCCCCGAATGCCGGCTCTCCAGGTCTTCGATCACCTCAGCGACCGTGGAGCCGGACGCCTCCACGGACTTCTCGCCTCCGGTATGGGTGCGCAGGATGGTGGGAACGGAGACATTGACGGCCATTCTCGGATCCTCCTCTGGGTACGGTCGGCTCACCAGTATCAGTACGCACAACTAAGCCCGGGCATTCCGAAGACGGCGGAGACTGCGCGAGCCGGCGCGCGGATCAGGCCGAATCGGGGATGTCGTCAGCACCGGTATGCGAGAACATATACGACTCGACGACCTCCACCGGTTCCTCGGTGACCTCACCGTCAATGATCCGGTACGAACGCAACTCGTGCACATCCGGATCGCGGGTGGAGATCAGCACGTAATGTGCGTCGGGATAACCCCACGCTCTGGTGACATCGGTGCGGGACGGATACGCCTCGGTGGCGGTGTGCGAGTGGTAGATCACCACCCGCTCCTCGTCCCGGGAATCCAGCTCACGCTGGAGCTGGAGGTCTTCCTTCGAATCGAATTCGTAGTAGGTCACCGAACGTGCGGCGTTGGTCATCTCGATGAACCGCTCCGGCCGCTCGGAACCCACCGGACCGGCCAGCACGCCACACGCTTCGTCCGGATGGTCGCGCCGGGCATGGTCGACCATCGCGTCGACGAGATCGCGGCGGATCCTCAGCACATTGTCATCCTACGTGCCGGCCAGCGCCTGGATGAGTGACTCTTGCACCCATGTGAGCCAGTGATACACACCCAGGTGCGGCGCGCGCGGGTCGTCGGGCGGGAGCTCGTCGGGCATGTCCTCGGTGACTTCCAGCACCGTGCCCAAGGCCAACCGCACATCGTTGAGCGCGGTGAGCCAGGCCTGCGCCTGTTCCTCGGACAGCCGGACCCGGCCGCCTCGCGCCGGGCAGGTATCGAGCACCACCCCGGCCACCCCGGCTTTGGCAGCCAGCAACTCGGGCTCATGCAGCGCTCGCAAACCGCCGGACAGCCCGGTGTCCTCCCGGTGGAAGTCAGGCAACAACCGGGCCAGCACGCGGTCAGTGGGCGCGGTGGTGGGACCGGCGATGATGCCGGTGAGTTCGGCCAGCTCGTCGTGCGGGCTGGCCGCGACCCGAGCCGCGAGCAGATCGCGAATCTGGCCGACCATTCCTCGCAGCAGCCCGGCCTCCCGTTCAGACAGGGTGCCGACCAGCAACCCGCCGCGCCGCCGCCAGCCGTTCACGCGTCCCGCTGCATGGTCGCCCACAGCCCGGCGCCGTGCAGCTTCGCGACGTCGATCTCCACCTTGTCCCGGGATCCGCTGGTCACCACCGCCCGGCCCTTGTGATGCACGTCGAGCATCAGCTTGGTGGCCTGGTCACGGCTGTATCCGAAGAGCTGCTGGAAGACGTAGGTGACGTAGGACATCAGGTTCACCGGGTCGTTCCAGACGATCGTCAACCATGGCCGGTCCTCGGTGCTGGCCTCGTCTGTTACCGGGTCCACTGCGGGGTCGACCCGGGCCTGTCCCAGTTCGACGGGTGTGGTCATGAATCAATGTTCCCACCAACGCCGACCAATAAGCTCCCCAGATGCCCCCCAGCAGCACCGCGTTTCTCACCGACCAGTACGAGCTGACGATGCTCGCCAGCGCGCTGGCCGACGGCTCGGCGGCCCGCCGGTGCACGTTCGAGGTCTTCGCTCGTGGGCTGCGCGGCCACCGCTACGGCGTGCTCGCCGGTATCCCCCGGCTGCTCGACGCGCTGGCTCGGTTCCAGTTCGACGATGAGCAACTGGCGTTCCTGCACCGCATCGTGGATGCACGCACCGTGGACTGGTTGGCCCACTACCGCTTCCGCGGCGACATCGACGGCTACCCGGAAGGCGAGCTGTATTTCCCCGGCTCCCCGGTGCTGACGGTGACCGGCAGCTTCGCCGAGACGGTACTGCTGGAGACGCTGGTGCTCTCGGTGCTCAATCACGACAGCGCGGTGGCTACCGCGGCGGCCCGGATGGCCAGCGCCGCGGGCGGTCGGCCGTTGGTGGAGATGGGTGGGCGCCGAACCCACGAGCGGGCCGCGGTGGCCGCGGCCCGGGCGGCCTATGTGGGAGGTTTCAGCGCGACGTCCAATCTCGCCGCCGGGCAACGCTACGGTATCCCGACCACCGGCACCGCAGCGCACGCATTCAGCCTGCTGCACGAGCGGGAGGCGGACGCGTTCGCCGCGCAGGTTGCGACGCTGGGCAGCGACACCACTCTGCTGGTGGACACCTACGACATCACCCAGGGCATCGCCACCGCGATCGAGGTCGCCGGGCCGGGGCTGCGAGCCATCCGGATCGACTCGGGGGACCTCGGGCAGCTGGCCCGGCAAGCTCGCGACCAGCTCGATCGGCTGGGCGCGCCGGATGTGCAGATCGTCGTGTCAGGGGACCTCGACGAGCACTCGATCGCGGCGCTGCGCGCCGAGCCGGTGGACTCCTACGGGGTGGGCACCTCGGTGGTGACCGGCTCCGGCGTGCCGACCGCGGGGATGGTCTACAAGTTGGTCGAGGTGGACGGGCATCCGGTGGCCAAGCGCAGCGCCGCGAAGATATCTCGAGGCGGCGCCAAGAGCGCGCTACGCCGGTACAAAGACACTGGCACCGCGGTGGAGGAAGTCGTGTTCCTCCGCGGCCGGCAACCCGAGCTCGGGGCGCATGATCGGCTGCTACCGGTGCCATTGCTCCGCAACGGCCAGCCCGTCGGCGGCCCCGAGACCCTGTACGACGCCCGCGAGCGCGTCGCAGCCGCCCTCGTCACCCTGCCCTGGGACGGCCTGCGGCTGTCCCCCGGCGAGCCCGCCATCCCCACCACCATCACCCTGCCTTCCCCACACCGACATGGAGACATATCGGGGGACTCAGCCGGCGCACGGTAGCGTGCGGGGCCGTGCCCGACCACGTCACAGCCGCAAAGGTGCCTGCGGTGGAGGCGTTGCTCGAGGCGGCGGTGCGCGCCGTGGGGGGATCGCAGCGGGCCGGGCAGATCCTGATGGCCGAAGCGGTGGACCGGGCGATCCGCACCGGCGAGCACCTCGCGGTGCAGGCCGGGACGGGTACCGGCAAGTCGTTGGCCTACCTGGTGCCGGCGATCCGGCACGCGGTGGACACCGGCACCACCGTGGTGATCTGTACCGCGACGATCGCGCTGCAGCGCCAGCTCGTGGACCGTGACCTGCCGCGGCTGGCCACCGCGTTGGAACCGCTACTCGGCAGTGCCCCGCACTTCGCGATCCTCAAGGGCCGGCGCAACTACCTGTGCCTGCACCGGCTGCAGACCGGACCGGCCGACGAGGGCGAGGACCTGTTCGACGCCGCCGCCGCAGCGTCGCCGACGTCGATACTGGGCCGCCAGATCGCCCGGCTGCACGACTGGTCCGCGGAGACCGAAACGGGGGATCGCGACGAGCTGGTGCCCGGCGTGCCCGACCGGGCCTGGCGGCAGGTGTCGGTCAGCGCCCGGGAGTGCCTGGGGTTGTCCCGGTGCCCCGTCGGCATGGACTGTTTCGCCGAGCAGGCCCGGGCCCGCGCCGGCCGGGCCGAGGTGGTCGTCACCAACCATGCACTGCTGGCGATCGACGCGATGGGCGATCGGCCCGTCCTGCCCGACCACAGCATCGTGATCATCGATGAGGCTCATGATCTGGTCGATCGGGTCACCAGCGCAGCCACCGAGGAGCTCACCGCGTCGATGGTCGAGACGGCGGCCCGCCGCTGCGCCCGGCTGATCGATCAGCAGGTTGCAGATCAGCTGGCCGCAGCAGGGGACGGGCTGGCGCTGCTGCTCGGCGACGCAGGGGTGCAGCGGTGGGACACGCTGGGCCACGCGGTGGCCACCGGGCTTGCCGCGGTGCGCGACGCAGCGCAGCACTGCACCACCGCGTTGGGCTCTGACCGACGTGAAGACCCAAATGACGCCGCCCGTCGCCGGCTGGCGCTGGCCGCGCTGGAGCAGGTGCACTCGTCGGCCGCCCGGGTGCTGGCCGCCTTCCCCGACGCCGAGACCGACCGGCGCGACGTGGTCTGGCTGGCAGATGAGCCGGTCCGGGGGCGTGTGCTGAGGGTGGCGCCGCTGCGCGTGTCCGACCTGCTGCAACAGCGGTTGTTCGCCAAGCGCACGGTGGTGCTGACCTCGGCCACGCTCACTCTGGGCGGCAGCTTCGACGCGCTCGCCGCCCAGTGGGGCCTGCCCCGGCAACGGCCGATCGGCCCACCCGCAGCGGGGACCGCCACCCAGCGGCCGCCGCCAGCCGATAACGACGCGGGCCCGGCCTGGGCCGGCCTGGATGCGGGGTCGCCGTTCGAGCACCGCCGAGCCGGGATCCTGTACACCGCTGCACACCTGCCGCCACCCGGGCGCGATGGGCTGGCGCCTGCCTGCCTCGACGAGCTGTGTGCACTGGTCACCGCGGCCGGCGGGCGCACTCTGGGCCTGTTCTCCTCGATGCGGGCCGCCAAGCAGGCCGCCGAGTCGCTGCGCCCCCGGCTGGACGTGCCCATCCTGTGCCAGGGCGACGACGCCACCGGCTTGCTGGTACAGCAGTTCGCGCAGGACGAGCCGACCTGCCTGTTCGGCACCCTGTCATTGTGGCAAGGCGTCGACGTGCCCGGCCGGTCGCTGTCATTGGTGGTGGTCGACCGCATCCCGTTTCCCCGCCCGGACGACCCGCTGAGCTCAGCGCGGCAACGCGCGGTGGCCGCCCGGGGCGGCAACGGATTCCTCGCGGTGGCCGCGACACACGCCGCGCTGCTGCTGGCCCAGGGCGCCGGGCGGCTGCTGCGGTCAACCGAGGACCGCGGCATGGTGGCGATCCTGGACCCCCGGCTGGTCACCGCCCGCTACGGCGGTTTCCTGCGCGCCTCGCTGCCACCCTTCTGGCCGACCACCGACCCGTCCGTGGCACGCTCCGCCCTAACCCGCCTCGTCGCCGCGCCCTGACCCTGCCCCCTCCCCTCCCTCCGATCCCCGATATGTCTCCATGTCGGGGTGATCAGGGTGATCAGAGGGTGATCAGGTGATCAGGGGAGGTGGGGAGGTGGGCGGCGACGGTGATGGTGCCGGGGGGTACTTCGGTGAAGCCGGCGTCGCGCACGAGAAGGATTCGGTGCTCTTTCCAAGCGTGGTCCGGGCACTCACCAGCCGATAGCTGCGCCCACTGGGCCGGGCTGGCGGTGCGCACCGCGCAGCGGTAGCCGCCGGCCGCCCAGCACTCCAGTTCGGTGACCCGGCCGTCGGCGGCCAGCCGCGCCGCGAGCAGCACAGTGGCATGCCCAACCTGCGCTGCCGCCTTGCCCACGGTCATCAGTGGCTGCGGCGTAAGCCAGAGCACCGGCAGCCCGTCCGGTGGTGGACCGGCATCATCGGGCGGCAAGTCAGTGCCACCCACCTGCAGTCGCGTCACGATGCGCGGCGTCTCGGCGACCAGCCAGGGCAGCAATGCACGGACCTGGGCACCACGGCGCTCGACCGTGACGCCGGGCAGTTCGGTCACCGCGACCCAGTGCGCACCGCGGGCTCGGCGGGCGACCTTCCGAATCCGACCGGCCAGCCAGGGCTGCACCTCCGGCCACCATGGCCCACCCGGCTGCGAACGCTCATCGCAGCACAGCGCCACCGCCGCCGACGCCGCGGCTTCCAGTACCGCGCTGCGCGGGGGCATCGCGTCTCGCTCCAGGTGCAGGATCAGCGGCATCGCCCGGTCGAGCGGGTCGCCACTCACAGAGGCACCCTGCGCAGCAACCCGTCGGCTGCGTCGGCGGCCTCCACCTCGTCGCGCGTCACACCGAGCACGAACAGCACGACATCCAGAAACGGCTGGTTGATCGCGGTGTCCGCGACCTCCCGCAGCGCAGGTTTGGCATTGAACGCGACACCGAGACCGGCCGCGGTGAGCATGTCGATGTCGTTGGCGCCGTCCCCGACCGCGACACACTGCGCCAGGGGTACTCCGAAGTGCTCCGCCGCTTGGCGTAGCGCGTCGGCCTTCCCGGAGCGATCCACCACCGGCCCGATGACCTGGCCGGTGAGCTTCCCGCCACGAATCTCCAGTTCATTGGCGGTACAGAAATCCAGCCCCAGATCATCAGCCAGCGGTTCCACGATCTGAGTGAAGCCACCCGAGACGGCTCCGCAGCGAAATCCCAACCGTTTAAGGGTCCGCACCGTCGTGCGCGCCCCGGGCGTGAACTCCAGTCCGCTGCTCACCTCGGCGAGCACGCTCACGGGAAGGCCCGCCAGCAGCGCGACCCGGCGGCGCAACGCCTGGGTGAAGTCCAATTCTCCGCGCATGGCAGCGTCGGTGACCGCGCGCACCTCTGCCCCGCAGCCGGCGTGTTCGGCCAGGGCCTCGATCACCTCACCCTGCACCAGGGTCGAGTCGACGTCGAAGACAACCAGGCGTTTGGCCCGGCGCGCGATGCCCACCCGCTCGACGGCGAGGTCGACCTCGCCGCGCGCGGCGAGGTCAACGAGCGCGGAACGTAGCGCGGCGTCGGCCGCCTCGGGGTTGCCGTTGCTGGGCACTGACACGAGCAGCTCGAGGCCGGTGACCGGGTAGTCGGCGATCCGCCGGATGGCGTCGATGTTGATGTTCAAAGCGGCCAGCGCGCGGGTCGTGTCAGTGAACGCCTGCGCCGTCACCGGCCGGCCCAGCACCAACACGACATGCGTGGAGGCGGCCACCATTGCGCCGATCGCGCCGGCACCGACCTCCACTTCCAGATGCATCCCGATACTGGCCATCGCCTGTTCGGCGGCCTCCTGCAGATCCTCGGGATCCGCCGCGGTCGCCACCAGGACGCCCAGAATGATCCGTCCCCGGATCACCACCTGCTCGACGTCGAGGATGTCCACGTCATGTCTGGTGAGCGCGGAGAAAATCACCGACACGACCCCGGGCTTGTCCCGCCCAGTGACCGTTACGAGCAGGGTGGTCCGTAAATTAGCGGTCACTTTTCGCGCGGGTCATCCACATTGGTCGCGCCTTCCTGCACGGCATACGCCGCCTGCTCGCTCGGCGCGGACGGGTGCCCGCGGCCACCGATATGCGCCTCATGCCGCATCCGATCCGACATGTGCGGGTAGTGCAACTCGAAGGCGGGCCGCTCAGAACGAATCCGAGGCAGTTCGGTGAAATTGTGCCGGGGCGGCGGGCACGAGGTGGCCCATTCCAGTGAGTTGCAATAGCCCCACGGGTCGTCGACGGTGACGGGCTCGCCGTAGCGGTAACTACGGAATACGTTCCACAAAAATGGCAGCGTCGACGCTCCCAAGACGAACGCGCCGATCGAGGACACCATGTTCAATGTCGTGAAGCCGTCACTGGGCAGGTAATCGGCGTACCGGCGTGGCATGCCCTCGTTACCGACCCAGTGCTGCACCAAGAACGTCAAGTGGAAGCCGATGAAGGTGGCCCAGAAGTGGAACTTGCCCAGCGGCTCGTCGAGCATCCGGCCAGTCATCTTCGGGAACCAGAAGTAGATCCCGGCGAAGGTGGCGAACACGATCGTGCCGTAGAGCACGTAATGGAAATGTGCCACCACGAAGTACGTGTCGCTGACGTGGAAATCGATCGCCGGCGCCGCCAGCAGCACCCCGGTCAGGCCGCCGAGCAGGAAGGTGATGAGGAAGCCGATCGCGAACATCATCGGTGTCTCGAACGTGAGTTGCCCACGCCACATGGTGCCGATCCAGTTGAAGAACTTGATACCGGTGGGCACCGCGATGAGGAACGTGGTGAAGGCGAAGAACGGCAGCAGCACAGCGCCCGTAGCGTACATGTGGTGCGCCCACACCACCACGGACAGTGCGGCGATCGACAGGGTGGCGAAGATCAGAGCTTTGTAGCCGAACAGCGGCTTGCGCGAGAACACCGGGAAGATCTCCGACACGATGCCGAAGAACGGCAGGGCCACGATGTAGACCTCGGGGTGGCCGAAGAACCAGAACAGGTGCTGCCACAGGATCGCGCCGCCGTTGGCGGGGTCGAACACGTGCGCCCCGAGCCGCCGATCGGCCTCGAGGCCCAGCAGCGCAGCAGTCAGGATCGGGAACGCCAACAGGACGAGCAGCGACGTCACGAAGATGTTCCAGGTGAAGATCGGCATCCGGAACATCGTCATCCCGGGCGCCCGCAGGCAGATCACCGTGGTGACCATGTTGACGCCGCCCAGAATGGTGCCCAAACCGGCGAGAACCAACCCCATGATCCACAGATCGGCGCCCGCGCCCGGCGAATGAATCGCATCGGACAGCGGCGTGTAAGCGAACCAGCCGAAGTCCGCGGCGCCACCCGGCGTCAGGAACCCTGACAACACGATGAGGCCACCGAACGCAAACGCCCAAAATGAGAAGGCATTGAGTCGCGGAAACGCCACGTCCGGCGAGCCGATCTGCAGTGGCAATACTAGATTCGCGAAGGCGAACAGAATCGGCGTGGCGTACAACAGCAGCATGATCGTGCCGTGCATGGTGAACAGCTGGTTGTACTGCTCGTTGGACAGGAACTGCATGCCGGGACGGGCCAACTCGGCACGCATCAGCATGGCCATGCTGCCGCCGATGAAGAAGAAGGCCATCGACGTGACCAGGTACAGCATGCCGATCACCTTGTGATCGGTGGTCTGCAGCAGCCCGAGTAAGGTCGACCCCTTGACCGTGGGGCGAACCGGACGCGGACGAGTGGCGATCGGCTGGGGTGCAACGGCCGTCACAGGTTGCCTCCTGGTTGTCCCCGACTCACCCTGCACGCTACCGGCCCACAGCAACCGAGTCACCGTGCAACCACAGTCACCATGGTCCCGCCTGATGGTAGCGCCCGCGGTCCCTCAAGCGTCCCCCACCCTCTGCCACACCGCGCCGACCGGTAGCGGCCGCCCGGGAAATGTTTACGGTCAGGTGGGTTGGGGTAACTCTTTGCTACCAACAGGAGTCTGATTCAGGAGCAGTGAGATCAATGTCGATTATCCGCACGGCCGGACTCGTCGCGCTCACGGCGCTGGGAGCCGCGAGCGTATTGCCCGGTGGAAATGCGGCCGCCGCCACCGCATCGAGCAGCGCACCGTGCGCGGCAGCCGCTCGGGCGTGCGTCGACTTGTCCTCCCAGCAAGCGTGGCTGATGCACGGCGGCACGGTCACCTACGGACCGGTTCCGGTAGCGACCGGCAAGGCCAGCGCCCCTACCGCCCCGGGCGTCTTCCACGTCTTCTGGAAAGACATCAATCACCGCAGCAGCTTGTTCAACGATGCACCGATGCCCTATTCGGTATTCTTCAACGGCGATGACGCCTTCCACCAGGACAGCGTGAAGGTTGCGTCCAACGGCTGCGTGCACCTGACCCGGCAAGCGGCCCAGACTTTCTACAACACCCTGCACGTCGGCGACGTGGTGCAGGTCGTGCCCTGATGCATGGACAACCCTTCCAGCGGGCTGAACAGGGAGGGTGGACATGGCGGGCGACGACGGTAGCCAGCGCATTCTGGAGCTGGTACGGCAGGACGAGGCCGTGCTGGTCCAACGCTGGGTGGCCATGGCGGTGGAGCCGCTACCGGGACGGCTGACCCCCGCTGAACTCGCGCCTGCATTCAGCTGCTGTCGACATTGACCGGTGCCCTGGATAAAGGCGACTTGGACATCCGCACGGACAATTACGCGGGATCTCGCGCGGTACTGGTCGAAATGTCCCGAGACTGGGCTCGGCGCGGCGGAGTGGTGATCGACATCTCGGCTGTGGAGATCGTCGACTCGTTCATCGGCCGGATGTTCGCCTCCATCGCAGCACTATCCCGCGTCCTCGATGCGGAGACCGTGGTGGTGGGCATGCGCCCGGCAGTGGCCATCACGCTGGTGGAGCTGGGGTTGTCGCTGGAGGGTGTGCGCACCGCCCTGGACTTGGAGAAGGGCCTGGCGATCCTGGATCGGGTGGCCGCCCGTCGAGGAATTGAAGACCAGCACCCGGACGAGGACACTGAACAACCCGTCACCCCCGGTGCGCCGGCTCCATGACCGCTGCCGGATCCGAGGCACAGATGCCCATCCGCACGGGCGACGATGTGGTCCGGGTCCGCCAGCTGGTCCGTGGCCACGCGCAGGCGGTGCGGTTGTCCCTGGTCGATCAGACCAAACTGGTGACAGCCGCGAGCGAGCTCGCTCGCAATATCGTGACCTATGGTGGGTCCGGGGTGGTGCGGATGGAGACGGTGACCAAAAGCGGCCGGACTGGAATACGAGCGATCTTCGCCGACTCCGGTCCCGGAATCGCCGACCTGGAGCTGGCCCTGACCGACGGGTGGACCAGTGGCTCCGGGCTGGGCCTCGAGCTGGGGGGTGCCCGGCGGCTGGTGGACGATTTCGACATCGACACCCAGGTGGGCAGGGGCACGACCGTCACGGTGGTGAAGTGGACGCGATGACTGCTTGGCGGGAATGAGTAGCCCGGCTACCGCCGAGGACGTGGCATGGCTGCTGCAGGACGAGCTCAGCAGCGCGGGCGCGGCGCGCCGTGCCGCTGAGCAGCTTGCCCAGGACATCGGGCTGCCGCCGGCTCGGGTGGCGGAAGTCGGCTTGGCGGTGACCGAGCTGGCCACCAACGTCCACCTGCATGGTGGCGGTGGAGCGATCCTGCTGCGTTCGGTCCGAGCCGGCGCGTCGGCGGCCGTCGAGGTGGTCGCGGTGGACAGCGGCCCGGGGATCGCCGACGTCGGGATCGCTCGCCGGGATGGTCACTCGACGGCCGGAACGCTGGGCATCGGGCTCGGCATGGTCACCCGGCTGGCTGATCGGGTCGATATCGCCTCCGCACCGGGCCGGGGCACCGTGCTGGCGGCTCGCTTCGAGGCCGACCGCGAGGGGCGTCCCACGCTGGCCGCCGATGCCGTCGGTCCGCCGGCAGCCGGCATTTCCCGGGCACTGAGTGGCGAGGACGTCTGCGGCGACGCGTACGCCGTGCGCTACGACGGGCCCCGAATCTCACTGATGGTGTGTGACGGGTCCGGGCACGGACCGCTCGCCGCGGCAGCCGCGCAGGAGGCGGTCCGGGCCTTCATCGACAGCACGCAGCCGGTGTCCCCACCCGAGATCGCCGTGCGCCGGATCCACCTGGCCTTGGCCGGCAGCCGTGGCGGTGCGGTGGCGGTCGCCGAGCTCGACCCGAACGCGCGCCGGCTGCGCTTCGTCGGGATCGGCAACATCGCAGGCGCCGTGGTCAGCGCGGGGAAAAAGCGCTGCCTGGTGTCCATTGGCGGGATCGTGGGATACCGCGAGCCGCCGCTGCGGCCCTTCGAGCACTCACTTCCGGACGATTCGGTGGTCATCTTGCACTCCGATGGCGTAAGCCGGCGCTGGGGCTCCGACGAACTCGATCACTTGATCTCCGGTACGCCGCTGGTGATCGCCGCGACGGTGCTGCGCGATGCCGGTATCCGCCACGACGATGCCTGCGTGCTGGTGGGCAAGGCGAACCGGTGACGAGCACCTGCCCGGGCGAGCTGCTGCGACTGGAGCTGGTCGTCGAGCAGGACGTGTACCTGGTCCGCCAGCGTGGGCGTGAGGTGGCTGCCCTGGTCGGGTTGGAAAACCAGGATCAGGTGCGGGTGGCCACCGCGCTCAGCGAGCTGGCCCGTGAGCTGATCGTGCTGGACAGTCCGGCGACGGTCACGCTGTCGCTTGCCGGTGACGCCCCACCGGTGCTGCTGGTGACCGCGACGTGGGTGGGCATGGTGCCGGGCGTGGCATCCGCCGCCAAGCTGGCCGCGGTGGAAGGGATAGCCGCCGCAGCCCGGCTGACCGACACCTGCGAGGTCCGCTACGACCTCGACGGCGGCTCGGTGTCGTTGACCAAGCGGCTGCCGATAAGCGCGCCGTCCCCGACCGCCACCCGGATCGCCGAGTTGCGCGAGGCCTGCCGCAATGCCCGGCCCACCAGCGTCCAGCACATCCCCGAGGAACTCCGCGCCACCATCCTGGTCGTCGATGACACGGCAGCCAGCCGCTACATCTCGGGCAGCTGGTTGCGCCGGTCCGGCCACCGGGTGATCGAGGCCGCCACCGGCACCGAGGCGCTCGCCGCGCTGGCAGCGACCGAGGTCGACCTCGTGCTGCTCGACGTCGGGTTACCCGACATGAGCGGATTCGACGTCTGCGAGCGGATCAAGAGCGATCCTGCGCTGGCCCGCCCCGTGATTCACCTGTCGGCCACCGCCATTCGCGGCGCCGACCGGGCACAGGGCCTGACCCGCGGAGCCGACGCGTATCTCACCGAGCCGGTCGAACCCGATGAACTGCTGGCCACCGTGACGTGGCCCTGGTGCAGTCCACCAGCGTCAGCGGCGGCCAGTGGCGGTTGCTCGCACCGCAGGCCGCTGACGGCCCGCAGCAAGCTGTGCTGTACTGCTCGCGCACGGCGGTGTCTTTCCAGGTGGCACCCGAGCAGCTGTGCGACGCGCTGATCGAGCGGTTCGGTCAGGACAAGCCCGACGACGTCGCCCTACTCGTGTTGCGCCGTCCCTGAACCTGGTCCGGTCACCGGCCGCGCCCACTCCATATGCACCGTCGTTCCGTGCGGACCCTGCTGTACGTCCGCCCGGTGAGCCAACGCTTTGATCATCAACAGACCGCGGCCGCGGAATCCCGGATCGGCCGGCGGCGGGCGCCAGCGGCCGCGGTCGCTGACAGTGACCAGCACTCGACCATCGGTGGTCCGCGCCGCCACCAGATCGACAGGGCCGGGATCGGAGAGGTAGGCGTGCTCAGCAGCGTTGGCCAGCGCCTCGTAGGTGGACAGCACGAGATCGGCGACGGAGGGCGCGGGCAGGCCGGTCCGGGCAGCCCAGCGCTCCAGCTGGTGACGCACCTCGACCAGGTGCGCGGGCTCACCCAGAATTCCGGTACAGATCAGTGGTGCGAGGGTCTGATCGACCTGTACTCCTGGGTTCAAGCTCTCCACGAGCTGCGCGAAAAGCTCGCTCGATCCGCTGCCGTGCACGGCTACGACGTGCGTGGCGCCGGAACCGTATCCGGGCCACTACCACGGCTGCCGGCCAATGCTTGCTCGCGGCTGGCGTAAACGATCAGTTCAACGGCCATGCCGGTGATCTCCAGCGGGCGTAGCGTCGCCCGGCTGGTAGCCACCACCCGCAGCTCAACGCCCTGCTCGCGAGCCGCTCGCTCGGTCAGCGCCAGCGCAGTCAAGCCCATCGAGCCCAGAAAGCACACTCCCTCCAGGTCGATCACCATCACCTCGGGGCGCGGGCTCAGCTGCGCGATCAGAGTCTCCTGCACCCGTTCGGCCGTGAGCATGTCGATCTCACCCGCCAGCACGACCACGACGGCGTCTCCGCACCGGTACGAGTCGATGCTCAGCAGCTCGTCGGCGGTCGGCTCGGTAGTACATCCACGGTATGAAAGGCCAGGCTCCCGCGGCGGACCGGAGCCGGAAACCGGGGTATCGCTCAACGTCACGCCTCCAGTCGCAGACCCAAGTCACGCGGGACGGGCACCGCACAGCCTACGACCCCAGCACTGCCCGCAGCGACCCGAGCCGTTCCCGGCCCGACATGGAGACATATCGGGCTCAGGAGACTGCTGCTGAGCCCGATATGTCTCCATGTCGGGGAGTGATGGCGCCCTGTCGGGGAGCGGGCACGGGGAGACCCGGGGCGGGCTCAGCATCAGGGGTCTCGCCGCGGGCGACTGCGGCTGGAGCGGTTTCCCGGCGGATCCCGGCGGCCTCGTACGCCTGGTCCTCGTCGAGGGTTTCCCGCTGCAACAGGGTGTGCGCCAGCCGGTCGAGCTGGTCGCGGTGCCCGCGCAACGTGCTGACGGCCCGGGCGTAGCAGTCGTCGACGATTCGCCGGACCTCCTCGTCGACCAGCTGTCTGGTCGCCGGAGCGACACCGTCCTGGCCGAACGGCGTTTCCTGTCCCGCAGGCGGCAGCACGGACACCGGACCGATCGCGGGGGACATTCCCCACCGACCGACCATCTGGCGAGCGATGCGGGTGACCTGCTCCAGGTCGTTCTCCGCGCCCGTCGTCATGTCACCGTAGACGATCTCCTCGGCCGCTCGACCGCCGAGGGCGCCGACGATCCTGCCGCGCAGGTACTTCACCGAGTACCCGTACCGGTCGGTCTGCGGGCTCTGGAACGTCACCCCGAGAGCCTGCCCGCGCGGGATGATCGAGACCTTGCGGACCGGGTCTGCACCCGGTGTCAGCATGCCGAGCAGCGCATGCCCCGACTCGTGGAACGCGGTGCGTTCCTTCTCCTCCGGCGACAGCATGATGCCGCGCACCGTGCCCAGCACGATCTTTTCGAGGGCCTCGCTGAAATCGGCCGCGGTGACCCGGTCCTGATTGCGCCGGGCGGCGAGCAGCGCTGCCTCGTTGACCAGGTTCTTCAGATCCGCGCCGACCATCCCCGGCGTCGACGCCGCTACGTCGTCGAGGTCCACCCCCGGGTCCAGCGGCACGCCGCGGACGTGGACCTGGAGAATCTGCCGGCGCCCGGTGAGATCCGGTGGACTGATCGTCACCCGCCGGTCGAACCGGCCAGGGCGCAGCAGCGCCGCATCGAGGACCTCCGGCCGGTTGGTGGCGGCGAGCACGACGACTCCCTCGTTGCCGGTGAACCCGTCCATCTCGGTGAGGATCTGGTTGAGGGTCTGCTCGCGCTCGTCGTGGCCCCCGATCGACTGCGCTCCCCCGCGGGTCCGTCCGATGGAGTCGAGCTCGTCGATGAAGATGATCGCCGGCGCAACCTTTTTCGCCTGCTCGAACAGGTCACGCACCCGGCTCGCGCCCACGCCGACGATCATCTCGATGAACTCCGATGCAGACATCGAGAAAAACGGCACGTTCGCTTCGCCGGCCACTGCGCGGGCGAGCAGCGTTTTGCCGGTTCCCGGCGGCCCGGACAGCAACACACCGCGGGGGATCTGCGCACCGAGGCGGCGGTAGCGGCCGGGATCGCGGAGAAAATCGACGATCTCCATGACCTCATTTTCGACCTCGTCGATGCCTGCGACATCGTCGAATGTGGTGCGCGGACCCCCTTCGGGCTGGTAGAGCTTCGCCCGAGAGCGGCCGATACCGCCGATACCACCCAGCCCCCCGGCCGCGGCGCTGCGCCGGAAGAACCACACCATCAGACCGATGAACAACAGCGTCGGGCCGAATCCCAGCAGCACCTGCTCCCACACGGGCGGCCCCTTGTCGGGCGGATTGGCGTTGACCACTACGCCGTGCGACTGCAGCTTCTGGAACAGCGCATCATCAGCGAACGACGGGCGCTGGGTGCTGAACCGATCGACCTGCTTGGCGTCTTGGGCGCCAGGCGGGTAGGGCATCTCCCGCTTGAAGACACCCTCGATCCGGTCCGCCGTCGAGGTGATCTCCTTGACATTGCCGGCGTCCACCTGCTGCACGAAAAATGTGTAGGACACCGCCGGGCGCGGTGCCGGGCCGAGCAACATCGCCGACACGATCCAGTTGATCGCGAACAATGCGAGCAGTACCCACCAGAACCGAGACCAGTTCGGCCGGCGTGGCGGCGATGGCCCGCTCGTCTGCTCCGGCAGGCCTTCCACCCGCCACGGCGGCGTTTCCGGCGGCTCCGAACGCGGCCGCGACCGGACGGAGTCCGGCAGCCGGGCCGGACGGTCGGTGCTCGACGGGGCCGGGTCAGCCATACCCACCGTCTTCCCCACCGGCACCACGCTTGAACCTTCGCCCACCCCGACATGGAGACATATCGGGCCCAGCGGGGGGCTATTTACCCCGATATGTCTCCATGTCGGGGTAAAGGGGCGCTTGGGGGTGGCGAGTTAGCGGGTTTGGTCCAGTAGCCAGGACAGGTATTCGGGGCTGCCGCCGGTAATGGGGGTGGCGATGACCTCGGGCACGTCATAGCTGTGGTTGGCCTTGATGTGCGCGGTCAGCGCTGGGACACGATCAGCAGCCGTCTTGATCTCCACCCGCCATTCCTGCTCGGTCTGGACCTTGCCCTCCCAGCGGTACACGCTCGTGATCGGCCCGACGACCTGGGCGCAGGCTCCCAGCTTGGCGTCGATCACTCCAGCGGCGAGAGCTCTGGCGGCTTCCTCGTTGTCCGTGGTCGAGACAACGATGACAGGCTCAGAGGACATACCGAAGATCTTACGAGAACCACTGCGCGACGACCGACGTTCACCGGCGCCGGCGCTCGACGCGCAGCCAGCGGCAGCCATACCGCCCGAGCTCAAGGGTCACCGAACCGTCCTTGGCCACCCGTTGCGACCCGTCGATCAGCACGTCTTTCAGCAGGCATGACGCGTCCAGCCCGGCCAGCTTCAGCTCAGCCCTGGTAGGGGCCGCGCCGAAGTTGTGGACTGCCACCACGGTGCCGCCCTCGGTGTCACAGCGGTGCGCGAGCACGGCGGCGTCACCGGCGTCGAGTACCTCGTAGCGCCCCCAGGCCAGCTCAGGGCAAGCCCGGTAGGACTCGATCAGCAACCGTATCCAGGACAGCAGCGACTCCGGGTCGCGATCTTGCGCGGTGACGTTGACCCGTTGCGGCCCGTATTCGCCAGCGGGGATCGGACCGGGCAGCTCGGATGTCTCCGCGGTGGAGAACCCGCCGTTGCGTTCAGCGGACCACTGCATCGGCGTGCGCACCGCGAGCCGGCCCTCCGCGCGGAGATCTTCGCCCATACCGATCTCCTCGCCGTAGAACAGCACCGGCGTGCCGGGCAACGAGAACAGCAGGCTGTAAACCATCCGGATGCGGTCTCGGTCGCCGCCGAGCATCGTGGGCAGCCGCCTACGCAGCCCGCGGCCGTAGAGCTGCATCTTCGGATCGGGCCCGAATGCCTCGAAGACCTCCTGGCGCTGAGTGTCGGTGAGCTTGTCCAGCGTCAGCTCGTCGTGGTTGCGCACGAACGTCGCCCAGTGCGCGTCCTTGGGCGGTTCCGGTCGCTCGCGCAGCGTCTCAGCCAGCGACTCGGCGTTGCCCCGGGCCAGGGATAGATACAGCCGTTGCATACCGATGAAGTCGAAGCACATCGTCAGCTCATCGCGCTCGCTACCGAAGAAGGACATCGTCTCCGGGTAAGGCAAATTGACCTCCCCCAGCAGAACTCCCTCACCGCTGCGCCGGCCGAGGAACGCGCGCAGATCAGCGAGGTAGTCGTGCGGGTCCGGCAGCTGTCCCGCGTCGCGCTGCCCGGTGGTCTCCAGCAGGAACGGGACGGCGTCCACCCGGAACCCCGACAGTCCCAGCTTCAGCCAGAAGCCGATCGTCCGCGCGATCTCGTCGCGTACCGCCGGGTTCGCGACGTTGAGGTCGGGCTGGTACTTATAGAACCGGTGCAGGTAGTACTGCCCGGCGACCTCGTCGTAGGTCCAGAGACTGGTCTCCTGGTCCGGGAACACGATGCCCTGCGGGCCGTCCGCGGGCGGCTCGTCCGCCCAGACATACCAGTCGCGATACGGCGAGTCGGGGCTGCTGCGGGCACTCTGGAACCACGGATGCTGGTCGGAGGTGTGGTTGACGACCAGGTCGGCGATCACCCGCATACCGCGGTCGCGCGCCGTGCGGACGAACTCGACAAAGTCTCCGTGGCTGCCCAGCCGCGGATCGACCCCGTAGAAGCCGGTGATGTCATAGCCGTCGTCGCGGTACGGGGACGGGTAGTACGGCATCAGCCACAGACACGTCACGCCCAGGCGGTGCAGGTGGTCGATGCGCTGGATCAACCCCCGGAAGTCGCCGTGGCCGTCACCGTCGGAGTCCTGGTAGGTTTCGACGTCCAGGCAGTAAATGACGGCATTCTTCCACCACAGGTCGGACGTGCGGGTCAGCCTCACTCCACAGCCTTTACCCCACAACAGAGCCGGGCGCCACTCCGCTATCGCGGTGCAGGTGTGGTGGCCCTGATTCACTGTTCACATGCACGAGACACCGGCTGACCTCGCCGCGCTGCAAAACCTCCTCGACCGCAGCTACGAGACTGCTGGGCAGCACCTCCTCAGCATCATCACCCCGCAGCGGCGTCTGAGTGCCGACCAGGTCGCCGATCGTCTGCGTGGGGTGTGCCTGCTGGCCTTGGCGACCGTCACCGCCGACGGCCGACCGATCGTTGGCCCGGTTGACGGGATCTTCTTTCGCGGCGCTTTCCACTTCGGTTCGTCACCGGATTCGGTGCGCTTTCGACACATCAGGAAGCGACCGCACGTCAGTGCGACTCACCTGCCCGGGGAAGAACTCGCGGTGACCGTGCACGGTCACGCCGTGCCCATCGACATCCATAGCGACGCAGAAGCGCAGCTGCGACAGACCCTGCTCGAGGTTTACGTTCCCCGCTATGGAGCACGATGGGAACAGTTCCTCGATTCCGGCCCGGTCTACGCCCGCATCCACGCCGATCGGATGTTCACCTTCCATATGACACCCGACAGCGACAGCCTCCTGCACGCACACAGCTGACCATGACAACCGGGCAGCGGCGGAGGATGATCGTCTCTATGGAGCTTGACAAGATAGCTCAGACCGCACAGGCACTGCGAACCGTGATCGCAGCTATCGACGCTGGTGAGGTGACGGCGAGCGAGACCCAACGTGCGTACCTGACGGGCGCGGTCGACGTGCTTGCTGCACTGGCGGTACAGGGTTCCCTCAGTACGTAGTACGGAAAGCGTTGTGCTGGTTCGCCGGCTCTCGACACGGATTCGGGTGCGGCGGAAACCTGGCTGGCGTCTCCGAGAGCGACTCGACGCGCTCGCCCGGGATTGCAGCTCGACTGACCGACGAGCGTGTAGGTGGTAGAGCCCACAACGAGACGAGGAGGCGCGGTCGATGACCGGTCGAAGCCAAGCTCTGGTAGTCACTGATCGACCGGCGCGCTACGGAAAGCAGCTTGTCGCGCATCTCAGTCGTCGTAATGGTGGCGAGTGGTCCGACAGCGACCAACGCGGCTGGATTGAGTTTGCGGACGGACGCGCCGAGCTGGGCTGCGCGTCTGACGGACTCCATTTGTCCATCCAGGGAAATCCTGACGATCTGGCGCGCCTGGAGGACATCGTAGGTCGCCATCTCGTTCGGTTCGGCGCTCGCGACGAGCTCCACGTGCGCTGGTCCCGCGCCGACGGCGAGCCCGGAACCGAGCAACACAGCGACGTGGGCTGAGCAGGACGGGGTCCCGGCAATCCCGCGCTGCGGTGAAGCGTCTACCCGCTGCTGGTCGCGTTGCGCAGGATGTGTTCCGTTAGCTTGATCCCTGTGACATCGCTGGAGGTTGTTTTGGTGATGGCGGGTGTTCCACTGGCCGTCATGGTGATGCTGGGATTGTTGACACTCGGGCCGCACTTCGTGCGGGTTCGCCGATCCCGTTCCGGTCGGGAGTGACATGCTCGCCTCGGCAAACTGTTCGCCGCTGGCCTGTCGATCACCCTCGCGCTGCTGGTGTTCATCGTCACCAGTGGCGTTACCAACCTCATCCCCGAAACCGGGTTGACGACTCCCTTCCCGTCCTACGGCGGCTCGTCCCTGCTGGCCAACTACATGCTCCTCGCGCTGCTGCTGTCCCCACCCGATCCCGCTAGCCTCTGCCAGCACCGAACTCATCCCCCGCCCGGGCAGCTAACCCGGATGGGTAACACCCGGCTTCCGGCGGCGTCGGATCCCCTGCTGGGTGGCGGCCGCGGTCATCGGTGGCTGGCGGTGGCCGATGACCAGGCGCCATGACAGATACCGTCGGGTGGTGGTGCCGTGTCTGCCGGCCCGACCACTCGTTGATCTGTGATGTGAGCAGGCACGAGCCGATGACTGCGCCCAGCGACCAGCCCGGCGCTGAGTCGTCTCCCGGACGCGGGCGCCGGATTCTTGGCTGGGCGCGGCAGTACGGGCTGCGGGGGATGGTCTCCGGTGGAGCGCTGGCCTGCGCCAGTGTGGTGGTAGCAGTGTTGGCCACGGTGGCCGGCCCGTTGCCCGACCGGGGACTGGCCGCACCCTCCGCGGTGGTGATGGCCGCACCCGCGGCGCTGCCCGATGTCCCCGAGCCCGACGCGGCGCCAGCAGCTTCCGATACCGCGTCGAGTAATGGGCCGGCTGCGCGGACCGTCACGATCCCGGTGCAGATACCCGCGCCGGCGACGCCCCCGGGCGGACCACAGCTGGCCTACGCTGCGTGGGCTACCCGACTGGGCCGGGTCACCGGAATCCCCGCGCGGGCATTGGAGGCGTACGCCAACGCGCATGCCGTCATGGCCGCCAGCCGTCCCAGTTGCCATCTCACCTGGGTAACCTTGGCCGGCATCGCGGCAGTGGAATCCCAACACGGCACCATCGGGGGGCGCACTCTGCTGCCTGATGGGCGGCCCTCCGCGGCGATTATCGGCGTCGCGCTCGATGGCGCCAACGGCAACCGGGCGATCGCGGCCACCGATGGCGGCCTGCTGACCGGAGACAAGGTGTGGGAACACGCCGTAGGGCCCTTCCAATTCATCCCCTCCGCTTGGGCGATCTGGCGCGCCGACGCGCACGGCGACGGGATGACCGATCCCCAAAACATCGACAATGCCGCGCTGGCGGCTGCGAAATACCTGTGTGCCGACAACCGCAACCTGGCCTCCGGTGACGACTGGTTGCGGGCGATCCTGTCCTACAACAATTCCCTCGACTACGCCAAGGCCGTCTACAGCTTCGCCCAGACCTACGCCCGCCACGCCCAAGGCGCGACCTAAACCATCGCAGCCGGTCCAGGATCGAGGCCGTTGAGCGGCTCTCTACCGGAGTCACGGTGATCGATCCCGTACGGTTCGATGTTGCCGGTACGAGGAGATCGCCTTTCAGTTGGTGCGCCGGGAGATCGTGCCTCCCGGCTAGCGATCGAAATTCACCTACGGCTAACCGTTGGGCCGGGCGGTTACGCTCTGCTCCGTAGTGTGACTGTCATGGTGCACCTCATCTCCGCGTCCGGTGCTGGCAGTGGCAACGTCACGCGGTGGTCGGGCGTGATACTCACCCCGGGCCTGGTGACCGCTTGATCGGCGGGGCTAGAGGTAGGTCGCTACAGTGCGGCCCGGTCCGAGAATGGGAACGGGATCGGTGTCAAGGACTGTGGCCAGCAGGGTGGCGTAGACGTCGCGGAAGTCCGTGGTGGTTTTCAGGTCGCCGTCATTGAGGTCAGTCAGGCTGGGTTGGTCACCGTAGAAGCCGCCTGTGACAGCCTGACCAGCGATGAGTACAGGGCCGGAGGTGCCGTGGTCGGTGCCGTGGCTGGCGTTGGCCGCGACTCGGCGGCCGAACTCGGAGTAGGCGGCGAGCACCACCCTGCGACCCCGGTCGGTGGTGGCCATTCGCTGCCAGCCACCGGGGGTTGATCACGCCAGGACGCCCTGCCCGAGTGGCCCGGCACCCACCCGCGCCGGCGGCTCCCACGCCCGTAGTGATGTCAATTGCTGACCGCTGCGAGGGCGCGCTCGTGTGAGGTGCGGGCGCGGTGTCAGCACTCTTGGCACCGCCCTGATGGTCAGCGGGACACCCGCCATGATCACGACGACCTCCAGCGACGTGGGGGCGATCACGCATGAATAAGGGTCATGCGCAGCGTGCTCTGCTAGCGCGGGCGAGGCGCCAACACCCCGGATGGTGCCCTGGGGACATCGACGGGTGGGTGCAATCTGGTCGGATGGAGGATGTGGTGGTTTCTGTGCCTGGGTCGGCTTTGGCGGGGCAGCAACTTGTCACGGCCTGGACTCCCAACCTCGGGGCGCTGGTGGTGGTTGGGCTGGGGCTGGTCTACGGGCTGGGTGTGCGGCGGCTGCACCGAACGGAGGCGAAAAAGGCCTTTCAACCGCACAGATCGCCCGACAGGAGTTGACTCCTTCCGCGCATTCCCCCTGAAAGCAGTGCAGTTCGCTTTCACCGCGGGCACATACGGCGTAACAACGATGCCAGACCACCGCGGATACCGCCCCCACCCAACCCGCCGGACTTCCCAAGTGCACCCACCTGCGTGCGCGGAGCCCAACCAGTGCTGTGATGGTGCGCCGAGCTTACTGCCCCAAGACATCCCGCTCGGACTGGTGTACGAGGCGCCCAAACTCAGGCGGGAGCCGACGAGGTCAGCGAGATGGCTACCAATGCTGGTTGGGATTTGGCGTAGTGGGTATTCGACGATGATGACTGAGACGGCCGCAGGGCAGCACATGGTGGATCGAGGTGCGGGTATGGCGACGGATCGGAGGGGGGATTCCGGGTCGGGCGGTTTTGTGTCGTGGGTGGATCGCTATCAGCAAAGTCATGCGTCGTTGGCATTTCCGTTTGCGGTGTTTCGTAAGTTCGGTGATGACCAGGCCGGGAACCTGGCGGCGCTGATCGCCTACTATGCCTTCTTTTCGGTCTTTCCCTTATTGCTGACGTTGACCACGATATTGGGATACGTCTTGGGTGGTGACCCGGCGCTCGAGCGGCGGGTGTTCTCCACCGCGCTCGGTCAGTTTCCGATCATTGGTCAGCACGATGCGACCCAGCCGCTGACGGGAAACCCGGCCGGGTTGGTCATCGGGTTGATGCTAGCGATTTGGAGCGGCCTGGGGGTTGCCCAGATGGCCCAGCAGGCGTTCAACCGGATTTATGGCGTTCCGCGTGCGGAGTGGCCGGGTTTTCTGCCGCGGTTGCTGCGCAGCCTCGAGGTGGTCCTCATTGGCGGGGTGGGTTTGATTGTCACCACGTTGCTGCAGGGCGCGGTCAGCGGCGCAGACGTCTACGGCCTTCGCCTTGGAGTGGTTGGGGCCGTGGTCGGGGCTCTGATTGGGGTGGTATTGAACACCGGCTTGTTTACCTATCTGTTCCGGCGCTTGACCATCCGCTCGCTGAGCTGGCGGGACGTGCTCGTGGGCGCTGCGATCGCCGCCGTGGCCTGGTTTGTGCTGCAGAAGGTTGGCGCGAGCCTGGTCAACCGCGAGGTGCGCGGGGCGACGCGAACCTATGGCACCTTCGCGGTGGTCATCGGGTTGCTGTTCTGGTTTTACCTGTTGTCTCAGATCACGCTGTACTGCGCGGAGCTCAATATCGTGCTCACCCAACGGCTATGGCCACGCAGCCTGAGAAGCCTGATCGAGGCCCAGGCCGATAACGCCGCCGACCGCCGCGCCTACCAGGCCTATCCTCAACTAGAACGGCAAGTCCACAACGTGGTCGTCCACACGCACGTGACCGACCAGGGCGCGAGCCCTTAGTGCGGTGGGCCGGTTGCCGGGCGCAGGGTGGCCGTGTGCTATTAACCCAGCACATCTATCCAGTTCAACCGCATGGTGTCGCCGGAATGGTGTCCGTTGAGCAGGGTGGTCAGCGTGGCTGCACGTCGGCGGCACGCGGGCGCACAACTCGACGATTCATCTCTCGTAAAGCATGTTGTATGCATGACACACCCTGGGTGGCTCGTTTCTGAGGATTGAGTGTGGTAACCCAATTCTTTCGAGAAACGAGACGTCGGCGGCACGGTATACACCGCGCTCACCATCGATGTGTTCTCCCGGAAAATCGTCGGCTGGAAACGAGTATGTCCAAGGAGACCGCGAACCCGGGGCTGTTCAACCTGACACTCCAGAGGCGACCGGGCGTACTCGGTGGGTCGAGCCTGTAGCGCGTGGGAGAGCACCAGGTTGAGTTGGTTGTGCAGGATCCGGTACCGCCATCGGGTCGGGATCACCACGGGGATGAGCACACCGATCTGGTCGTCGCGTTGAGTGCGCATCCGGTCGAGGAACGCGACGATCAGTTGGACGATCGAGGCGCATTCAGTTGCAGTACCTTCAGCGGCATCCCGGGGTGCCAACCTTGCCAGTCGTTGAAACTGCGGCGTACGTGCGCACGGGGCGCCTTGATCCCCTGGTGCAACAGGTCAGGGGCGAATCGGGAGACGGCGGGGACGACCGCGTCAGGTGAGCATGTGCGCGCCGTCCCAGGAGGAGCCCTTGATGATGTTGTCTTGGGATCTGCCCATCCCCGCTAACTCGCCGAGCAGCCGAGGGCTGCCCGACCCGCAGATCACGACCCGGGGACCTTGCCGAATCAGGGGAATACTGCAGTCGATCGGGCCGTGCCAGGGGTCCGGTGCTGGCTTCTGCCTGGTGGCGGGTCAGCGGCGGGTCGGTTGCCCGAAAC